>Ga0307516_10003881_pt1 | contig 18883 bp, 18 predicted proteins | sample 19_EM_MG_FD_203310 | JGI IMG/M metagenome (GOLD analysis project Ga0307516, IMG submission 203310) | Populus trichocarpa ectomycorrhiza microbial communities from riparian zone in the Pacific Northwest, United States - 19_EM | ecosystem: Host-associated > Plants > Roots > Unclassified | place... | reverse complement strand
ATGTTTAGGAAACATGCTATATATTTTTGGTCATAACACTCTAGCCAGCCAATCAGCATCCAGGAACAACCATGTTTCTTGAAGAAAAATTTGTTGTTTTCTTTCAATGTGTTCTGAAGAATAATATGGTATCTTATTTCTAATAAAACATGCCAAAATGCTTGCTATGAGAAAAGTTACATTGTCTTTTCTTTATTTGTTTTGCAAGGAACAGGAAGAAGAAAAAGGTTAAATATTTTATAGTCCTAACATAAGAAATAATCTCAAATCATGTCTTGACACAAAAAATGACAGAAATGATGCTGTATGGTATTGGTCTTTTTTATTAAACAAAAATTGTAAATAAAAGATAGTCTTGCAACCCTCCCACAACGTGGTTAGCAGAATTTAAGCTGGGTGTAAATGTAGTGAGAAATGTGAATCACAAATGGGAAATTTAATCTGACATTTTTGAAGTGGTGCTACTTGAAGTATAGTCAGTGTAATATATGTCGGAGGAAACTTAATGTGTTGGGACTCGTGCTGTCCTGGTGTAAAGGTTGACTCAAACAAGACATTTTGGTGCAGACAGAATATGTGTGAAAGCTTTGCATATTGGCTTCAGCTATGTGCCCTGGCTAAACTTCAAACTTTTCCTGGCAGAAAATAGAGATGCAAATTTTGAGTACCGACAAACAATAACAACAGGGCTCATATTAGAAATTAAATTTGCAGACAAAATGTGGTAATAAATGTTAAGTTGTATCCATGGACTAAATGAATTGCCCGATGGTCGCCCACCACTTGCCCAATGATTGCCCACTGCTCACCCGACTCTCCTCATCTGACTCTCCTTAGTTGCATCACCCCACCCATTGAAGGAATCATCATCTCCCTTTCAGTCATCATCCCATTGAAAACAATGCCAATCACAATGTACATATACAAGTCCATAGTGTGTGTAGCCTAATCCTGGAGGTGAAATTAGATGAAATTAGTTCACTTCAGGCAAACCAATAATAGTAGTCTCAATCTCACCCTACACAAAGAAAGGACCACAACTTGCTCACTTGAAATGGCCCATCGTGCATAGTGGCTTGTGACCCAACCACTTGGACACTCTCTAATCTGTCCTCAAGCATGGAAGAATACAGTTTCACAGGGAAGTGTGGATATATGGCAAAGGGATCAGCAGTGATCACCCTACTTGCTAATAATGGTTGTTGTCGCTGGACGGCAAAATGCCAAGATTGGTTGGATTCATAGATATATTTGATACTTCCTGGAACAGGTGATAACATGTAATTGCCAGAGGGATAGAATAAGATGAGGGAGTTACCAATGTGGGTCAATGATCAACAATAGTAAACCCCATGTGCATGTAACTGAGCGTGCAACACTGCTGTACATTGTCCAATGAGCGCATGTAGATCCTGGGGAACATTTGATTTCGGGAGATTATCAGCAGGAGCAGTACCATCGTCATCATCACCACCAATACTGCCTGGGGTCCGGTATGCACGATCAAGAAGGACTTTGCATTCACGGATAACGGGTGGACAGTCTGATCATGACAACCAGCTGCGTAGTTTTGCACCCTTGAGAAAAGAATGGAGCATGGTTGCTTCTAGTTCTCCTAATAGGCATGTTAGCCAATGATGCACGATGGAGTATACTCAACACACCATATTTATGGTTGCTGGGAAGGCGCTGGAGGACTCTGATAAGACACTTGAAAGGGAATGTCCACCACGAGTGTACAGGACCGAAGAGCAACAGATAGTCATAAATATGAAAAGACGCATGATGGTTTGGGTGCAAGTTGAAAGTCGGGTGGATGATCTTCAAGTTCTTTAAATAGCTAGCAATATTCGTGCAATAAGCAGAAGTCTACTCAGGAGTCATTGTCCGTGCACAAGCAAGGTAGACAGCAGAAACTAGGGACATAGTATGATCAAGAATAGGCTTGAACTCAGTCTCAGGATTTGCCCAAAGACTGATAAGAGCTACGGGGATGTAGACAGTAATGAGTGACCACCACTCATCAGCTTTGATTGTGCCTGCAGAAACATCACCAAAGTTCTTGGGTACTGATATGTCATGAATAACAGTTCAAATCTGCTCGAGGGCTTGCTTTGAGCTGGGCTCATGAACATCTTTGTCCATAGCAACCAGAGGTTGTTGACCACGCTATAATAACTTCATTGACAGTATACATGGATAAATTGATTGCCTACCCATTGAACAAGTGCCTTAGCATAATCAATCTTATAAAGCCTAGTTCTCTTTTCAGGGACACAATGCAGTGACTGACAAGCATAACACAGTGATGCCATGTTTTTATGAAGAAAGGAACTTTTCAGTTTCCCCAGGGATTCGGCAACCTGGTCAGCATTCTCTGCACACTGCACCTGGGCAACAAGGAGAGTGTGAATCACTGACACTTGGCCTGCCTCCTTTGTGGTCATGGAGAGGCTGGCAGCTCTCTCAGGGTCTAGGGGCTCGAAATCGTAATGGAAGGCAGAAGAGGTTGAGCAGGTGGTCGAAATAGCTTCTGTGGTGAGACCAAGTATGTTTCGTGTATGATGCTGTATGAGACCTTCTAGGAGACAATGCATAGAGTCAATCACGAGCTGACAGGCTGGATCCCAATACAGAAGTTGACAAAGTTCGGAGTAGTGGATACCATACTGCTTGAACAGCTTTTCACGTTCTGCGGATGTCGGGGCATCTCTCCATTGCTCTGCCTGGCAATGCAGCTTGTCCTTGTCTCAAAGTACCCAGTGTTCAAAATCGACACAGCCATAATTAGACTTGTGATAACAATTGCATGCACTGCAAAAAAAAATGACTACTGGCACCAGCAAGTGCAGAAAGGTGATGAGCAGCTGGAAGGTCACAAACCACTAGAGCAACAGCACTATGCATGACATGGCCATTCAGATGATTTGCGGTGATTGAATATCAAACACCACGTTCCCATGATGCTACAAGGTCAGTGATGAAGGGGCAGATATAGTGGTTGAGGTTCTCCAGGGATGGCTGTTTTGGTCCTGGGATTATACCAGCAAGGTACATATTTTCAGGTTTATACCGGACATCCAGGGGTAAGTTAAGACATGCCATGGAAATGATCCCAGATGACGTGCTTGCCCCACGCTGGGTCATGCCCTCTGGGTTGAAGAAGTCAACATGTAGGGCAAACACATAGCATCCTTCATCGCCTCAGTCAACGAAAAGTTTGCCAGGTTCAGGGCTGTTGAATGTGTGAAGAAACTGAGCATCAAATGGGTTCTTGATGAATTGGGGTGGTGGTGAAGAAAGGGACTCCATGAGATCATCACATGGCTGATCCATCAACGTTTCAATGTCCCTTCTTGCCAACAAGTTGGTGAGGTAGTCGTTGAAGTCATGGTAAGTGTACGTCTTCTTTGGCCAACGTTGACCATTTGGTGGAGCATTCAAAAGGACCTCTTTGCATTCCTTCTCAGGTGTCGGATGGTTGGTGCAATAAGTGGGGTAGCTAGGGGTACTAGATCCAGGAGTGTAGATTGGTCGATATGTGCAATGACAGTTGCACACAGCATATGGGACTGTCTTAGAAGTGAGATTGAACCTAGAGAGGGCACTTTCGATAGTCAATGGTATTTGCTTCAACATATTCTCATGGGAGAGGCTGAGTGTCCCATTGCTGCACTGAAATGAGATATAGAGCAGCAATGAAAGGGTGCCCATGATAAAGTCACCACCCCATTGGCTCACACCAATGATTACACTGCACACGATGCCAAGAAGGGTTGAAACCTGTGCAATTATGGCCATCTACTCAACTGATGGGCAGTGATGATCATCTAAGTCAGATATCATTAGTGTCATATTTGAGATCAACACAAACAAAACTCACCAGTTTCAAAGAAGACTGATCCTTCAATGAGTCCTCCGGAGGCTCATGCAACCTCAGCTCAACTTCAAGCCTTTCTAGAGTAGCAATGATCTCATCCTTGTGAGACTTCACAACATCAGTGTTACACCTGACATCCTCCACAGCACAGTGCAGCACCCCAAGCTCTTTTCTGATGACAGGAAGTGCCTGCTCATTAGACCTGTCCAACAAAAGATGAAAACACCGCTGGGTCTGAGCCTCTATGTTAGACAGTATCTCAAGTGCCTTGACTGTATGATGGTTCTTCATTGGAATTCTACACCCAGCTACAGCAGCTGATAAACTGGGTGACTCCACAGCAGGGTATTTTCTGACACCACCTGGGGACAACATGAGTGAGGATCAGGGGGTAGATGGGACCTGTTGGACTGACTTTGAGGTACATTACTCCTGCTGGACAACTCCATAGTAGGGCAATCTGCAATATTGGCCAAAGTCGACGAGTGCGCTGAGCAAGGTTTGGGCACATTGGCTGGTTGTCTGCTAGACAACTTAGTGGTGGAGTATTCTCCAACATTGCCTAAAATTGATGGTTGTGCTGGGTGGGGATCATACAACTGGAGACGGCCGAGGCTGTCAGTATGTTGGACAGGGGCAGAGTAGTAAGTGAGCCAGCTATAAGGTCATTGCTGGGTCCATTTTCCTGGGAATCAGCACGCAATTTCCATAGCTTGTCAGCACCAGCCCTCTGGTTAGGTCCATCGTCTGTAAGGGTAAGGCCAAAGAGGTGACCAGCAAGGTCATTGCTAGCAAAACCTTTGTGCCTTGAGCACTCTTCTTGGACCCTGTTCACATGTACAGGCATGAGCCATGTATCCATCAAGACACCATCAACATCTCTTTCAAGACACTCTTCACATTTGCACTGTTTGAAAACAGCATGAGCAGCAGGCATGTGTAACCTTGGTTTTAAATCAATTTGGCAGCAGCTATGGTTAATGAAGACGAACACACCAGAGGACAGGTAGGATGGGCTTTGCAAGTGAGATGAGTGATCACAGTGTATTTATAAGAAAAATGCACGCACTCAACAAATGGATCTCTCATATTCAGAGGTGAATACAAGGGTATTCTAGATAGAGAACAACAGTGAATAAAGGCATTAGCACTGCGACAAATACAGATACATGCCTGAACAAGAACGACATCTGACGACATCAAGACTTAATGGTGATCTAAATCTGGATGGAGAATAAGGGTGTTAGTGCTGCAAAAGGAATAATACACAAACGAACAAGGCAGACCTGATGGCATCGTGGTGACAATGTAAATCTGGATAGAGAATCAGGTGGACAAGAATGAGCCATGAATCCATGGAGATCCCATCAGGATTTTTGTGAATACATTCCTCGCATTTGCATCATTTGACTCTGGGGCGCGAGGGAGGCATATCATCAGAAACTGAATAGGGATCAAGCAATGACCACTCACCACACAACAAATACAACACATATGATGGTTGGAGAGGGCGCCTTGATTAATTGATTGAGTCATAGCAACAGATATTGACTAACGCACGTACCATTATTGTGATTGTTGTTAGTGGAAAGCATTGTACAAATAAGACATCTAGAGACGATTAGTGTTGTAGTGACTCAGGCTGGAAGGTGCACAGCACTGTGCACTGTTCAGCATGGACTTCCAGTATTCTAACAGCACTGTTCATTATCGCACTATTCATTATCCCTATTATCCATTACCACTACTACACAAAACTACTGTACAGGGAAGTGAAGGAGGAAAAGAAAAGAAAAACGGAGTTTGAAATACTTATAAACTGAAATGTACTCACAGTCACGTGCATGGGAGACCAAATTCTGCTGACTGGGAACTAGCAACAGAAAAGGGAAATGCATATACACAAGGAAATAAGAATGAAGTTAGTTATGATGCTAATGGGTCCATGTAATAGAGGAAAAATTATCAAGAAGTGTTAGGTGTTCATAGAGAGTCGTAGGTAAGTCAAATGAAATCGCGGGTATGAAAGAAAAAAAGAATGCAGAAATCAGTGCTATATGCAAGCTGTTCAGATGGTTGGGAAATCCACTATTGGTCCTCGCCCATTGCAGCAAGCACGTATGTTCTCTAAACCTTCATATCCCTCATCCAACTTGGATTCTCCATGTAACTAGAAGTCTAGCTCCGCATCCTCGTGGTTGTTGCCTCCTGCATGCTCGAACAACTGGGTTGGGCTGTATGGGCTTTCAGGAGCAGCCCGACACAGATATCCACCACAGGTGTACCAGAACGCTTGCCAGCTGACCCTCTAACAGAAAGCTGTAAGCAACTCTGCTTCCCCTTGGGAGTTGTGCTGAATGCACCACCATTGTGACTGCTCCTCCCACTGCACTGGCTTTGTGGGCTCGAATCCAGGTGGTGATGGTCATCATCTGTGAATTCCACAGCAAGGGACATAGGGCTGCTTAAGCCCGTGCTTCGCCTGGAGCTCCAAGTGGATTTGGACGAGAAAGCAGGTATTTAAGAGCCTAAAAAGGTGGTTTACTAGGTCTCAAAACCAGTCTCGTGTGTTACTTACATTGAGCCAGATCTTGTGGTGATCTTCATCTCTCGATGTGTTGTCAAAATCATGATGCTATACTGGTACAAATCGGGCAGCATGGGGTTGGAGTCTAAGACAGCACGGATGCCCTTGATATATGCTACACAAGGGCAAAAGATGACTCAGCAAATACAGTAGAATTAATTGTGTTTACTTACCACACTTGGAATTAGACCCCGATGCGTTGTTTGAACCTGGATCTGCAGAACTCCAGTAAAGATTCTTGGTATATGGATGTACCCAGAAAAACTGCTGGTGCCATTTCTCTCTGTATCCTTTGTGAATCGTATGACGAGTATACTTGTACAACCACTCCCCTATCATGATCTGTGTGATGGCATGAATAGGTTGCTCTATGGCTTTGCCAGTTGCATTTGGTGTTGTGTGACAGTTCATGAAGATACTGTGGTCTGACGACATGGACGACTGCGGAGATAAGGCACTACGATCTGATGAAGGCAGGCCTGACGGCACTTGAGAGTTCTGAGCGTGTGCAGCTGCGTTTGCTGCAGATTGGAAACTGTGAGTCGAGGGTGGCTGGTGCAGATTTGACAGTGGGGGCATACTTGATCCATGCTGTCTTGGACCATAGGTTCCTCTGGGGTGCACAGAAAGCATGGCACCAATGGGTGTTGTTGCGTGGTGGATTAGTTCTAGTGGAGGGGGCAATGACGGGTGTGGCGGCACGTCCAAAGCTGATGACATGGTTGCCCCCCTTCTCTCCGGGATGAAAGAAGGTGGAGGCAGATGTGGTGGTGGTGGCAGCACCATCATGGGTGAACGTGTCTTGTCTACAATAGATGGTACAGCCAAAGTCGTGCACTGGCAACGCTCTGCTTCATCGGTGATAGACGATTCAATAAACTGGCGGCAATTAGACTGTGACTGTGAGGGGAGTGGTCGAATGACACGAAAAGTTGCCATAGAATCCCGGGGGGTCCCTCCTGACATGGGTGAAGAGGGTGGTGGCGAGCTGGCGGGGATGAACTGGAATTTTCCACCCATTGAACTCACTCTGAACAGTCCCATTGGAGAGGTAGGAACAAGAGGAATAGATGAGGTTGATGTGTCTGCCTGACCAGAAGGGGGAATGGGGATTGAAGTGCTGGGGGGTGTAGTAGGTACTGGCTCATCCGTCTGGATGCACATTTCCTTGACTTCAGGTCTTGGTTGTTCGATATACTTGATGACCTCGACCTCGATGATCTTGACTTCCTCCCCAAAGGCAGTGGAGATACCCCTTTCCTCATACTGAAGGACAGGTTGGTAGACTCCATGGCCCTCTGGCAAGGACTCCATCGAAGCCATACCAGCACGACTCAACATACAAGAAGCCTTTATACTTGTAGGGGATAAGGTACAAGGGAAGCCACCCAGGGGCATCAAGGGCAACTGGGCAGGGAACTCAACATTGGCATTTGGAGCAGGGAAAATATGTTTGTCCATGTGGTCGACAACGATGTATTCATCCATCTGACATGGCAAGGTTGGCCTATGCCTGCTGTAGTTTTCTTTTGTGCATTTGGTTTATGAACTATGGATGTAGCCTCAACTAATAAAGATATGTTCCTATGCTTGTTCATTTTCCCCCATAGTATGCAAAATGGCAAACATTAGGGACCCAGAAAAGATGATGATTGTGATACCTAGCATAGAGTCGGATGGGAGAAATCGGTGTGCAATGTCAATTGAAGCTGCAAGGGCAAACATAACTAATGCTCCAATGGTGAATCAGACAAGAGTCTATGGTATCCACGATAAGCTTAGTAGTTTGTTTGTATGTGACAAGGCACTTACATCGACACATTGCTCATTCCTGTCCTCCTTGTGTGACTTGGGGGTAATCTATGATATCATTAAACTTTTGTAGTTCATATTGTGTCAAGCACCTACATCGACACGGTGCTTCTCCCTGTCCTCCCTGTCCAGCTTGGAAGTAATCTATGATATCAATAAGCTTGACCCTGACTATGGATGACTTAGTACCATTGTAAACTTTTTCCCCATGTTCTCCCTCTGCAACTTGAGGGTAATCTATATTGTTGTTAAGCTTGTGTTGACACAGATTATGGGTGACTCACCTTTCTTCTTCATTGCATAGTCGTAAGCTTGAGATGTTAGCGACAAAGCTGCAATTTATAAACCCTGGTAACAATTGGGCTGTGTACGGCTGCAAGCATTTGTTAGGTTAAAATTTGCAAAGCTTATAACCGTGGGACCATCAGGTGAGCTAACACACTATGTGGCATACAATAAGTTGGTGAGGTAATTTACAAAGAGAAAGAGAAACATGCTACTTGGCAATGAGTGAATTACAATGTCAGGGACTGCAGTTCGGCAGGAAGCTCTGTGTCTACACTGGGTAAAATAATCGGGTTGATACAACTAACACAGGAACAACTAAATCAAAATCAACTGAATGTATCTCAGACCTGAAGATCTCAAGAGTACTTACGGAAGGAAGACAAGGTGCCCTTTGTCGTTGTTGGTGGGGCTATTGTCATATCCATACTTTCCCAGTCGCAACTCCGGTCTAACCTTGGCCTGCCTGACCTCTCCTTAGGCATAGACACAACTCCAGATCTAGTCTGGCCATCTCCAGCCCCATAGCTGCACTCCAGCTCAACTCTGGTCACTACATCCATCTCCACCTCAGGACTAACCCCTGTCTTCCTACAGACAGATCTGCGGTCTAACTCCTCCGTGTCGGACCTGTACCTACCATTAGTTGCTACTCCAGTTTCAGTCCGGCCTACTCCCTTAGCCTTGTCTGTGACATAGCCCAACTCTGGCTGGTATATCCAACTCCAGCTTAGTTCTGCTCCTGCTCCTGCTCCGCTTCCTCTGTTAGGTCCACCAAAGGCTTAGGACATTTCCATGTCCAACTCCGGACCTTCCTCCGGCTACTCCACCCTTCCTCCACCTGCACACTCCCTCCGCTCGTGCACTTCCTCCGGTTCCACTTCCTCCGGTCCTGGACATCACTCCGGACTTAACATTAGTTAAGTCCACCTCCAACCCTTACTTGTCCTGTTCTGACTTAGTTCCCTTCACCCTGCATCTGCTCCATCATCCCCGTAAAACTAGTTCCCCATTTCTGCTTCCGCTCCGGTTTATTTTCCTGTACCTAGTTTATTTTCCTGTCTGTTTCTGCTCCATCCCTTGTCCCGACTAAGGTGTTTACTTGTCACCGTATATACTCACCTTAGTTCTCATTACTATATAAACTACCAAACTCTGGCCTAGTAGTCCTTAGATCAAATCTCAACTAAGATACTCCTCCCTCTGTACTACCCACTATGCTCTCCTAATCCCATCTTGTTCTCCTGAACTCCGGCCAACTCCGGTCTCCATCCTATCTCGTCCCCTTGGTCCTATGTCCGCTCCTAGCAAGTCTCCTACTCGCACAAGGGTAAAAGCCACCTCTGTCCCAGACTCGATGCTAGACCTCTAGGGACTTATCCCACCTCTGGGATGTCCTTCATCCGGACAAGCTGCGCTACTCTGGTCCACTTTCCCACGGTCCGGACTTACTCCACAAAACCCGGACTTACTCCCAGTGCTTCTCTAGTGCCCGGACTTTGTCCGTATGACCTGGACTTGACTGTCTGTACTAACTAGCACCTACTAGTGTCTGGACTTACCTCCTCATTAGTTCCCTGGAACCCTGGACCTCCTAGTAAGATCATTGAGGAGAACTGGTCTTGACAGCCATCCTCCATCTCGATTGAGTTATTGTTGTCATTCTTTTTATCAACGGTGATTCCAACTAATAGAATTCCCTAAAAGCAATGAGGGAAGGTAACACAAGGATGAAAAGACTGACACTGAGGCGCTCAGTCACCTTTATTTCACTGTACTTGATAGTGCCGAAACCATCCCAAAAAATGAGTACTGGCCTAGGTTCTTGGGGATGAGCAGAGTTCAAACATTATATGTACCGGCACTTACAGTGAGGACGTTCTTAATTAGTGATGGTGAGGCAAGGGCTCTCGCCTGTATGATGCAGTCTTATAATGGTCATTGGCTATATGCTTGTGTCAGCCACATGCATTGGTAATCATGTCCTTGCAAGCACTTTACAGGTATTTTACATCATACAACACCCACACGTATACACAGCCTAGCTTATTTGTATCATACACACGTCATACACAGTCCAGCCCATACGCACGTCATACACAATCCAGCCTATGTCATATCACCACATATAGTCCAGGCTTTGGTAAAAACAATGAAGAAAACAATATTACGATTGGGAGACAGACTGTTCCCATGTGCCAGGCATGAGTTTGATAGGTCGATCTGCTCGGAATGTTAGTTTTGTTCTTCCTCGGGACGGGGTGGCAAGTACCAGTCTGTTCTGCATACAATTGAGACTTCACAGCTGTTGACATCTCAGGGGGGGTTTGCTGTGTTGGAGTTGGCCAGCAGCATTAAGTATCCAAGCAAGGACTTGCCTGATCTATGAAAGATCGCTCTATGACATTCAGGGTGAAGTCAAAGGCCTCAGATAAACCAAATTCTATCTGATTGGAGAGACTAGTGTCCAACTGACAAGCATACTTTTGTAAATTGTGGTGAATCACATTTTGGATGCTCTGCTTCAACCCAGGGGGAATACAAGGATTCAAGGGTGGATGTCCAGGTGCAGTGGGACCAGAAGGACTGTTGGGGGTACCATCAAGGCCCAGAAGCCCTGCAGGATGGCCATGGCCATTGTGAATTGAATGTGCAGGGGGGCGATCAACAGCTGTAAGGAAACTTGGATCCTATATTTGGTTAGGCAACATACATTTCAAAAAATTCTGGCTTGCGTACCTTGCTCATCTTGCCTGAGTGGTGATCCCACACCACCGCATTTTGACGAGTGAGAGGAGTGCAGCTAAAAGAAGCTTTATTTGCCAAAGTGGTGGATGAAATGTTAGAGGTAGACTTTGTTGTACCATTCCCGTCTGAGTTATGTTATCAGTAAGAGAAGCCAGTAAACAGATAAATCATACCCATGGATTGGATGTGAACAGAGGGGGATATAGCAGTGTGGAAGCTCGAGTCCTTTAATGATGTTATAGCAAGCATCTAGAACAGTACTGACATACATACCTCACTCATTTGGCTTGGGCTGTCCAACGTCATCGCCTTGCTGTGGGTGAGGCGGGTCGGGGTGGAAGACATTGACTTGGTTGATGATTTATCACCCAATGGAGCCCAATAGGGTTGAAATCGCATACATGATCATTTTTCACACAGAGAGTTGGAACCTTGTCTCATGGTGGTCCTGGGTGCATGGTGGATGATAAGGCATCATATTATAAAGGTAAGGCAAATGTGCGGATCACTAACCAGTCCCGTTGGAACATGTCAACTGACAATCAGATTCACCCAAAAAATCACCAGGCGACAAAGAGGCCCTACGAGGTAAGGTGAATATGTGGATCGCAGATCACTCACCAGAACCCCTGCAAAGACAATAACATTGGGAACTCATCGTCGCCACCTGAGGCCATACACCTGAATGGCTGGGTCTCATTCACTATTGGTGCCCCCTAGTAAATCACCATATGATAATAACTGTCACCAAAGTTGGTAAGTGGTAAGTGGTGCAATTACAGTAAAGCTTAATAAAGTCTAATATTCACCTCACAACCATAATTAGAGCTTACCCACCATTGTTCAATCACCAGGTGATAATAACTGTCACCAAAGTTAGTAAGTGGTGCATCAGAATGTGCAATTTAGAGCTTACCCACGATTGTTCACCATACCTACCATCAGTATCTCAATGAAAATGTTAACAACACACAATTTAATACTCGCCTTGCAACCATAGCCACCCATAGTATCCAAACACCGCTTATCACCAATGAAATGAAAGCTAAAAACGATCACAATGCACAACAAGAAATATAACAAGTGACAGAATGCATGAAAGCAAAAAAATGTTAACACAAGGCACACAGCAATGATGAAGGATGGAGTATGATTACAGGACAACAAAAGTGTATCCTAGCTACCCATGATAGATAAATGGTGGAGCGGGCAGGACAGGAGGAACATTGGCCATAGCATGAACTTATCACCCTTCAAGTCAGCGAACAAGTACAGTTTGGCAGGTCGCTTTTCCACTCACCAAGACACCATATTATGCTTGGCCATTTCAGACTCTGGTGGTCTTCTTGCAAGTGGAGGTAAGCAGTCATCCTATGGCCTAGCAAATACTTAAGATTCACAGGTTTTGATGGATTACGATTATGGGACTTACAAACCAAGGTGGAGCTTTGCAAACCTAGCCAGACATGAAATGCTTGAAATCCCATTACTTGCACCATGTGGATGACCCGTGATGGCGATAGCAATGAGATACTTTGCTGTGGGACAGGACTGGGGTACATTTACTTTGGAAGCAATGCTCTACCACGATGATGACTGAATTTGAAGAAACACTGGCGCAAAGGGTGGGAGCAGGGCATGAATGTTGAGTGGTGTAATCTCAGCACCTCACCTCACTAGTTCTCAAGCTAGTACTTGGGTCAAACCCCCCCAAGTAGGCCATGTACCCTTACCATATAGCTCAGTGGTTAGAGCACCTGGTATAGATCTAGGAGGTCTAGGGTTCAATTCCCTGTCTGGTCACATTACTTTTAACAATGAAATCATGGGTATGAGCACAATGGGCCATCAGCTTATTACTGGAACTTGGGATAAACAAGTTCAAGTCTGGTCAGTAGATGCCAAGTGTACCTTGTGCACTGTCTTCAGCGTGGAATTGCCAACCACTGTTCCACAGGCTGTGTACTTCCAAGGGGCTGATATCCTGGTCTTTGGGATGTTTGACAGGGAAATGTAAGAAATCACCATAGTGGTCAATTGTAATGACTAACTGAGATTTAAGACACACGCTTCGTGGGAAGGACAGAGTAGTTCTTGCAACAAAGACCACTGGCAGAATGATGTAAGTATTGGATACAATTTTGTCATTGATAATGCTGTTAATGGATTCAGTCTCCACAGAATGGACGATGCCATATGTATTAGAACATACAACACAAATCCAAAGAAGACATACCCAAAACAAGTTGCACTTGCAGAGGGGGGGACAATGGTTATAGGCAGAAGTGATGATGGGTTCATCCACGTGTTTGATAAAGCTACCAGTGAGCGAGTTCAAACATTGTGACACTTTTCTGTCAGACAAGTCCAAACCGTGACTGTGAGACAAGCCATTTTACCATTGGCAACAACTGATGCACATATGAAGACCCATGATGCCAACAATGTTCATCTCATTGTGGCAGCAACGTTGAGCAATGAAAACAATATCACCATTTCTATGTGGAAGAAAGTATCAACCAGGCATCAAGGAACAAAAGAGAGACCTACCACTTTATACATTTTGTGGGCGATTCTGCAAGCTGTCACACATTTGGTGGCCATGGTTGTGATTGGAATATTTGTACTGCAAATGATGGTATGTGATTGAGACTGCCATGTGGTGGTAACACTGTTAACTGGTGAAGGACCCAAGAATGGGAACCATACCATTTCTCTCACATGTCACATGGAGTATGAAATATATGAAGGGAGTATGAAATATGCATGAGTGGAGTAGCAGGAGCAGGAAGTAGTGGAATGAGTCATGTAGGATATGCCTGTAGAGATGGACTTGATGAGAATAGTATCTTCAAAATGAAGGCTGCTTACCGTTGTAATCAATCGCAAGTCAGATTTTCTTGTTTACTTGTCATTGACTGTTTATCATTACAGTTATTGGTATTTTTTTTTTAAATAACTACACTAAGGAGCGAGGATGAAGTAGGATGGGTTGCTAAAATGTGGGGGCGAGGGCTATAAACTGAAACCCAACTCAACAGGAGACCTCTGAATTAACAAGTGTCCATAGATGTATTATATATAGAAAGATCAGAGGGGAAAGGATTGACTGCTGACAGCTGGAGACACTGAGACTGAGACACCAGTACATAACACTGGTACAAAGGCACAAGACACTGGTACATAGAGACATGAAATGCTGTTAGAGACACTGGAACACAAAGGGATACAAAGGTCAATGTTCAGGCCTCATGCAGCCTGTACTTATATGGCCTTACGATACTTATCCTCAGATCAGATGGAGTAAAGGAGCAGAAGATATCTTCCAGATCATCATCAGACCTAGAGCTGTTGGTGAACAAGGAGAGGGCCTCTATGGCTGGGAAAGCGGGTAACCACTGTGCACAATGTGACTAAAAGACTCTTCAGCTGGGAATAAAAGGCAGGTGAATGGACGCACTAGTATATCAGAATCCTGAATATGAAGCATTAAGTATTTGACAAAACATGATTGAAAGTGCATTGGGCAAGCCAGGGCACGAGTATCCATTCCAATAGGAATGTGCACAAAAAGGTCTTGCAGTGTAGGGAAATGTTCTGTGCAAGACGGGACATCCAAGATGAAAAAGTCACTGAGGCTCAATCGTCCAAGCCATAGCCCAAGGTATTTGAGGTTGTTGCAGATGTTGACATAACGCAACAAAGAAAGAATGTAGGAAGGACAACCTTCCAGTCTAGTCAAGGACAATGGGATCGCTGAGCGAGTGTGCTGTGATGGGCTGAGGCATGGACAAAGTCGGTCTGCAATGCTAGCCAAGGAGCTGATAACGAGCGTATCCAGTTTGTGGCATGACAAAAAATTGACTAGGCCCTGCACAGGACAGAGGGCTTCTACCTCCAGTATGCGGAGATGCTTCAAATGCAAATCCTTGAGAAAGGACATCCATTCAGTAACAGTAAGTCCTGTATTCGTGAGCCTAAGCTTCATCAATGGTGCATTCCACAAAGTTGTGAGTGTGAAAGCAATGGATAATGGAGTGAAAAATAAAACCTGGAGCTTGCTCTGGCAGTCAGGAGTCCTGATGGCAAGGCCAAGTCAGGACTCACTCCCCCCTTCCCCTATGCCATGGCAAGACAACTCCTTGCATTCAGAATGGATAGTTTCCAGGAGGTCCAAGAACGCGAGTGTTGGCTCGTAGGGTCCAGAGAAGGCAAATATATATACCCAAGGGACATTGAGGTCTGTTAAGGATTTTAAGAAGATCCACAGGGCATGGAAATGATGATCTGCAGCGCGCAAGGTAGAAAAATAGATATGCTTTGGGACAACAAATGCATCCATCTGTTGCCATACCAATAATGCTTCACATCCATTGGCATCTAGGGTCAGAGAATCATCGTGAGGAATTGAAAATTCAAGGAGGGCAAAATAATACGGTGCGGTGATCTCTCTGAATAGCTTGCACACGTGAGTCAATACCAGAAGGGAGTGCTGGGGAAGAAGGGCAGCGATGAGATTCAGAAGTTCATTAGGGAGTCACAGGATGAAGCACTCAATTCTTCTGGTTAGTGAAGGATTTGCAGAATTGTCGACCTTTCAGCTGAATTAATGGTCCTGATAGCAACAACTGTTCAGATAATCCACAAGGGAGCACACTTGTGCCCAGTGTCAGAGACTGAAGAGAAAGGACTCTGGGCACGAAAATTTCAACTATACAAACAAAGCAAACAAGGAGAAACAAAGGAAAACATAAGCCACAAATCATGTGATAAACCATGAAAGGAAGGAGCTGAAGTAATCACTAAAAAAAGCATCTATAAGCACAACAAGAGTGCACAAACACTCAATATCAACAACAATGAGGACACCATAATTACCTTCAAGAAGACATGAGCGACTTTTTTAGGGGGGGCAGGATCCAAAGCCTGATCCTTGCACACCAGTGGGGATACAATATCTGCAGAGGGAAATAGAACCTCCTGGCCCTGGCCCTTGCACAGCTTAAAAGAGAGTTTCTGTTCAGTAGGGGTCCCACAGCCACGATGTCATACTCACCAACAAGAGAGCATGAGCAACTTTTGCGGGGGGGAGAGAGTCTAAATCCTGGCTCTCATACGCCTTGCACTTTAGATGATGTGTCTAGATGATTTGTTCAGTAGGATCCCACAACCACAACGCCATACACACCTCCAAGAGAATGCAAGCAACCAATAAACCTTTATGTTGGTCGCTGCAACACGAAAAACCACCCAATCAAACTTGGTGATTAAAGGGTGTGATAAATGCCTGTTCATAAGCCCGTTAATCATTGCTGTATGGAATGAAAGCATGACCACTTCCCTTAAAGTGGCGCCCTTGGTTGGACAGTGGTCGGAGGTTTTTTCCAAGGCCTACAGGAGGAATTGATTGGTTGACAATAAAGAATAAAGCTTATTAGGCAACCACAGTATTGTCTTTATACATTAAAATTCTATGTTAGACACCAATCTCGATTCCATGATTGTGTACAGTTGGTAACCACTAGACTACACCACAAAGTTCTTATTGAACTCAAATGCAGCACAAATATCAGAAAAAGGGAAAGTTTCACCTTCCTCTGTAACAGCCTGTGCAGTTTTCCTGCGACACTCCTTTTGTTGATATTGAGTGTTTGTGCACTCTTATGGTGTTGTGTGGCGCATTTGCAGTGATTACTTCAGCTGTTTCCTTTCCAGGTTGATCAGGTGATTTGTGGCTTTTGTGTTACACTGTTTTTCCTTGTTTGCTTTGTTTGTATAGTTGAAATTTTCATGCCCAGAGTCTCTTCTCTTCAGTCTCTGACACTGGGCACAAGGTCTGTATTCTGTAGCTCTCCTCATAATTCAGTCTCTGACACTGGGCACAAGAGTGCTCTTTTGTGGTTTATCTTAACACCTTTATCTGTAGTATGTTCCCTGCTTTGGCTCCCTTCAACACTAAACACAAGTGTTGTTTCCCAAAAGGATTTGCCAGTGTAAGATAGTGACCAGGGATTGTCAAATGTTGAATACCCACACCTCTATTGTGTCCTGTCACTGTAACACAAACAGAACCAGGAAGTGTGTGACCATCCTTACTGCAAAATCAGTCGGGACATACAGTCCGTACGACACAATTACCCAACGATACCTCAGTAAACTGAAGACTAACATGAAGCCCAGGTGTATGGATGTGAAGTCGCAAAAAGTGTCTTGGAAAAGCCATGGCACTTTGCCTATGCCATCTTTAGTAAACTGGAATACAATAAGGTAAAAATGTACCGTAATCAAGGGTGTCGTTCTTGTTTGAAGTGGAGAACTGGGCGACATCGTTAGGGAGCCCCTCTGGTGGGACAGTGATGTTGTTGGGGGTTATTACCCATGGAGCTTTGAGAGGTGCATCTGAAGGGGCTGGGGAGGGTGGTGGGGTGGCAGTACAAAAGGGAACAGGTGCCGTCGTAAACGATCAGCTGTAGAGGAACATCAGTCTCCACAGCGAATGTGCAGGTAGCGTTGTGCTGTCTAGTAGCAAACCAGTTCTGCAATGGGTATTAGAGGCGCTAATGTTATAAATAACAAAAACTGACAGTGTCGCAATCTGGCTGTTCTTCAACTGGATCAATTGATGGCCGAATAACGCCACCGAACTGGTTGTCCTGCTGATGGAATGCAGTGTTGCACGAGTGCCCTTTTTGTCACCACTTATGACCCAGACATCATGACCAATGAAGCTTGATAGCTCAGAGTCAGAACGTTCCTTGATCTTGCGGCACAGTGTGATAGGCATGGTGATCTAGGCCAAAAGATGAATAAGAATGAGAAAAGAAAAGGAGTAACTCACCTGTTTTCCATCTGCCGAACAAACCATCTCAATGAGGGCTTTAGTGAAATCTACTGTGTTCACTACTCCCTGGCATCAGTGCCATTTCCCCCTGGCCACCTCCACAATATCACCCACCATGACATTATACCCCTTATCCTTTGACAGAGATAGCGCATGTGGGGCTGGCTCGATGTGGAGGTCACATAAATCCACCATGATGACACCGTGTCCAGTATCGGTACCAACACTGTCGTCCCAATACACTGCAATTCAACCGTTGGGAGTGATCCACTTGATGGTCCCCCTTTTACCAACGTATTGTCCATTACACACCACTGCCAGCACTGTTAAAAATAATGTGACCAGACAGGGAATGGAACCCTAGACCTCCTAGGTCTATACCAGGTGCTCTAACCACTGAGCTATATGGTCAAGGGTACATGGCTTACTTGGGGGGGTTTGACCTAAGTACTAGCTTGAGAACTAGTGAGGTGAGGTGCTGAGATTACACCACTCAACAAGCACTCCCTCTTCCTCATCTCTTGAAAGCAAGGGGGGTGGTAAGTAAGCATGTCTGTGGACGTGCTCATTACTGCAAGACCACACATGTTCTTGCGAGTAGCTCTGTACGCACTTCAGGTAACCACTTTTGATAAGCATTTAGCCTGAATAGTTTAGTATCACAATTCAGCCAAATAGCCTATAAAACCATGGTCATCCCAGGGAAGGTCTGCATCCCTCCTGGGATGGG
>Ga0307516_10003880_pt1 | contig 18884 bp, 25 predicted proteins | sample 19_EM_MG_FD_203310 | JGI IMG/M metagenome (GOLD analysis project Ga0307516, IMG submission 203310) | Populus trichocarpa ectomycorrhiza microbial communities from riparian zone in the Pacific Northwest, United States - 19_EM | ecosystem: Host-associated > Plants > Roots > Unclassified | place... | reverse complement strand
CTTCCGGCCTCCCCCCCCCGCCCCCCCCCCCCCCCCCCCCTTGCGCGTGTCATCAGCGCACGGGTTCGAGGGGAAACCAGAGATTGGAGGGCGATCGATCGACCGTGAATCCTATGCTTCTCTCCAGCTTCGCGCCCCCACGGACAAGCCCGAAGCCCGGCGTCGTATGTTCCCATACATCCGTACATCCATCCACTCAGCACCGCAGTCGCCGACAAACTGCCGGCTGGTTGGTCGGTTGGGTTTAGCCGAACGAAGGAAGGAAGGAAGGAAGGGAGGAAGCACTGGGCTCCCCAAACACCGCCGGTCCGGAATAGGATGTAGCCCCCACCGTCTCCACACGGCCGTCCGAAGAGGCGAGGTTCGTGCGGCAGAGATGCAACACATGTGATGTGCGTGTCAATGCCGACCCCATGTTTTGATGCTGGGATGCTACTTAAGCACGTACCTATGCCACACGGAGCCGGGAAGACTGGACTGCGAGGAGGAGCGGCTAGCACTCGATCGGGGGGGGCATGTGTGAGTGGTTGTAGGACGGCGAGTGACAGTCGGTGACATCTCGCGAGGCGGTTTCTGCCCGAGCAGGGGGGGGGATCACCCGGAGCGAGTCGCAGTTTCGCGATCCAATGCGGTACGGCCGGAGGGAACGCCGACCCTCGCTCGCCAGCCAGATGCACACGCGGCACGACGTCTTCTCCATCCGTCTCGCGCACTCGCGTGCGTACAGCTGGCTCCGGAAATCACGTCCGCACGACCGCTGCGAATGCGCCCCCTCGGATATCGATATCGTATCGCATCGTATAGTGCCATACCACGCCGCATCAACGTCAGCAGCAAATATCCAGCCCCAGAAGACAATCGGCGCACGCAAGTACGCACGCACGTATGTATGTATACGAACAGATCGCAGCCGTGGAAATTGCTGGCCGCACGGCATTCCCGTGTCCCCCACCCCCCACCAGCACGACGAGACGAGTCGCATTTCGGGCAACATATACATTCACAGACGTTCCCGCCATCCGCCAACGGGTACATATGGAGGGGGAGGCATGGATGGTCCTTGCTCGCTGCCGCCCGCTCCCTTCCCCGTGTTTGTCGACGGCATACGAGTTGTGTCTGTGCATCTATACAGAGGATCCAGTACTGCGTGAGCGTCGGCTTGCTAGAGCAGAATGCTGGGACATGGAGAACAATAGAAGTCTGCAATGGACCCAGGCACTCCAACCGGAAAAGATCGATAAGATAAGCGCACCGCGGTCCCGGGGGGGGGATGGAGAAATTCGTGAGGAACTGCGCGAGTATATAGGTACTTAATGTATTTCTCTCCTATTTTTTTTTCCGTTGTGGCGGCGGAGGCGAACCGCGAATGACGGGAGGTCAACAAACGGGGATCATGGTCAATAAAACTTACAGTGACAACTAGACTACTTATGTACATACCTATGTAGTCAATAAAATCGCAGTGAAGCACTCAACCCATGCACTGTGTTTTTGTCCGCTTGTGTGCAGGGAGAGGCCATTCTGTATGCATACATACCTAATATAGGTAAACATCACTTTTTTTTTCTCCTCCTTTTGACGTCCCACCCCCCCTTCTCTATTACCTTCGTCCGGACACTCTGTATCAGACACCAGTTTAGCAAAAACGGCGGGTCTACTTCTACTCTTTCATTTTCATGCCGCTGTCTGTCCGTCGGAGTGGGGGGGGAGGTGATCGCCGGGATACCGTTTGCGTTGCGGAGCGCAGTGTATGTATCCAGAGAATGTATATAAGTAACTATGGGTACCTTGTTATGTAGAGTATTTACTCTACGTTGGCGTATGCAGGTACTTCGGCCGGTCGAGCTTCTTTCGCACTGGGCGCCGTTTCAGGCTGCGTCGGGGGGGGTGGGACGTTCTGGCTGGCGTCGCCGTACATCATACATATGTATCGCAGATACAGAGGATCTGTAGGTAACTTGCTGATCGAGTACCTACTCAAGTATGTAACATTTCGATCGCATCACCGCAGTTTAAAAGAAGGCACGATAGGCTTATGCACCCCTGGGAGAATTGTCAATGCGGGGCGGTGCGGGGGGGAAAGGGGAGGGAGGGAGAAAAGGAAATAAAGAAATCAAGGAAAAAAGGAAGAAAAGAAAGAAAAGAAAGTGAATAAAAATAAAAATAAAAATAAACAACAATAACAATAACAATAACAACAGAATGATCGGCCTAAGCCTTACTGCTCGCGACTCGAGCGCCGAAGCCACCACTCAGTCATGTACATATGTACGTACGTGCATATGATAGCAGGTCTTGGGAGGACACACAAGTCGACGGCGACTGGCTGGCGGGCCGGGTGAGACACGCGGGCGGGGCGGGGCGCGGGATGCTCGCACGAGCGATGACAGCTGTCTGTCAACGGCAGCCTGCATTTGCGTATCGTCGACGTACGTAGATACGTATGCACGCACGGAGTTATCGACGGACCAGTGACATGCCTCCGCTTCGCACGGATACTTATGCCGTAGATATATATGTACATACGGACGGCCGCCCGGACTGGGCGAGGGGATCGACAGGGGGAGCTGCACGGCTGCACGTCACGCTGCGTCACTCGAGGCTGGCGAGATCTGCACCACCGACTGGGACGGAACGTCCTTAAACTCGTCTCATCGGGAATGATGTATGTAAACTTCCAGGGCGATGGGACCAGCAGTGGCCAAGTGAGACGTGTATCGACGAGAGTGCCGCTTGCTTGGCGTAGATATCCACAGACCTGGATATCCCCCGTCGTTGGGTGGAACGCGTGAAGCCGCGACTCGCGCGGAAATGTGCGCTAGGACAAGGACAGACCCTCCTTGAGTGAGTGTGTATCTCTCGGTGAGGGAAAATGCGTGATATCTCTGGGCTGGACCCCGTTTCTGGGATTTAGTGGTGGAGCCCAAACACATCCCCTGGAGAAGTGCTCTCCCGACAATATGTAGAACGTCGTTAGATTTCAAGTGACCTGGGGTTGCCAGACGAAAAACTCACCTGTGTCCTGGGGAATGGCATGCAGAACTTATCCGGAGAGGGTTTTGGGGGGATGATGCCTCGGTGTGCGGATCCGAAAGTGAAATTAAAAACCAAGCTGAGGGGGGAATGGTGTCTGGTCTGAGTTTCCCCCCCCCGGACGAAGGGAGTTTGAGGGCGGCCCGGACCAGGTGAAGGTGAAGGTGAAGGTGAAGGTGAAGGTGGGTGGGTGGGTGGGGTTCTTCGTTTTCCCTGTCTTCAATCCTGCTTCTCGCCACGGTCAGAATTGGCTGCATGCGAGTAATGAAAGAAAGAAAAAATCAAACCGAAAAAAAAAAAAAAAAAAAAAATGCTGGGCAGAGAGCGCATCCTTCGAAGCTTCTCCACCGGCTGGAACCCGAAGCGGCGGCGTCGGGAGGAAAGAATTCCGTTCACGCGAACCACGGAACTGGGCAGAACAGAACAGAACAGCACAGCATACGGACCGCCGACTCCGAACGCATCGAAAGGAAGGGAAAAAAAGCAAAAAGAGTGGAAAGAAAAGGGGGGGGGGGGGGAGAAACGAAGCCGCGCTGACGGACCTACATATGTATCCACAGCAGTATGTACTCCGCGCAACAGCCCGACGCCGCCAAGGGACGAGTGAAGAAGCTAAGTATGTATATACAGTACATATATACACATATATCTGCGGAGCTAGACACACACAGACATATATGTACATATCTATATATGTATGTATCTGCGGATTGTGCAGACTGGAATACCGAGTTCCTCTCGTACGTAACGTGCGTACAGTACTCCGCTCCGCTGGTGTCGTATTGGCCCGAGCGAGCACTGCCCCGTCTCGAAAGACGACACCCAACGGAAAGGGCCGGGGACGGGGAGGAGTAAAAGCAGCAGTTAGAGAGTTGGAATAGCCCCTGTCCGTTCAGATTTCGTCAACCTGCTTCCGGCGCGCGAACGGCACATGGCCGAGAGCATATGTTGAATGAACGAATGAATGAATGAATGAATGAATGAATGAATGAATGAATGTATAAATGTATGCATGAATGTACGCATGAATGTATGAATGTGTGAATGTATGTATGTATGCATGAATGCATGAATGCATGCATGAATACATGCATCCACCCATATCTATACACGGCGTGGTTACGTATGTATGATGTATGCACGCATGTGCCGAGGAAGCATGTCTGCACGTAGCGAGGAAGCATGTCCGCACGTACCGGCGTCCACATCGGCGGTTGATCTCCGTCCAGGAGGTATCTATCTATCCGTCTGGGAAGCCCGGCGTTTCAGCGAAAGCAGATCACCTGCAGGGTGTGCGGCGCTGTGTGCACCGGGGCGAGCGGGGGGAGGGCGTCGGAGATGAGGCTATGTATGTGGTGTGTGTGTGTGTGTGTGTGTGTTTGGACAGAGAAGACGCAGTTGTGGCAGCACGGAAAGCGTGCTGATTGCTGACGGGATGCGGACAGGGAAAGAGGGGGGCAAAACACGCACGCTCGCACGCTCGCTCGCAACACATGGCCGGGTGCATTCAATGCGAACACACGATCCTCAGCCGGAAGCGGACAGCGGGCGGCTTGCGCAGATCCAGAGATCCGTCCAACCACCGCACTCCAATTTGCGAGCAGCCGGTCCGGGCCTGCAAATACTGCGCTGCGTCACGCGCACACGAGCGGCCCAGTAAGCGGAATTGTCTCACGGACCGCGCCGGAGAGTGCAGCCATCCGGACGGTAGACTAGATCCACCAAATGCTGATCGGGCTTCGGCCGGAGCGGGGAAGACGGTGGACCTGCCCCCCCCCCCCAGGAGGTGTTTCATGTTTTCCGGCTCTTCCGTCTCCGTCCCCCACCCCCCACCCACCCGGTCCTTCGCGCTTTTGCTGCTTGCGTGCGGTTTGGGCGCCCCCAACGATCCTCGTCGCCGATGGAACTCGGCCGGGCATGGCCGGTCGGACCACAACTAGAGTACGTCTCTCAGGAAGGGAGGAGAGTGAGCGTGCCATGGTCGGCGATCTCCACAGCCGTAACGGAGCAACCTGGGCGATCCCCAGCGACCCTGCCCTCACGTGTTGGTGTTGCCAACACGCCGGCTCCCGGACTCCCGGGCTCCTCCTCCCTCACGCAGTCGTGAGACGAGTCTGTCGCACGAGCACCGAAATAGCCGCAGACGCTCGCTTCCATGCACCGGAAGAAGTCGGGCCACGCGACAGGCCCCCCCCTCCCAGCAGCGGCTGGATTCCAACGGGCACGGAGGGGGCAGGAGCGAGCGCAGAGCAAGTCGCCCGTGGGCCCCAGATCAGCAGATCACTCACTCCTGCTGCTATGTGTGTAGATATGCTACACAGAATCGATCTCGTGGCGTCTCCTTTCGATCGATTGATTGATTGTCCGCGTTGCCGCCGAGACGACAAATCAGCCCAAACCCACGTCACGGAACCGAGCTCCTGTCGACGGATCGGTGGTTCGATGGAATCGACGCGACGCGGCTGGCTACCAGGATGCCTCTCTCTATGTATGCGGTGGAATGTTTCCCAGGGGGGGAGGGAAGGGAGGGCGCTCCCCAAATATCCCCGAGCCGGCCAATCACCGCTCATGTCCACGCCAAGGAAACACATGCGCAGTGTTCCGCCCAGCGCGGACCCGCGGTGCTCGCCGGAGGCCGGCATCGTCGTCGCATCGCTCGCAAACACCCGCGGGCCGGAAGCGCCCGCTGTCCACTGCTCCGCTGCACGCCGCCGCCGAACGTGGCGAAAAACGCAAAACAAGCTTTTAAGCCGCACAGGCCGTAAGCTCGCCTCGGCCGCCGGGAGTTCGGGCTCTGTTTTGTGTGGCTCCGGCTCCGCGTTGATCGTGAGAGCCTGACGGCGGGCGGGCCATGGGTGCTGCTGGCGGTGGCTTCTTTTTTGCTTCTTCATTACTCGCATGCGGCCAATTTCGATCGTGGCGAGCCTGCCTAAGCAGAATTGAAGACAGGCAGCAAAGAAACCACCTTCACCCGGACCGGGACGTCCTCAAGCTCGCTTCATCGGGGGTCTCTCTCTAGCTCCCCAGGTCTAAAACTCGGAGCAGACACCATTCCTTCGGCTTGGTTTAATTTCACCCCCTGAGTCCGCACGCCGACGCATCATCCCCCAGGACCCTCTCCAGATGAGTTTTGCATGCCATTCCCCAGGACACAGGTGAGTTTTCATCTGGCAACCCTAGGTCATTTGAAATTTAACAACGTTCTACATATTGTCGGGAGAGCACTTCTCCAGGGAATGTGTTTGGGCTCTCCACCACTGAATCCCAGAAACGGGGTCCAGCCCAGAGATATCACGCATTTTCCCTCACCGAGAGATAGAGTGATACAAACTTACTCAAGGGGTCTGTCCTTGTCTTATCGCACATTTCCGCGAGAGTCGCGGCTTCACGTGTTCCACCCACGACGGGGATCCAGGTCTGTGGACACCTACGCCGCACACGTCCCACTTGGCCACTGCTGGTCCCACCGTCCCGGAAGTCTACATCATTCCCGATGAGGCGAGTTCGAGGACGTCTGCTGTTGGCAGTGGCGGTGCAGTGTGTTCACATGCGCATGCAAACACTTGTATGATATGCCGTGTGCGGGCAGAGTACGTGCGACCGAACAGGCACTTCCAGTCGAGCACGAAGAAATGCGGCCCGCCCACTGCAAGAGTTACCGGCGGACCGCACTGTCACGGCCCATGCACGTCGCGCGGCAGTCTGCCCATGTCTGCCGCCGGTGTGCCAGCACATCGAGCACCGATCCGCCCTGCGCCCGCAACGCTGGCTGGGCGTTTACGAGAGAACACGACTCCGAACCCCACTCCCCCTCCGAAGCTAGGACACACAATGTGCATGGGTACATTATATAGTTGGACGTAGCTACGTGTCTGAGTAAGCACAAGTACCGACCAGCACTCTGACCGACACTCAACTATGTGGGGGCGGCCAGTAAGCGAGCGGCTGCCTGGGGTGCCTTTAGATTTGGTTCTGCCGTAGAGGATCGGGCGCTGGAAGTGAGTGTGTTGCCATACATCCCATTGCGACGCCGCGGAAGCCCCAGGGGCTCGGTGGCTCGGTGGTTGTAGGGAGCCAGTAGACGGCGAACAAAGGGCGAATCATCGATCCCATGCCTCCGGAACGAGGTCGGTTTGCCTCGAGCGAGCAGCCTCCGTCCGCCGGGTGGAGCAGATTTGGCTGTATCTGGCGGGATTATGGGCCCATGATGAACGTAGCGCCAAACCCCCACATGTGCTCCGGTTCTGGCACATGGGCAAATGGTATGTACTCAGCTTTGTGGCCAGCAGGTTGGGGCTGTGTATGATCCCGCAGCATGCTCGCCATGGAGATGGGCCGACTCCGAACACCGTACGACGTATGGGCATGTCTGTGGCCGATTCTCCCCCGACCACACGAGCTGCTGCGCACGCGTCGGACTGCGAAAGGGGGGGGGGGGGGGGGCACGGCAGCTGCAATGCCTTCCTGATCGGCTGCGATAGCCATGCTCTATAGGCCGAGCAGTCGGTTGCCATCTCCGGACGTTGCTCCACCTACCCGGCCGAGCGCCGTACGCTTCGACCGTGGCCGTGCGAATTGTTCCGCGCTCCATGCCCGCTGGCCGGTATGACCGCCTGTCAGCCTCCCAGTAGGCCCCCTCATCGCCGGCTTCCAGCGAGTGTTCTGGAATATATCTGAAGCCGGTTCGGAGATTATGTGTGTGTATGGCGGCGCTCGGTTCCACACCACCCAAGAGCAATGTCCTCAGGTTGGAGAACGGGTCGTCGGGAATAGATCACCTCGACTGGCCGGGATCCTGGGCCGCTTGTGTAATGCAGGAACGAGAGGGAGCCGGGCCGGTTAAATCACGGAATACCGTGCTCTAGGTATCTAGGAGTGCATTGCCATGATGCCGATGAATGCTGGGTGCATCCCCGGAGCGGCCCTGAGGTTTTGGCCTGGTTCCAGTTGGATCGGTGAGACTGCCATGCCGCGAAACAGAGCATGCCTTGAAGGCGGGGATCTGAGCCATGTGGATCGTGTCCCCGGTGCATACATGTAGAGTGGATGCATGGCTGAAATTTGAATACTGGGGCGAAGTCCATGAGATCATGCAAGGGACCCTCGGCTGGCGTTGACAATCGTCTCGGACATGGCCAGTGTCTCGGAGAAAACACGAAGCCGTCGGAAACGCATTAGAGTCCCCCAGAATGCGTGCCAGAGGGTACTCTAGTTGAGCTCGATGATTTCCAAGAGGGAAGGTGGTGGCTGCGAGGTTTTGCCGATCTCAGCCTGCGGCTCGTCGCCGGGGTTCCAGCCACATAGATTCTTTCGGATCCTCTCCAGCCTTCTCCCCACTCGCCCTGTCCACACGCCACAGCCAAGGGTCGCCGCTCGGTCTTCGGCTGTGGAGCAGAGTGAGGCAAACCGAAGCGCGCCGGGGTGGTGGGTTACGGGTAAAAAATGAACCACCACAGCAGCCGTGCCATCTGCACCGAGCACCCCGCGGCGTGGCTACTACGTGTTCAGCAGGGGAGGTAGAGCAGGCACCTATGTAGGTAGAGTAGAGCAGATTCGTGTACATACATACCTACTTGCACCTAGCTAGCATGTACTCTTTTCTAGTAGGTGCCGCTGTAGTCCGGGACAGCCAAGAGAGGACGAACCGTACGCACGAACCGTCACTCTTACGCCGCCGGATTCTCGGAGAGTTTTGTTGTTTCCACAGTGGGCATCTGCTTGCGAGAGCGAGCCCGTCCGGATTTTTTTCCCCTGGAACAGCATGGTTTCGTCGCTGCACATCCGCGCCATTCGAGTCCCTGCCGTAGGGTGTTCCGGCGGCGGGGTGGAGGGCTGTCGACTTGTCAGCACTGGTTTGTGGTGAGTGCATTGTGGAGGCGAGGGCGGGTCTGTATGGTACGTATGTACGTATGCACGCACGCAGGCTCCGATAGTGAGAGCAGCGAAGAATGCGGTCGCTAGAGCACCTGCCGGGGTTCTACCGGGAGTCCGGAGGGGTATGTACATATCCACGGGTCGGTGCTGTGCTCAGGTACCAAAGCGAGGAGAGACCGAGGACGATTGATTGACTCTGAATACGGATGACTTGAAGACGACTGACTCTGAGGACAATTGGTTCCTGGAGATCCGTGAGCACACGCCGCACACTCCCCTCCCTCGCATCCCGCGCACCCCTCCCATCCAATCCCACTTCTCTGCTTTTTCAGATGATCGTCGGCTACTGGTGTTGGAAACTGCCGTAGCCATGTACCTACATGTACCGGCTTGCATGGCCACAATCGGGAGGTGTGCAACTCACTTGGTGCTGCACGCTTAGGCGAGGTGGGATCACAGCTCGGGTGGGCCGGACGTAGCTCATCCCCGCCAGGGAGCTCTATGTAGCTAGATATGCCCGTAGATCTGCCAATGCAGCAAATCAGCCATGCCCTGACGAAACGGTAGGTCGGCCCACCCACGCGAACACGGCAGGAAAAGAACTCGAATTCGGAGGGGAAAAAACCGAGAAAACGCACGCGTGCGGGGGGGGGGAGACGAACGGCCACGACGGCGACCGACGCGGCGCCAGGTAAACGGGTCCGCATCTCCGGACTCTCGCGCTGTAAACCAACGGGCGGCGCCGATGCTGCTGTCCGCGCCGGGTGCGAGCGACAGCCTGCTGCTCAGCAATAATTAGAGGATCGATAGATGAAATTGATTGCAGGAGTGGGGGAGATAGGCAGAGATCTTCGGGTGAGACCGTGAGTTGGGTGAGAGTGTTCAGAGATTTGCGTACATAGCAGCCCGCGGTCGGGATCCCGCCAGCCACTAGCCCTGTCGCTGCTCGCAGGGTCACTTGATCGAAGTTCTGGAAAAGAGAGAGAAGGGGGGGGGAAAGGACTGATGCACGGGGAAAAACATGGCCAGTCACCAGCGAGCGCCCCACGTTCCGCGCATGGCCATCCACACCGGAGAGCAATCCAGACCTCGGAGACTCTCCCCTCGCATTCCTCTCCACACATCTTCGCCCACCGTGCTCTCGTCGCTGCACGGATGGTCTCCACCGAGCACGATCCGGGCTTCCCAAGAGGAGTGGTGGGTATGTTGGTAGGCTCTGCCAAGTACTCTAGCCACAGCTTGCGGGCACGCGGAGGCCATTCTTTTTTTTTTCTTTTTTTCTTCGCACGATGCTGTTTCCCGGATTCCAACGAGGCGGTCACTGGTTTGTGCTCACGCCGAGAACAACAGAAAAAGAAAGGAAGAAGCAAAAAAGAAAGGGGGAAAAAGAAAACAAAACGAGGAAACAAACCCGACCGGAACAACGGAAGGTAAGTACTGCCAGCTGCTGTCAGCATGGGAGACGAAGGGAAAAAAAAGAAAAGGAGAGAACAGAAGAAAAACAAAAAAAAAAGCAGACAGAAATCCGGAGTGTTACCGAGAAGTGATGTCGCTCTCTCTGGAGTTCGTCCCGGACGGCATTCTCCTTCGGAATATGATCTACGCAGCGGACGTTTTAGCCCCCCAAATCTTACGGTACAGCCACCAGCGAGCCCCTGTCCGTCAATCATATCTGGCGCGACTACGGGCAAATCACGGTCGCTATGCCCGTTTGAGATCGTCTAGCGTTTCAGAAGGCTGCGCGGCTTCGAAGGCTTCGCTGCCCTCCCCCACTGCGGCCCTGGGCCTTTCCGGGCCCCTGCTCATCACCATCGTGGCGGTTCGTCTGCTGCGATGTGACATGGGAATGCTATCCAACCCGAATGGCTGCGTCCCCTCCACCCCCCGGTGCCCTGCCTGCCTGCTTGCCCGCCGGGCTTCACCAACTTGCCTAGATTGGAGGGCCAACCAGCCCATGGACCGAGGCCGCAGATGCTCCGTCCATCGTTGTTTGTTCGCTCGCTGGGTCGGCTCGTCATGGATGGACGCGTGGATGGTGTGTCGTCGGCGGGTGCGGTGCTGGAGAAAAAAATAGGAACAGAGACGGTGACGAGAGCGAGATCTATTCCGGAGGAGAGGGTTTCATTCCGTCTTGCCGCCGGGTGTTGAGCACAAGCGATGGTCGTCATGGCAGCTCGAGAATGTGATGTAACATCAGTCCTGCCATAGACCCACCCCACTCATATCCGCACAGCCGGCCAGCCAGTCAGCCAGCCAGCGCTCCCACCAGCTCTGCCTCCCCGTAAACGGAAGCGTGGGACAAGTGCCCGTGAGCTGTTTGGGGCCAATTTCCCCCCTCTCCCCCCCCCCGCGCGCCGCCAGAACAAAGCAAATCTTCCGTCTGCATTCTTCCGTTTTCCCGTGCGAGCTCTGGCCCGTCCGGTTCGTCGAGGGTGTCCAGCTGTTGCTGTCTCTGACCGGTTGTTCCAGCGCGCGTTCCCGATCCGGGCCTAGGCCTCGTGGACTGGGTGTCTCCCGGTCCGGACTGCGGATTGTCCAGATGGATCGCCTCGATCCCGCTCGCAGCGTCCGCGTTGACGTTGCGCAACCGAGGAACCGTGCAAAGTAGTATATATGTATATGTGTGTCAGTAGGTGACATGCCACGGCAACGGGCGGCGGGGAAGGGATACCGTAACTCGTTATATATCTTCCGCGTGGCTTGTATGTAGGCTTCTCCTGGGCAGCAGGATGCCGAGGAGAGAGCCAAGGCGAGGCAGGTGTGGTGTGGTGAGGTGAGGCGAGGTGAGGTGAGGTGATCGGGGCGAGGTCGGGGAGAGCGCACATTCAATCCTGAACCAGCGGCTGCCGGACGGACGGACACGGCCATGGCAGGGCACGGCGCCCAGACCACCTTCCGCACAAACGTGTATCTATGTAACTATGCACACACATAGAGCGGAGCACGAGTCAGGATCGCCCTCTGCATGCACTGTGCATCCCGCTCCTCGTCTCCGCCGTCCGCTCGCCCTTCTGCTCTGCCACCTCCTTCTCCTCCTCCCTCGCCTCAGCCTCAGCCTCAGCCTCGGCCCCAGCCTCGGCCCCAGCCTCAGCCTCCTGGTCCGCTTCCGGCACTGCTGTGTAGATGTGTATGCAGACACATATGTGGTGTATCTAGATACATATGTGTGCGCGCAAATCTCCACTTTGGACGCAGGAAAGATCTGCCCGAACGAAGATTGCACTGTGGGCGCGGAAAGTCGCCGCATGTATGCAGCGCACCCAGGTACTGCTTCCGCACGGCTCAACCTGCAGATTTCAGATGCAACTCCACCACCCGCGCCGCCACTGGCCGTCCCCCACCAACCGTATCCGGAGCGAGTAGACTCGGGCTTGCCGTGGCTCGCTCAGCTGCGCGGACGGCGAGGCAGTTTGCTGCGCTAGAGCGTTTGGCCGTGACATGGCGGGGGGCAATTCCACCCACCGTGCTGGTTGCTGGCACGCTGTCGGGCAGCGAGCTTCTGCGCCCCCGCATCCAGCTGTCGAAGCCGACGCTCGTCAGTCCGCGAGGTCGTCTCGCCGGCGCTGTCGTCTTCGCGTGCGCGCCGCTCGTCGCGCGTGGGGAGGACGCTGTTTCGTGCGTACCGCGGGCGGGCGACGGGTCGCACACGACGATGGGGGGGGGGCCTCGGATTGCGTTCGATTCGAGACGCTTCGAAATTGTCGCGGTGATCCAGCATCTCGAGCCCGCGCCAGTAAGAAGCCGCGGAAGCACGGAAGATCACGGCTTATGCGCTAGGGGGGGCACGAGGCACAGTCCCCAGCTCGCCTTCCCTCGGGCCGGATGCTCGTGAGCTTGTGCCAGGTGCCAGGCTCGTCCTGCTCCTTCCGCTCGTCCTCGGCCTGCCACTCCTCTCCGCGGGTGTGCTCCATCAGTCGTCTGGGCCACCAGCATCATCCGCACCCCTCCGGCGATCGCTTCCCGCTTGGCGGCCGCTGCTCCCTCCCTCCCAGCTGCGATTCCCAGCCGCTCGCGGCCATTGGCCCGACTCCCTGCGCTGCCCTATATCCGGGCGTCGAGGGCTCTTCGACGCTCCGGGCTCGCATTCTCCCACCTCGTCACGTCACCGCGCCGCAGAGCACCCGGCGGACACCGACTGCCCGCCGCCGTCGTCCGTTCCTGGTCCGGATGCCCCGTCCCCCATTGCCCATCCCGGTAAGGCTTCGTCCGCCCTGAGGGGTGCTATACATATCGTTGGTGCCGGCAGCACACCAGCTAGCCACAGTCCCCCCCCCCCCACCTCACCCTGCAAATCATCAGCAGCACATCAATCCGGACGTCAGTCGACACGCCCCCCATCTCGGCCTCGGCCATCCCTCTCTCCCCTCCGTCCAGCAGCCCATTCCCCCCTCCCGGGCCATCTCTCCCCCAAGCGCACTCCCTGGACGGCCAGGGGTGTCGCTTCCACACTTCTGTGACCAAATGTCCGTGTTAGCTGGAACGGTTGCCCCCGTCTCCAGGTACTACTGCTGCGTACTCACATCATCCCGAATAATACATGCGCTTCCTCGCCCGTTGCCCGGATTTTTTTCCTTGCCCCACCCCCCCCCTGCAACAATCTACGCCTCCCCAAATAAATACCCCCACGACCGCCTCCTTTGCTTGTTCTCCGCTTGCATAAATATTATCCTCCATTCCAGTCATCTGGTCACTTGGCAGACTGTCGACATTCTTGATCGGGTCCCTTATATAGACCCGGCGCTTTAATCCAACCTTAAGGACGCTGTCATCCCGCGAGGCCGAGAAACTTTCATCTCATCTCCACCACTCCACCAACCACCCCCCCCCCTCCAAAAAAAAAAAAAGCCCGCCTCCGTTCTCGTCGCCAACGGCTGCTTCAACCACGACGCTCACGACCACCGATACACCACCACGCACCATGAACCTTCCGAGCATCGTCCACCGCTCGCCCGTCGGCGGCCGGCCGCTATCGGACCACTATGCCCCCCCCCCGCCACACCAGTACGTTGCCCAGCAGTCGCACGCCTATCCTTCGCGTCCGCCAGCGCCCCCGCCGTCTCCGCCGGTTGAGGACAACTCGAAATGCTCGCTGCCCTCGATCTCGACCCTGCTCGTGTTTGCCGATATCGCCCAGCCCCACCCAAATGGTGCGTCTCCGCCCCCGCCGCAGTCTTGGGACGGGTCTGGACTCACATGCCGTGCTGCAGCCGCCGACAGGCAGCAGAGCCAGCCTCCGCGCGGAAACCTGCCGCCGACACCCCCGATGCGTCCGGACTCCGTCTTCGACGGCGGCGCTGCCTCGTCGCCCACGATTTCGCCGGCATCGCCTCCTGGCTACTATTACCCGGCGCCCGCGCACCTCCAGACAAACAGCCACCGCAACTCGTACCCTCCCGCCCAGAAGCCCATGTACCCGTCGCCGACAGAACCAACATATGCGGCGGCCCACCACTTCTACCACTCGCAGAATCCCGAGCTGTACAGCAAGCAGCAGCAGCTGATGGTGCCGCTGGTCGTGGCCCCGCCTTCGAGCGCGAACCCGTGGCACCACCACCACCACCAGTCGCCGGCGTCGCACGCCTCCTTCCCGCAATCGCAGGACCGATACATCTGTCCGACGTGCAACAAGGCATTTTCGAGACCCAGCAGTTTGAGGATCCACAGCCACAGCCACACCGGAGAGAAGCCGTTCAAATGCCCGCATCACGGCTGCGGCAAGGCCTTCAGCGTGCGAAGCAACATGAAGAGACACGAGAGGGGCTGCCACCAATAGTGTGGGGGATGTCCCGAAGGAGACACGGGCCCCGGGGGCATCGTGGGCAGCCGGTTCGATCCACCGACTCCAGGACTACAGAAATGACGGAGGCCGCCGGTCCATCTGGCCTAAACTATGGCACCGGCGGCCAGTGAACGCTTTCCCTTTCCTTGTGAATTATTTTGCCGATTTTCCTTACCTATCTTTTAACTATTGGTCCTACCCGGTTTCATTTGTATGCACCTGACTACTGTCTTTAGGGCGCACGGGTTTGCTTTTTTTTTATTTTTTATATCTTTTTATTTTTTTTTATTTTTTTTTTATCTTTTCGGTTCTCCTGCTTCATCGCATTGACATTTTTTTTTCCTTCTTATTTTCTTTCTTTCCTATGTTATGGGTCATTATCTTTTTTTTCCTTCTATTTTCCTTTTCTGTCAGCATGTTTTTTTTCCCCTTCCCTTTGTCACAATTATTTCTTTTGTTTGGGGGCTTTCCTTTGTATGCACCTTCTTGCATTGCAGATTTCAAAGGCGCTGAACGGGTTTTTATTTATTTATTGTTACCAGGGCTTGTATACGTATTACTGCAAGTTGACTTTCTCTTGTTTTATTGGGGACCTGCTGGACAAAACGACGGGACCTTTTGGATGTACCATAGAAGTTCTTGCTTGTGTACAGTACATGGTCTGGGAAGAGGAGGGGACAAGGGAGTACGGGGGGTGGGGGCGATCATTATGTCTGACCATGTTGCAATCGAAATAGACGGTCTTCTCTACTGCGCGAGCCACTCTCCAACCAGGCCTCCGACGAGACGTTCCGGGCGGCAGGTGCAGCGGCCACTCGGTGCGCTTGATCGATCGCCACGCTCGCGGCGGACGGAGAGACACGGGCTGCACAGAGTGCACACGTACATAGGGCGAGTCAAGGGGGGCGAGTCAAGGCAAGGCAGGGCAAGGACCACGGTACGACGATCCGCCGGAACGCAACGTAAGCGCAAGCTCTCGATGGGCAGAGACTCGGTCCACGGACGACCCGCCGCCGGTCCACGTTCGGCGCGGGACTCGGGAGGGGGAGGGACGGGGACGGCTCCACCACATGCGGCTAGATATCCACTCCGCTCGACCAAGCGCAGGCGTCTGGAGAGCCCACGCCGACGGGGATGCGATGGGTTCCGAGCGCGATGGCCAGAAACGAAACGAAACGAAACGAATGGGGCCCGCATGTGGGAGCACACTTGCAACTGTCGACAGCACGTGCATTCTACATATGTACATACAATACAATACATGCAATGCACACACCCGCCGCCCCCTCCTCGCAGTGTGCACGTATATGTGTATCTATTTATCTGGCGGGACGATGCGAAGACGGGAGGTAATCGAATGGACGGGCCAAAGGATTTCTTTTTTTTTCTTTTTTTTTTTCTTCTTTTCTTCTCGTTCGTGTGATTTGATTATTCTCCTTCGACCGCGTGCGGCGTAGCACGGTACGGTAAGCGAGAAAAGGGTGAGGGGAAGAGGGAGAAAGAAAAGAAAAAAAAAGGAAACCAGTTTTGCGCGATTCAACTCCCATTTGTGTTTGTCTACGTATTGTTGTTTGTCGGCGGTGGTGGGGTGTGTGATAAGATGCGGTTTGCATCGCGAGCACGTGGTATTGTATCTAGAAAGAGCGGGGGGGGATGCGCCAACCCAACGAAGTGGGGCGATCGTCCGGAGTGGCTTTTTTTCCACGTTTTTTTTTCTTTTTCTTTTTTTTTTTTCTTTCCCAGTTTTTTTTTTTGCCACGGGGAAAGGGAGAGGGGAGGAGGGGGGTTGCATTACGGTTGCGTGCGGGGGGGTTAAACTAGCCCTGTGCGAAGGGCGGAGATCCGCGTCTTTGCTGCTCGACAGTAGGGATGGATGGATGGATGGATGGATGGATGGATGGATGGATGGATGGATGGATGGATGGATGGATGGATGGATGGATGGATGGATGGATGGATGGATGGATGGATGGATGGATGGATGGATGGATGGATGGATGGTGGGTGGACGGAGCGACGGAGATGACGAACGTCCTGCTCCTCCTCTCCTCTCTCCACTCTCGCCCTCTCCTCTCTCTTGTTCTTTCTCTCTCTCCTTCCGGACTGGACGGGTCCGACGGTCCGGACTGGGAAAAGGAGGGGGGGAGGGGATTTCCGCAAGGACCAGGAATCCGGATGCGTGGAAAATTCGTTGAATGGATTCTCGACCACACCGAACCCGGGCTGGACTGCGCTACTCTCTCGACATCGTCATCGACGCGGGCAACTGGCGCAAGAACAAGAACACAGCGATCAGCACCGCCGCCAAGGAAGGAAGAAGGGGGCGCACGCCAGCGATCGAATCCACATGCCATCTACATATGTATGTGTGATCTGGATACATATATCTAGGATCACAGAGCTACACAGCTCGGATCGCGGACGGTCCTCCAGCGCCCCCGCCAGCAGCCGGGCTGGCTCCGCTCGCAGTCGTTTTTGGAGGGTCCAACCCGAACAGGCAGTCCTGAGCGACTGTTCCCGGTTCGTGCTGGTGAGAAGACGCGTCTCGAACGCCGGCCTCCTCCTCCCTCTTGCGGTGGCTGAACGATCACCACGCAGGGCCCGCCGCGAAGGCGCGGGGATGCGCCGGGCCCGCAGCCGGCGACGGGCTAAGCTTGCGGATTGCCGTCCATCCATCCAGCCCCACCGAGCGTCCTCGTTGCGTAGCGCGCGCGGTACGTGCCGTCGTGTCGCTCGCTCCACCGCGCACCGCATCGCATCGCATCGCACCGCATCGCATCGCATCGCCCATCTATCGGCTACGGACGCTCTCTCGCGAACAGCAGGAGGGGGTGGAGGGCGATCGGTCGGGCGGCGTCTCCCCCTGCGTGCCTTCTGCTCGGCGGGCGAATGGCGTTCGCGTGGGGTGCGTGCGGCCGACGAGTCTGCGCGCTGACTCCGCCACCCCCCCCCGGCCCTGCGGCGGAATCCTGCCTCGGCTCGAACGACGGATCTGGAGAAGAAAAAAAAAGAACGCTGCGCTGCGCGGATCGCATGTCCCAAAGGACGCAGCGGACGGGCGGCAAGTGGAGTGCAATAGCCGGCGATTGCAGCCGGGCTCCGCAGCAGCTTCTCGCCCAACGCTTCCGCCGTGGGGATCCTCCTCCGACCTCCCGGCAGACGATCCACAGCCACGACGTGCGATTCCGCAGCTGGCAACTAGCCCGGTTGGGGGAACTGCGTTGCGTCCAGCCATACACGCCGTCGCTTGCGTCCACACAGCATGCCCGCCGGAAGGTCGGAACGGAGATTGCTTGCCCCCGCCGCGGACAGACGCACCAGCCGTCGGTGGCCCGGTCCAGCTCGCTCTGCGTCTATCCGGCGCGGCCTCTGCAGGTCCGCATGTCCGCATGCCAGTCGTCGCACCGCATTTGCCGCCGCATAGCCGCAGACCGACCGACCGACCCGCGCTGCGGACGAACGAGCCGCGGCTAGGCTCGCTGCATCCCGTGCGCTCGCTCGTCCGTCTGTATGGTATATACCTAGACACATCATATCATACATAGACACATAGATGCCGTGTTCGCCCAACCCGCGCCGGGATGCATGCACGCAGATTACCGTGTCTCGTCCGCATGCACGTAGCCTCCGCTTCCGCGAGCGAGCGAGCGATCGGCAAGCGGGACGGTTAGCGTCCGCACGTGCGGCGATGCTGAGGAACACCCGGCACGCACGCACGCACCAGCACGCCCGAGAGTACCCGTAAATGGCGCAGCGCGGGTTCTTCCCCTCTCCCTCTCTCCTCTGTCTCTCTCCCTCTCCCTCCCTCTCCCTCTCCCTCCCTCTCTCTCTCTCCCTCTCCCCCTCCCCCTCTCTCTCGTGCCGCCGTCGCACGGAGAACACACGAGACGATTATGCACTCAGATCGCGAGCACGGCGTGCGGCGGATGATGGACGGACCCGCGGGCTGGGTGGCACCGGCGTCATCTCCGGCCGCGCGAGCGCGAAGGCGAACCGGCGTCCGTTTCAGTTTGCAGCTGGCAGCTTCGGGGAGCACACAGACGGCACGATGGAGATGGGAGGGGGGCGGGCACGTTCGGGGAAGAGAGAGCAGGGTTGGGGGGACGAGGACAGTGTTTGGGGGGGGGCGGGCGGCCGCCGGCGCGGCGGGGGGGGGGGGGGCGCCGGGGGGGGGGGGGGGGGGGGGGGGGTGGTGGGG
>Ga0307516_10003879_pt1 | contig 18885 bp, 27 predicted proteins | sample 19_EM_MG_FD_203310 | JGI IMG/M metagenome (GOLD analysis project Ga0307516, IMG submission 203310) | Populus trichocarpa ectomycorrhiza microbial communities from riparian zone in the Pacific Northwest, United States - 19_EM | ecosystem: Host-associated > Plants > Roots > Unclassified | place... | reverse complement strand
ATTAGGTTAGAAGGCAAGTTTGAGCCACTGTTCGGTAACTTGTGGCCTCCATCGTCTCGCATTTAAGCGTTTACCGGCGGGTGCACCTAATAACGTTACCGGCGCTCGATTCGCTTGTTATAAAGGGGTATATAAAAGTTTCTCTGGCGGCCCAACACGTTGCAGCGATGATGACTACGTCATGACGGAATAGATATGCTGAGCTTGCTGAGCGCTGAGCAGTCTCGGAGCCCCGGCCGCGGCTAGTCTCCCAAAGCCAGATTCTATTAGAGGAAGTAGTCTGGATACCAGACTATAGAGGAAGATAGTCGTTCTCAGAATTTAGGCACTCACCGAGTTGAGTAACATTGCTCGTCGGGCATCATCTTTCAGATTGAGTCGTGTACACAGCCTTCTTATCACTGAGCCCATAGCTCCCCCTCATCCCATGTATTGCATAAAGTCCATCTTGTCTGGTGAGACGAGTACTACTTATACAAGTGCCAGCTAAAAGGCGTCGGGTGCACCAAACATCCCACTCTTCGTCTTTAGATCGCGTTTACCCTTCTTTGTTCCTGTGTTTTTGGTACCGCTTCGACTCGAGCGAGGTACCTTGGTCCCTTTTGCACGCTTTGAGGGTCCAGGACCCCCATTTCCTGGACATTCTACGAAGAACGACTAAATCTCGAATGACCGAGGAAATGTAAGGAATTTCATACCCGACGCCCAGTGTCCTACTTGACCACACCTCAAACATTCGTCATTGGAAGATGTCGCTCCTCGCTTCTTCGGGATTGCTGCTTTCGAGTCCGATCGTAAAGATAGGGTAGCAGGACAGGCTATAGTGTTGTCAGCGCTACGAATCGGGAGATTTATAGTCATCTTTCTGGGCGTACCGTTGCTGTAATGGCCTGGCTTGCCACATTTGAAACATGTAGCAGCTGGTGTATCCGAATTCGACATTCCGTGGCTTTTCGAACGGTTTGACATTCCCCCAGCGGGGCAGGCTAGTGAATAGAATAAATACAGTCAAGTCTCAATACACATAAACTCACCTGAAGCCCAATGACCTTCTTGGTCGCACTGTGCATTTTTGTCAGAAACATTAAACGTGGACAACACGACATACCTTGAAACACCTCCCAGAAGACGAAGCATTGTTTTGACTGGCTGTGCGAGTTGACATAGGCGACGTTGATTTGTTTGGTTCATCGTCCCACTCAAAGAAGCCGCACCCCTCTCCCCTACCCTTCGCGCAACCCCAGAAAAGGCGGCCTTTGTTAAGGCCATCTTTTGTGACTGTTCGTTGAACAGCGTCATCTTTACACCGACATTGTCGCGTCGGTACACTACTTGCTGTTACCTGGTGGTGGATTGGTATAGTGAGCACCACGATATTCCCGATTCACCTCCCAGACTCACTGGTTGTTCAGTTTCAGAAGCTCTCTTTACAGGTACAACAGGTGGCCGTCCATCGTTCGTAACACAGTCTTCGTCCTCGACCCATTCGAAGAAGCCACATTTGTTCGTGCTGCACTGGTAAAATTGCCTACCTTGGCGAGCGCATGTTTGCGTCACCATCCTGCGAGTTGCAGGAGCGCCACATTTACATTCCCGTAGTCGATCCGAGGACGGAAACACGTTCTGTGTCGAAGGACCTGGCCGAGTAGCAGAAACGCCAGACCGCGAGACGCCAATGCACGAATGCGGAGCTGCTGGTTCTGCACGGTTTCGAGGGCAGTCTGAGTTTGAAGCAAACGGTTAATAGTCCAGGAAGCCATGGAGGAATCCTTCTATACCTTTGCCATCGACCCTGGGAGAAGGCGATTTGGGTGGGCGATCACGTCGGGATGACGGTGCAGTGACTTGCTGCCCTGAGCCACGATCACGACCTCCACCTCCGTTATTTGGCGCATCATCGTTATCATCACCATCGCGGTTATTCGCCCCTCTCCCTCTCCCTCTCCCACCTCCACCACCATTCCCCCCACCACCATCTCCGGGGCCCTGTCTATCATTCCCTCCTGCGGCATCTCGTGCTCTATTACCTTCGATATACCGCCGTACGCTCTATTGAAAACACAATGAGGACACTCGGCAACATGGATCAAATGGCAGGTCAACATACAGAAATGACCTTCTCGAATTCCCGCTTAGCGATTACATACATCTCACGATATTGCTCAATGCTCTCCAACAGCATTTGATCCTTGGATTTTTCTCCTTGGCATACTTGAACCATGCTACGCTCCGTCTATCGGTGGTGTTGCACGGGCCAACGTCAATTTATTTGGATGCCTCATTCTTGAACACAGTACTTGCCTCGCGTCGTAGCTGTGGCTTCGACAAACTACGGTCGAACCCGATCTCGTTATATCCCTCCACCAAACCAATACCAAGAGTCGAGGGTAAGAGGTGCTTCGTGGCTCCATCCATTCGTTCGATCACGTACTCGCGATCGATTATAGTCTGTATGTGTTGGGCAATGGTCGCATCTGTGCCTGTAGCAGAAATCAATCATAAGGACCTTCCACTGATACGGGGAGCACGTACCGATCCCATTCTTGTCCATCAGACCAACAAGATCAGCCTCAGTGAGTAAGGAGGGAGACGTGGTTTGTCCCTGTTTGATTTCACAGGTTGTGGGTTCAAATTCCTCGTTTTCTCTGAAGTCGGGTATCTCTTTTGCACTCCACTTCTCGTATGGGTATACATCCAAGTAGTTCCGCTGTAGTACGATCAGTCCTGTCGGGAGAGTATAATTCTTGACCGCGTTTGTTGTCTTCAAGAGAACATAACCAACCTGTAGCGTAAAACTGCTCCGTGCCATATTCTATGTCGACAGTTGTCTCGGAACCCTCTGCATCTTTAGAACAACCCGCGAGGAATCGTCGTGTGATAAAATCATAAACTTTCTTGTCATCTCCAGCTAAGTTTCCAGCGTGTGCAGTAGGGTGGATGGGTGGATGGGCTTTGTCGTTGTTCCTGCCCCGACGAGGGGCATTGAACCCGCCTTCTTGCAGTCTACACCCAAAAAGTAACATAAGTTTTAAATGAAAATGTGAAACAATATCTTACCCTTGTGCAAACCTTCCCCAAGCTGGATCTACAGTCTGTTTCCCGATGAGACTCATGAAATCGAATTGAGGGTCATATTGATCGGTCTCTGTGCGCGGATACGACAAGAAACCTTGCTGATAGAGCTTCTCTGCAATCTGGTTGGTGCATTAAGCTAAGTTTTCATGAAAACAGGATTGAGGCTCACGTCTAGCACTTTCTTGGGAGCCAGCTTAAGTAGGCGAGAGCCAGCCTTTTGAAGTTCAACGGTAGTCAGCGGAAGTGGTTTCCTGGTACAATAGTGAGATCCTATGACAAAAAGAAATGTAGCCGACAAACACCATTTCTTGACGTTCTTCTTCGTTACCTTGACTACACGGGCCCTCGGCGACTCCGTGATATCTTCGTATATCTCGATGACGACGTCTTCCTCGAACAAGTGACCCCTTCTCCATGTGAAATCTACCTTCTTCATCTCTCTATCCAATTCACGCTCCAAGGAAAGGGAAATATACCAGAAATCTTCTGGCGTAAACGACTTCACCTGGTTATACCGAGAGACTACAAAACCCAGTGTAGGAAATTGACATGGACCTAACCGGGCACTGAGCACAGAGGGTACACTTTGGCCAGGATACACAGAAGTCTCGCACCATATGATACCACATCACGCTTTTCCCGGAACTGCCGGAGGCGGTTCTGAAGAGTGAGAGTTTGCATGCGCGTGAAAGCCGCGCCAATTCGGAGATCAAGAGTTATCCGTGCTTCCACTGCATCCGCTTGGGCCTTGTCAAGTTCCACTGGGTGCTGCGCAGCGCGGTGGATTTGTCTTTTCCTATGAACGAACGAAAGACGTATACGCCAATTGACACATACTGGGGTATGATAGCACTGAACCTGGCGCGTTTGACGACGATATTCGGCCTTGCCTTACGACATACAGATATAATCTCCCACCCAATGTTTTCTCCTTCTCTGTCGCAATCTGTCCAAATCATCAACGTATTCGCCGTGCGAGCTTCAGTCATGAGATTCCTTTCGATGGATTTGTTCGCAGCAGGAACTGTGGCATGTATCGGAGCATCGAACAGAACAAATGGATCGCAGGAACTCCACTGTTTGTATGCGTCTGGAAAATCATGCGCAAGCAGATGTCCAGCGACTGCCGTCACAGTGAAGGTCGAGTTCGTCTGTGGATAGTTGAAGTCGAAATTCTTTATGAACCTGTTTTGAGTGGGCCTCTGAGAATGTGAGCATCGGTTCAAAGAAGCTGCTTGACTCGACTTACAGTTTCCACCCTACCGCCTGATAGAATCTGGCTGATCGACCTTGCAATGGATGGTTTCTCGGCGACACACAGAACACGCATTCCAATCCAAGCTACTCTCGGATCTGCGCGTCACAAGATGATGTATGCTAGTGACTCACCTACCACTGGCAGCAGTAAACGAGGTGTATGAGATAAAATGGTCGCGTTTTGACCGAATCACGTGATGCTGATTTTCAAGCTTCTAGTAGTTAGTCGCTGGTTATTGTGGTGGTAAGCATCATGGATCCTGAAGACGCGAATTCACCGACCACGAAGCTCTTGACGTTGTTGAACGTCTCTGCCCTCAAAAACCGAAAACGCGCACGAGTGACCGAAGGCCCCCACACAAACGAAAAACTAAATAAACGGCGCAAGTCTATCAAATTCGCGGCAGACGATACGCCAGAACCTCTCCTCCAGGACACGACGAATCCACCAGCCAAGACTGGGACTGCAACCGATGCGGTAGATTTGACAGACGGGACAGTTGATGCTGATCCAGCAGGTTCGCAACATCTCGCGTACACCACTTTAGTTAACGTACCATGTGTAGATGCACTCTTGCCATATGAAAAGCAATTCGGTATCAACCCCACGGTGCTAACGGAACAGAGTCGAACATCGGTCGACCAGCACCACTGGAAAACAACCAGGCAAAAAGTTGGGGCGCTTACAGTGATTGCTAGCATCCCGGAAAACCAATCCGTGCCTGTGCCCGACTTACTTGCAAAGAAAACCGCAGTATGTCAGTTTCACTACAACTTTGTTGCTCTCTTAGTACTTTCTGAGTAGATTCTGGAGCGCCTTCGCACACCTTTTGAGAAGCGTCAAGCCAAACAACCTCAAGGTCAGTCCATCCTCCCGACCAAATCGATACACACTAACTTTCCGCAGAGACAAGTCGGATACAAAATGACCTGCTCTCCATCCTGTCTGCCCATCTCGACCTCTATCATCCAGCTACTTCCCTCGAACATCATCGGCACATCCGAGAAGTCATAACTTTGCATGCAATTGATCATGTTACTAAGTATGCCTTATCCCATTTGATGCTGCAGAAACTAACTGTGATATAGAAAGCGCCGTGGCATCCTCAAGAATAACGAGCGTATTTCCCATTGGAAAAACACCCAGGAACCTCCTGAAGATATCCAGGACCTAGGATTTACCCGTCCATCGGTTCTCATCCTCCTTCCGTTCCGCTCTTACGCTGTACATTGGATCAATGCTCTGACGTCGCATACTCCTACTCCTTCCTTTCAAATCGAAAACAACTCTAGATTTTTATCGGAATACGGACTGCCCCCTGATGCTGTGGATAAGTTAGCTGCCGCTCAGAAGGGAACCTACCCAGATGACCATGTCGAGACATTCAAGGGAAATGTAGACGATAACTTCAGAATCGGTGTCAAGTTCACCAGGAAGAGTGTAAAACTCTTTGCAGAGTTTTACGGGTGCGATATCATACTGGCAAGCCCACTCGGTTTACGAATGTCCATCGAGAAAGAAAAGTCTGTCTGCTTTACCAACCCCATAAACTCGTTCCTAACAGATGATATAGGAGCGCAGATTTTCTATCGTCCATAGAGATTCTGGTGGTCGACCAGATGAATGCAATGGTGATGCAGAACTGGGACCACGTCCAGGTATCGCATTCGCACCGTACCACAAAGTCTGGAGTCTTATCGTCTCCTACCTAGTTTGTGTTTGCACACCTCAACAAGCTGCCTAATGAATCTCATGACGCTGATTTTTCACGAATAAAACCTTGGTACCTGGATGGACAGTATGTGTTTCTCTTTTTGCATCCTCCTACTAGCTAACGTTTGCTAGTTCAGTATACCTACGGCAATCCATTCTTCTGTCCCCATTTGATACCCCAGAGATGCGGTCAGTATTCAATAATTCCCTCAAAAATGTAGCAGGCAAGGTGAGAGTGGAGAAGTCGTGGCCAGCTTTGCAAGTTCCTGCGTCGATTGATCAGGTGAGGTGACCCGCATGTTCATGCAGGATGAAACGTGCCGAATAGTATCACCATAGCTTTTCGTTCCCTTCGACTGTTTCAATCTCAAGGACGAAGCTGATAAACGCTTCAATTATTTTTCTACTCAAGTTTGTCTTTTTATCTCGTTGTTGTATGTTTACTAATACATGCCTCAGCTATTACCCAAAATACTGAAATCTGCAGTGCAAAGCACGAATACAGTTGTCTTTGTCCCATCTTCGTTTGACTTCATCCGAGTCCACAATTACTTTCGGAAACAAACGGGCCTCAATTTTACCGTGCTTTCTGAGTGAGCTGTCGTACTTCTGTGCTTTCCTTCTGGAATGTGTTTGACAAGCTGCATATAGGTATTCCTCAAATCAAGATGTTTTTCGTGCACGTCAGGCATTCTTCAGTGGGAAAAAGTCATTTCTCCTTATTAGTGAACGCTTCCATTTTTACCGACGGTATGATCTGCGCTTCACAAGCCTGTAGGGCCATACTCTGATCGTTATTCAACAGGTATCAGATTAGGGGTATCCGCAACGTTATCTTTTACGGCCCTCCAGACCACCCTCAATTTTTCTCAGAATTTCTTTCGTACCCTTTCCTTTATGATGGTGTCGACGGAAGTGATGTGAGCTGTCGCATGCTCTACTGCAAGTACGACAGATTCAGGCTGGAGAGGATATTAGGAAGTGCAGGGGTGAAAAGCTTGTTGCAAGGGAACACGTAGCATGTACCTAAGGCTTCTGCCCCATACAAAGTTAAATAAATGGCATGAAGCGTGGAAAGCCCAGTTTCAAGAAAAACACGACCAGAAACCAATGCAATGACAAGGCTGAAATATACAGAACTAAGACCCTTTCACAAAGAACTTTGCTGCCACTTCACCTCGATTCCATCCGCCATGGTCAGGAAGGGCATCAAGTCACTGGTCAAGAAATCACTCGGCCACTGCTGCCTTATCTGACCCTTCAGGTAGTCTGTTGTGATCCTGACATGTTCCTCGTTGATGCCTGGCGCGATAGATTTGATAGTCGGGGCCAATTCGTCGATGGTGTGGTCCACGAATGCCACTGTGATAGGGGCGCCGTTGTCCATCCGCACCGCGTACTTGACCCATTGCCATAGCTGGACGCGGGCGATTTCAGCTGTCGCAGCGTCTTCCATGAGGTGGTTGACCGGGATGCAGCCGTTGCCACCCAACCAAGCTGTCGAATAAGCCAAAGCAACAGAGACATTGGAACGGACGCCTTGTTCTGTGATTTTCCCCGGAGCGTCGGTGTTCGTAAGATCAGCGGCAGTAACCCGGACATCTTCGCGGCGCACGTGGTACTATCGGGGTCCAATCAGCCTGGTAGAATGACAATGCAACTATTACTGACCTGGTTGGGCCCCAACATGTTTTCATCGAACACTTGGCGAGCAATAGCATGAATCAGAGGATGCGCAATCCAAGTTCCATCATGGCCAGCGGTAACCTCACGCAACTTGTCAGCCCTGACCTTCCCCATTGCAGCTTCGTTTGCCTTAGGGTCGCCCTTGATAGGAATTTGGGCGGACATGCCACCCATAGCAGCCACTTTCCTCCTATTGGCAACCATTAATCATGGTACATTGCACCGTGATGTCATGGAGCTTACCTGTGGCATGTCTGGATAAGAAGACGAACGTACGCGTCCATGAATGGAACGGTCATGGTAACATCCTTCCGGTCCGGCAGCACCGAGGCCCTGTCCGCCCTTCTCTTTTTGATAGCACTAAAGATGTAGTCCCATCTGATATACCAGGTAAGATATTTGCACGAGTATAGGATGGTTGAAGTCTCACCGCCCACAGTTGAGCCCCGAAGAATGGTTCCTCAATTCAAAGAGAATTTCCTCCATCTGAAATGCGGCTGGAAGGGTCTCGATCAGAACCGTGGCTCTTATGGTGTTGTGCGGGAGTCCGATGTAAGACTGAGAGAAAAGGAATATATCATTCCAGAGACGAGCTTCGAGGTAATGTTCCATCTTCGGAAGGTAGAAGTACGGTCCATGTCCGCGCCTGATAAGTTCGTGGGCGTTATGGAAGAAATAGATGGCAAAATCAAAGATGGAAGCAGAGACTGGAGTGTTGTCTACCGTCAATCGGGTTTCATCCAGGTGCCATCCCCTTGGTCTGCGGTGTGGCGTTAACGTCTTATGGACCAAAATAGAATATAGAATGTACCTGACTAGAAGTACCGCAGGCTGCTGGACCAGTTTATACGTTTTTCCACCGATCTCGAAGTCGATTTGTCGTCTGATGGCGTCACGAAGATTAACTTGGCCGTTGATCATATTAGCGAACGTTGGAGCACTCGAATCTCATGCAAGCATCAGTTGTTGGGTCGACCAGACTCCGATGCATTGCTTACCCTCAAAGTCGGCCATGAATGTCTTTGCACCGCTATTCAGAGCATTGATGACCATTTTTCTGTCAGTCGGACCAGTGATTTCAACCCTGCGGTCTTCTAGACCCGGGCCAGGGGCCGCGCAGTGCCACGTAAGGTCTGCACGGATGTGGGATGTTTCAGCAGGAAAATCAAAGGAGACTCCTGAGTCATATCTGCGCTGGGCTACGTCCCGTGCGACTAGGAGGTTCTGTCTTGTGGACTCGAAAGTTCTATGAAGCGCCGCAAGGAATGTCAGCGCGTCTTCGGTGAGGATCTCACCCTGAGCCCCTGAAGCGATAGCAGTAAGAACCTTCACGCCTTCAACCATGTTAGTGGGTTTGGTGAGAGAACAGTGGTGTGCGACAGTTTACGCGCGTCGGGACGTCACATTCCGAGTATACCTGTCATGTGTTATGTGCCAGAAACACATGATACAACCAACGTACTATCAAAAGTCAACGTGTGCCAATTGTTTATAGCCAGTCCAGTGCCTTGCTTTGCAATCAGTTGGTAACAGATGATTATACACTCATATGAAGTGATAGCTATAAGCAAAACATCTCGGGAAACATGAATCGTCCCAAACATGGTCAGAAAACTGGACGGGTGGTCTCTCCCTTAAATGAAGCTTTATGAAGTCTTCGCATCTGCTGTCGAAGCTCCCGCCCCGGATTCTACTGGCGTAGCCTCGGGATGCGCTGATACCAAAGGGCTCAGTATTCTTAAAGGTGGACTGAAGAGGGTTTAGAGCTACTCACAAATCAGAGCTTTGACCGTACGTTCTCCCACTTTAACCACCCTACGACATGCCATCTGCCAGACGCCAACACTTACCGAGCCTGAAATCAAAATGATATAAGCACGGCTAGGTGGTGGTGGTGGTGGTGTAAGGGACCCACCTGCGGGTGCAAATGGTAAAGCAAGCCACCACGTAAGTGGTCCAAACCAGCTGGGGGGAAGGTAGAAGACTGCCGATTTTCTGTACCACCATCCGATAACGAACTGCAAGCCTGTTGTCATTATCCAAACAAGGCTGTTGAATTTAACCGAGAAAGCCGTTTTCTGTGATCCAAGCTCGCCATCTGTCGAGAGTACACAAGCACGTATCAGTGGGTCAGCACAAGTAGAAACGCCAGGTAGACATGTGTGCCGAGAGCAGGATATGCTGAACAGTCGACTATCACGTCCAGACTGCGAGACACTTACTGAGCTTCTCGAGTTCTGCAAGACCTTTGTCAACGCTCCTTCTTAACTTGGCCCACTTCGCAAATTGGTCCTGTGCGCTCGTTTGTAGTAGTTCTTTTTTCGTTGTTAGCAACTCGCTTTTGAGCTTTCGTTGCCTGGAAACGGTAGCATGAAGGAATATGCTTTGGTAGATGCCCCATGCCTACAGCGAGGTAAACCTCGTGAAGAGTCCATGACAGGAGAATCGGCGGTCGTACCAAGTCAAGTAGCACAGGCTTGCCAATCCAAGCTATGAGCTCGGTAAAAACAACCAAGGCGAAGATGGTAAGGATGAGAGACATTCGGTGGACCAAAGACTGCGGTTGTTGTGGTGGAGCAGTAGAACGAGCACCCAACGAGTTCGTAAACAATTGGCACACGTTGACTTCACATGGAGTTGTTCTGATCGCCACATTTCCCCTGAGACCAGCTCACGCACACATAATCACCCCTTGAAATACAAGCTGGGTCGCATTGCCCCTCTTCCCTAAGACCAATAGTCGATTTTATGAACGTAAATGAAGTGGTTGAGAAGATATTTTGGACGTCGGCAACATCAAGTACTAAGCATTCCACAGACAACGCATATTCAGAAGTTCACAGCAGGGTGGAAATCATGATTGCATGTGGAGTTGATGTGTAACCATAAACATTGCTGGGTGGTACATACTGCGTCTCATCGCGGGGTGATGAGTCCCCCTGCGGCCAGGACTCCGCCTCTCGATCTTGATGAGGCCGAATAAAAGTAAGAAAAGAAAGAGGCTCAGATGTTGAGCTTCGTACGCCTCCAGTGGCGCCGTTTAGCGTTGTACTGTGGTGTGGAAAGGACATCGTCAGTTCTGGACAGTCAAACCAGCGTTGTGCGCACTTGGATTTTGGTATCAGTTTTCAGACGGAACCATTGAGGAATGGGTCTGTAGGGATTCCGCCGCTCAGCACCGTATCGAGTCAGAAGGTGCAACATGCTCACCGGTTCTGACGAGCGGCCTTCGCAAGGATACGCTTGGTTCTGAATGACTTTTGCGAAGGCTAATCACAAAGTATCCACAGTTGGCTTTGTACAAGTACAGAACCCACAAGGACTTACCATTTTGTTCGTTATTGGTCGGCGTCCTCGATGTGGGGGTTATGGAAAAATAAGGTTGGCCGTGAGCTCCTGCTGTACAGTTGCTGACTCAGCTCGGCACGTTGCTTAGGTGATACACTCACCTACGCGGTAGCCTAGTAGTACTAGTCCGAAGTCCTGTTCCAAGTCCTTCATGCAAGTCTTCAAATTCTGGTTTGCTCTGTTGGCACTGGTGGCTCTCGCATTTGCAGTAGAGCCGCCTTCAGGGCTCTTGACTGAAACCACGTATTCCCCGGAGAAATGCAAGGAGAGAGCCCAGGCTGGAGACCGCGTCAAAGTGCACTATGTGAGTTGACACGTCACCTTGGTCTCTGTTTCCAACCGTAATCGTTCCTCAGACCGGTACTCTCTTTTCCACTGGCGAAAAGTTTGACTCAAGGTCGGTTGTTCCAATTTTACCTGTGCGCGATTTGATAATATCCCAATAGCCATGATCGTCGCCAACCCCTCGATTTCAAGCGTAAGTTCCATCACGGCCTCATCTGCATTTAGCTAATGACCTCTGGGGGTAGTTGGCGTGGGCCAGGTGATTAAAGGATGGGACGAGGGTATCCAAGGGATGTGCATCAACGAGAAGCGCACCCTCACCATACCTTCAAGGATGGCCTATGGTTTGTTTTCGCCTCAACTCCTGATGACTTAGCTCTTATCGATTTATCAGGCTCCCGCGGTGCCGGTAAAGCAATCCCACCAAACGCTGCTCTTGTGTTCGCTGTAGAATTGGTTGGGCTAGAACGCGACAAGCACCATGAACTCTAGTAACCCTTGCTTCACGGACATTAATGCATATATATATTGTCAGAATCATAGCTGCGCCTGTCATTGGTGTGATACTAGGCGCCATTAACTCTACCGTGCCTCTGGAGCGCTGAGTCGTTCTTGCACGAGTTCACTGAACTCCTCCCGAAGTATGGCTTCTCTCCTTGCCCTCTCCTCCCTCTGCAGCTTCAGTATACCCCTCTTTTCCTCCGTACTGATGACCTGGTTCTCCTTCCTCATGCGCACGGCATTCATGCGCTTGTGTCTACTACCGCTCATCACGTAGCCAACCGACTCGAATGAAGCAATCTCGTCCGACGTCAATCCGATTTCACCACGACGGGGAATACGCGTGTCCGTGCTATCCTGCAAGAAAGCAGCCATGGCGCTACCTTCACCACGTAGCAAAGCACCTCCGTATGCTCGTTCGTCCACCTTCTTTGATGTGTTGACCTTGAACACAGGTTGTGGACCTACTTCTTCATCCGAGTCATCATAGTCACTGTCGAGATTGGCAGAGGTGGTCATGAGCTGCCCGTCTTTGCGCGAGGGTATGATGCTGGGAGGGGGCATATGATTTTTCGACTCGGAGGCAAAGGTCAGGGCAGCAGCAGGTTTCTCGACCCAGTCACCTTCTTGGGACCTGGCCGGTGTCGATGGCGTTCGACTTGGACTAGGACTGCGCGGTTCGCTTTTACTCTTGCTCCTTCGCCTTCTTCCGTGGGGGTCACTGTCCTCGTCACCATCGTCATAGCTCTGAGATCGGCGACGCTTCCGCTCTCTCTTCTCTTTCTTTTCTCTGCGCTCTTTCTTTTTTCGGCGCCGGCGATCCTTACGCTCCCGTCGGCGTTGTTCATACTCTGAATCAGAGTCCGAGTCGGTGGGTGTCTCTGAGCGATCACGTTTGTATTTTCTGCGAGACGAGCCCCTCTCCGTAGACCTTGCGTACAAGTAGTCAGTTGCATGAAGATGAAAAGATGAAAAGGCATGGACCTACAGTTGACGTGCGGGCTCCTTTGGCGAGGGTGGCCAAATGCTAGCAGTAGAATTCTCTCTTTGCAATCGATGGCTGAAGAAATATATCACCTCAATCCCTGCTTACAGGGAAAATCAAAAAGAAAGTAAACATGCCTATCCATGAAGTCTGTGCTTCCTCCGCTGTACCCGTGTGGTGGTCGATCCCGCTGACCACGATTTGGATACATGTTTTCTTGCTGTCTCCGCGGGGCTGCGGGACCAGGTGAGGTGCGCCTGTAGTCTGCATACTCGGGACTGGGTCGTCGTTTGTCTTGGTTGTCCCGGTCTCGACCTCTCGATTCGCCATCTCTGCCGTCTCGTTGTCTAGATAAAGAACGAGTTCGCCCATCGCTTGATCTTTCCCTGTTACGACCCCTGCCCCCATACCTATCCCTGTCACCTCCGTGTCTGTGTCTGTCCGCAGTCCTGTATCTTTTCCCGTTTTGAACGTCACCTCCACCATCTCGCTGAGGTCGCGCCGGGCTCCGGTTTCTCGGTGAACGCGAGCGCGAACGAGCACGACGTCTGCCTGAAGGGTAAGGGTCCTCTGGAACAAGCCCCATACGAGAGGGGTGGACCGTAGCCATTGTTACTGTGAAGATGACCTTTGCTGTGTCGGCTTACTAGGCCAACGTCGTCGGATGTATCCGGGAACCGACAGTTATACATGATCGTGCTATGCATTACATGGATAGAAAGGGGGAAGTGTAACAATCGTGTCCATACCCGCAAATCACCCAATGATATCGTAACAGAAAAATCAACTGAAGGGAGGCCGTGGGGCACGCGGGGGAGGGTATCATCTCATGGAACAGAAACCTGCCTGCATGGAAAAGATGCCTATCGCTCAACTGTCAACCGGAAATGCATCTTCCTTGCACAGTCTTCTCCTCGCGTCCCACCGTCTCAAATACTCCCGCGCGCGCTCTTCGAAAATCTCGCACCCTACGAACAAGCCATCGGGCACGACGTCCTTGCGCTGCTCCCAGGGCTTCATATCGACGACCTCGCAGCGGTCAACGGAAACGAGGATCATCCCGAAGCTGTATGCATCTGCAAGGAGAGGATCCTGGCACTCTTCTCGCAGGATCTCGGGTGCTGCAAATGGCCGTGTGCCCGGATGTATCTGCTCCACTCTTTGTCGAGGCGTTTGGTATCCAGAGCTACTTTGTTTGCGCGCAAAATGCTGCCACGGGTCGGGAGGCTCGTCAGAAGGGGGTATTGTTATCGAGTTGATAGAGACCGAGCGCCCAAAGTCAAGAAGCTTGATGGTATCCGAGGACCAAGTGACTTGGATATTCAGCAGCGACAGGTCGCCGTGGCTCAGGCCATACGAGTGCAGATGCGTTAGCCCGGCGAGTAGCTGGTTGTGGAAATCAATCTTCTTTTCCCTCGTGAGGGGCGGCCGCTGACTGATAACCTCGTACAAGGTACGTCCGTCCACATACTCGAGCACCATCCCCACGTTCTCCAGACATCCTAGGAACGCGGCGATGTTGCGATGCCGCGCAACCGTCGTGTACACACGCAACTCAGCAAGGAACTGGATCGTCACGTCTGACACGTTGGACTGGACTTCACCGTTGATTTCGAGCTGGATGACATCTGGTTTTTTGACGACGCATTTAAAGAGCTCGGATGCAGACCCCTGTGCACAGGGGGTGAGGCTGGCTGTTGGATTGGGCGGTGCAGAGTACGCTGTAGGGGTCGGGAAGGAGAAGATAGCGGTTGGATGTCGAGGCGGTTTATATACAGGGATAGAGGGGTTCGGTGAAGGACACTTTGCATCGACATCAGACCCTGGCTCGTAGTGACCATTATCGGGTGCCACCGCAGTTTCTTCGGACGAAGAGAAAGAATCGGCTGAAGAATTGAGCAGGGTGGGCTTATCCTCCTGATCAACTTCCACTGGACGCCATAGATAGGTCAGACAACACCCAATGACGATCCAAATAATCAAGGACCAATACGCACCCAGCCACCAGTTCTTCTTGGATGTGAGGGAGACCCGCTTGACATACATCTCCGCCGCTTGCACGAGGGGTGAAACAGGCTGCACGAAGGGTCGAGGGTTCTGAGATAGATGCGGGTCAAGCTCAACGACGATACCGGGGTCATTCTTGGGCATGACTGCGCTTTGCGGGTTGATGGGAAATGCGGGATGCAATCAAGCCTCGGGCCAAGTAAATTCATTTACATGTGCTCCGTGGACAAGGTCAAGTCCTCCACAACATGTGTACGACAACATACTACTTCCGTCCGTACAACAAAGCTAGTGAAGCTATCCAAAAAAAAAAGGCGTAAATGTCTCCCGTATAGTATACCACCAGTCCAAGATAATGAACGATTAGCAATATCCACCCAATGTACATAGGGAAGGTCTGCTGCCAAGAAATAATGTGTCGAAGTCCGCGTCATCCGCATGAAATACTTATGTTCGGTGGAAGCCAATAAGCCATGCTCTAAAGCGAGAATAGCAAGATAGCTATCAAAGTACCAACCGTCTTCCAAAAGATCTTGTTATAATCGAGGGTATTCGCGCCCGAGCTCGCATTCCCCTGCGTGCCAGGCTTGGGCTGCGCAGCTGTGATATTGGACAGGGGTAATGGTGCGTTTGGGTTGGTGGGTTGCTGTCCGATAGCACCAGAACCAACCATCACTTGCACACCAACGGAGGGAACACCGTTGACAACGACAAACAAGACTGCAGAATGAAATGAACACACGGCTCGGCGAGGGTCGCAGCCAACACTTACGTGCGGGACCAGGAGCCAAAACGGCAGGGTTCGGCGGAAGCTGGCTAACTGTAAGCGTTCCCGACCCATCAGGATTACCGGTGTAGGCAAGGTCGAGTTGTACAGCACGCATGCCCATGTTCTGCCAAGTCACAGTCAGGTAGCGTTCAATCGATGTTTTATAATCGTGTTACCATCGTGTGTGTAGAGAAGCCCGTGCGCATGAGCATCACCTTTGCCGTCTGGATGTTGTGCACGTCCCCAAACAAGTCCGCTGAAGACAAGGAAAGCGTAAAGTAGGACCCTCCGTACGTTATGCGATTAGGGAGACCCTGAGGCGCAGGTCGCCTTTGATTATAATATGAGGGGTAGAAGAGTTCGATACGATACTCGGTAGGATAGGTTGTGGTAAGATTAACATCGCTATTAGGGTTAGATCCAGAAACGAAGATCGACCCTGCAATCACAGTGAAGAGTTGGCCCTGGAATTCCGAAGAAATGGCTTACCATCGGGCATCAGCGTCGCAGACGAGTGGTACATACGGGGTATAGTGCTAGGATTGAGACCATCACGGCTCCAACGCTGGCCTAAAGGAGCACTTGGATCATAGATGACAGGGTCCAGGAGGGGCTGGTCAGCGTATGACTGGCCAATGGTAAACGACGTGTTTCCATAGCCAGCAGTACCTTGAGAAGGGTAAGCGAAGGAAACCATAGGATATGTATGACAGGATGCTGACCTGTCCTGGCGCCATTGAGGCAGAGGACCCGACCATCCGGAAGCAGAATCAAGTTACCCATGGTCCGACCTTCAGGAAGAGGATCTATCACCTCGTACGCGGAGGATAACTGAGGCGTTATCTGTACGCAGGAAGCCGATGCCGTATAATGGGGTATGTCCCAGTTCTGTATCCACCTGACGACAATGGTCAGCGGAGACACGGGCCAAGATTCTTCGAAGGACGGTGCTTACTGGGCAGACTGAATATTACTGCCGCCACAAAACATGATGGTAGCAGTATAATTGTTTGCGGGCGTTAGAGGCAGCATCGCAGACCCACCACTCGCCGGATACACGCGAACGGCGTCAGGTATGTCGGCTAAGGGTGTCTCCTGATTTTGGTTGTAATCGAGGAGGACAGTTTTCCAATTCGACTGCACAAACAGATTGCCTGAGGGGAGTAACCAAGTCAATGGATACAAATTGGCAGGGAGGGTGTTCTGGAGGATGGGAGAGGTAATTGGGTCGCCGCGACTTGGGTAGAACTCGTACGTCGGGTTATCTTGACCGGCATCGTTGACGTATCCCCCGTTTTGGCAGCCGCCGAACTGGTGCCTGGGTTTTCAGAATAAGAAGCGAAGTGAGAAACGAAAGGACCAACGATGAACATGCTTCCATCTTCCAAGGTTTCCCTAGACAAAGGATAAACATACATGCAAAATACTAATGCAGATGCGCACAATGTTGGGTACCACCGACGAGTTGTCATAGGTTTGTCTAGGACCCAATTGCAGGTGCCATCGTCACAGGGGTTCAACAACCTAAAGTGGGGTGAGTGAGAATATCAGAAAGCAAGAACATATGTACTGACCGAATGCTATGCCCAAAGTCGTCACGGTCAGCCAATGGTCGCAAGAGGCGTGAGAAAAAACGCACGACTGCCGTCCGTCAGGGTCATCGTAGGGTGGTCCGCCGTTCTGGCTCGGGGCAGCCGCGCCGCCATATGTCACCGCTTGGTTCCCTCCCACGTTGAGCCATGTACCGTTCCCAAGTACCGCTCCTCCCTAAGGAAGGGTTAGTGGCAATGGAGATCAGGATGTGGGAAGCACCCACGGCGCAAAAAGAGTTGGTAATTATATCCATTGGCCTTGTCTGCTTCGTACTTGCGGACCATTCTGCAGAGGAGCCGCGTGAAGACTTGACGAGCAAACGAAAGGTGGGCACCCACCAGCAGCCCAAGCTGGGTGGCCGTTGATTTGCTGGGCATTGTTTTCGGTCTTGTCGACGATGTATACTTTATCCAATGTTCCCAAGAACACCTCGATGGAATATTCAAACAAGGCAGACGACACACGGGCTGGGGACACGCATACCTGCTGAGCACTGGCATAGCTGTTTCCGGCAATCTCGAAGTTGTTGAGCAGACTAGTCTGTGGAGGTTGGCTAGCAAAGCTGTAAGCCGCTCCGTACACCTGTTCGGCAGCGGCAAGGAGACAGAAAAAGAGTGTGGGTGCAGACGGAGTCCTAGCCCGCCTGCCTTGGGACATGACGGGGGACAAGAAAACGAGGGATGTGGAAGACCGGAGAAGAGAAAATATAGCGAAGGAAATGAACTCACAATACTAATAAGATGCCGGCATTGGGGAAGGGGCGAGGTGATTGGACAGGCGTGTCACTGTGTCAGACCCACGCAGTCAGACGAGCGTCGAAGCGAGATTCAAATCAGTGCCAGGCTGGCGATCGTCTCTTCGATCTGGATGAGCGCGGGTTGTCGACGGTCCTGTGGCTGACCGACCTTGCCTCAGAAGGCACACTGGGGGCTGGCAGCACTAGTACTGGCAGTCAACGACCAACTTAGGAGTATGAAGATTAGCGCGGTCTGCTGGACGATCACGCGTCCTCTCGAGATCTCATCCCCCTTCCTCCTGAGCAAAAAACTTCGTCTTCTGGATTTGTTCTCACCGCGATTTCTACGCGTTGACTCGTCGACGTAAATATAACCATCGAAGCACGGAAGCTGTCGGAACGGAGCCGAACAACAAGCAAGCCTGTACATTATCATGTTCCTCGCGTTCCTCTGTCCAATCCGACATGCTGTACTGAAGCCCTGTGGGGGCGCAGCGCTGGTATCAAGTTATGTACTGCCACCTCACCTCACTCACCACCGTATATGAACAGGGATCAGGGATATTAATCAATAACTGTAGCACAACAAGGAAAGAAACGCCCATACAGAAAATATAGTATGTACAGATCAGGCCCGATCCCACAAGACCATAGATGACGTGCAGAGCCTTTACTAGGCTGTGATTGTCATCGTATCCCCTTTAGTGCTGTATCGGAATTTGAACCTGCAATAGTCTCTCAGCGTCCACGAACCCAGTCATCCAGCGAACAATAGACATACTCCGTTGCAAACTCCCGCAGAGGACCCTCGATTTTTGGCTTCTGTCTCTTCGGCAAAGACACTTGGATGCAGATGGATCCGGCATGGTCGCTCTGCACAAGTTCCTTCAGGAGAAGATCCGAAACCTCCTTGACGGGTTCGCCATTGA
>Ga0307516_10003878_pt1 | contig 18885 bp, 17 predicted proteins | sample 19_EM_MG_FD_203310 | JGI IMG/M metagenome (GOLD analysis project Ga0307516, IMG submission 203310) | Populus trichocarpa ectomycorrhiza microbial communities from riparian zone in the Pacific Northwest, United States - 19_EM | ecosystem: Host-associated > Plants > Roots > Unclassified | place... | reverse complement strand
AAGGTGACTTATTTATCTCCCACCAGAAAGGCCATAGCTCTGAGAATTGATAGCATGAGAGTTCAGATATCAAAGAACAAAATAACCTTCAGTATTGGGGGGTACAATAGGCTATTTCTTCCACTACAATTGAGAGTTGTGGTTGTCGGGGTCCAAATGGCACGGAAACTCAATTTCTACGGTCCAGGGGATAGCGCTGGGTAGCCCCCGGACCAAGTACCGGCTCGTGTTCGGGAGAGTGCAAACACTGCTACAGGACCGCACCTCAAGGTTCAAGAGTCTGATGGGAGAGATGTGGGGCGGAGCTATGCCTTGATGCCGTCGTGGCCGAAGAAAGGATAGCTGGTACGGTTGAGGGTTCGTTGCTCCGGCTCAGGTAGAGTAGCGTAATCAACCCCGCACACAACCCATACCGCATCACCCAATCACGACAAGAGTACAGAGGACCTGCTCCGGCCATTCTCAGGAGGATACGAGGAAGCACTGCTTTCCAATCCAAATCGCGAGATTATCTGTGATAGGCTGATGAAATCTAGTGCCAAGGCAAAGAGTTTTCATGTCGCAGTGCAGAGTAGTTCCCCGCAGCACGTGACTTTGCTCAGCCGGATACTTATACGACGACCCGCCGACGAGCGGTGGTCATCGAATGAAAAACAGAACCATCAGAATATTCATCGGAATCATCAAGCGGAATGATCAACGGATCACCTACCGGTCCTCAAGACATCGAGTCATCGACCATCCCCCTACGAGCGATCTGTTGAGCGAGTCGTCGCCATAGAGCCGCAAATGATCCGAACGTTACACCTCACGCCGAGCCTACGACGCGCTCCACGAGCAATGACGAGCGAGACGACGGCTGATCGTGGAAGGAGACGGAAGGATACGTTAGGGGCTCGAGAGTCTAGGCGGGAGATAGGAAGGGCCTGATGGGCAACACATCGGCGGGCACGGATAGGACCCCTGTTGAGGGTATAATCCCTGAGGCCGTAGCCAAGGGCTGACGTGGGGTCGTGACTTGAACCCAGATATAAGCTGAGGGAATGGCGCGGTCCGTGATACCATTGGGCGGATCCTACTGTCAGACCGACCAGGACGAGTAGCTTCGGACTCCGGCCCGCACCCAGGAGGGTCTGGTGTGTGAGCGTAATCCTTTCCTTATCTTACTCGTGAGGCAGTTATCACACGAGCCATTTGGCAAGCACCGAATACGTCGAACGATCCGCCGAACCGGACCGATGCAAGCGAGCCGCCGGGCGAGACACTGGGCCTGTCTTGACCGAACCATCTGCCAAAGCGCCGCGAGCGAGCCGTCAGGCAAGACCCCGGGCCCGCCTCGAACCATCCGCCGAAGCGCCGCAAGCGAGCCATCAGGCAAGTGTAGGAGGAGGATTCCGGGCGTCGCGGACGCCACGCCTAGAGTGGCTAGCATGGCCGCTAGCATGGCTTCTATAGTTTGTGGGACTTGGCACATGGCTGCCCTAAGGGCTTCTGTACATAGACAGTCACACACTAGCGCTAGCACATGGACACTCGTATATGTGTCCGGTGCTCCCCTCTTTAGAATGGACATGTTTCTCGCTACCCCACAACTGGTAGCAACACTTTATTTTCTCTGCCCCGCACGACCAGCAGCGAGCATTCTTTATTTCCCTGCCCCGCACGACCAGCGACGAGCAGAAGGAGGGCGCAGAAACATCAAGATCCCGAGAGGAAAACGAGAAATTCGAGAAAACGAGGACAACGAAAAAATCGAGAAAACGAGGAAACCGAGCGACGAGACACGGGACGGCCCAGCGAATGGACTCTCGCGTAAAAAGTAGCTGCGGGAGGGCGCGGCGAGTGGTAAGCGCGTAGGCCGGCGTTTCGGGGCCCATACCTTACGTGTCACCAAGCTGTTTCCAGTCACATACAGTGCGCTGACCTTCAAGAAAAAGATACTCACACGCCGAATTCACACACCGTATTCACACGCCGTATTCACACACCGTATTCACACGCCATATTCACACACCGTACACACACGCCAACCCATTCATCGGGCGGATTCGAGAAGAATTTGAGCGAATCGAGCGGATTCGGGAAAAACCGAACGCCGTATTCACACGCCGTACACACACGCCGTACACACACGCCGTACACACACGCCGTACACACACGCCGTCCAGCAGTCTCAACTACCCGTTCACCGGGCTGAGCTACTGCCTATATAACCCGTTCATCGGGCAGAAGCGCTGAGCATTTCCAAAGCGAGGCGAGCATTTTCAAGATCCCGAGAGGACAACGAGAAAATCGAGAAAATCAAGGAAACCGAGCGACAAGACACGGGATGGCCCAGCGAACGGACTCTCGCGTGAAAAGTAGCTGCGGGAGGGCGCGGCGAGCGGTAAGCATGGGGGCTGGCGTTTCGGGGCCCATACCTTACGTCTCACCAAGCTGTTTCCAGTCACATACAGTGCGCTGACCTTCAAGAAAAAGATACTCACACGCCGTATTGACACGCCGTATTGACACGCCGTATTCACACGCCATACACACACGCCATACACACATGCCGTCCAGCAGTCTCAACTACCCATTCACCGGGCTGAGCTACTGCCTATATAACCCGTGCATCGGGCAGAAGCGCTGAGCATTTCCAAAGCAAGGCGAGCATTTTCAAAGCGCGGTGAACAAAACAAGGCATGCTGAAACAGCGAGCAATGTCAAACACCCCGAAACTCTGGCCGGAGCCGGGCGAGCTACTCGAGTGGATTGGTGAAGCGAACCTCTCGCGCGATGAAAACGCGGTACATAGCTGTTTCAGCCAAAGCGGTCCTAAATGCCTATGCCCAGTGGTACGACAGTCACCAGGAGGCTTCTGTGAAGATTGCGGATCTGGCAGCACTGGAGCACCGACTTTGTGAGGCAGAGGAGGAGACGGCGGTTTGGAAGCAGCACTGCGATCACCTCAATACCATCAGCCGAGCGATCTGCCGTGCCATCCGTTGAGCCATCCGGCGAGTAATTCGGCGCACAAAATATCGGGAAAGCCGTAGACGAACGAAAGAAATGAGTGAACCCACGAATGAGCCGACGTGCCATCTGCGAACAAACCGCAAAACTACAAGATAGGGCCACGAGCCAAAACCTGATTGTTCAAAAAATCAAGCCGCATGAGCCAAAGAGGTTTGATGGTTCCCAGGACTTGGAGGTTGTCGCTCAATTTCTCGAAGACGTGCAGCACTATGTTCGACAGGGCGGAGCAGTCTGTCAAAAAGCGTCCGAAGACAATCAGAAGATCAACACCTTCTGGCATTTTCTCACCGCCAAAGTGTTCCACTGGTTCGACAACTGCATGAAGAAGCAGGGTGTGGACACTATCCCACCAAAGGATTACAACTACAATACCACATGGGACGCCGTGAAAGTCCTCTTCAAGCGCCAGTACGTTCCGGAATGGGCTATTTCGGTAATTCGCCGCGAATGGTATGCGTTGAAGTTCAGCCGCCAGCAGGTTTTGTCCTTCAACCAGAGAGCGTTGGAACTGATCACCATTCTGGGCGGGTCGCTCACCATTATGAGGGAAAACCCACTGTGGGAGGAATACCTAATCAAGCTGCCTGAAGCGACGCAAAACGATATATCCCAGCAGGCACCTCTTATGGATGTTCTCGGCGGCGACAGTCAGAAGCAGATGATGTTGTCCGGCATGATGGATATTGTTGCTGCATGCACCCTGCCGTTTCTTCCAATGCCGTCCGGAAGCGGCGCCCTGGCCCTCTCCCCAAACGTTACAGCCGCTAAAGGCGATCCGATGGACTTGAGCATCATCGAGAATGACGAACTAAATGCAGTTATCGATGGAAGAATACAGTGCCACCGTTGCCTTGGGTTTGGTCACATCGTACGTCTATGCGGCACTCTGAGCACGGATAACCGTACGACGCAATTCAAACCTCGAGCAGGACACGAGGGAGGGCGCGAGGGACTCCAGAAGCAGCATCAACCGTTCTACCAGTCAACACCCGCTCAGCAGCCACTGCACCGCACTGGTCAACCTTCCTACTGTACCAGGGCCAACCAACCTAATTGGCGTGCGCCGCCCAAACACGTCAACAACGTTGACGGTCCGCAGGCGAAGTCCGGTGCATACTTTCGCGGAGGTTGGTCGCAGGAGGAAACGCTTGATTATAATGGAGGACTTGGGCGTCCTCCTACTAAGGAAAGAGTGGCAGCGAGACTTTATTTGACAAACCTTAATGTTATACGGAAAGACATTATTGATAAAAGTGATTTGTTACGTTTTTACGCTAAAGTCCAAACCTCTCATTCCAAAACTCGCTCAGCCTACACCCTAATGGACACGGGTGTGTCATACTGTTATATCGATACCGCATTTGCAAAACTGCTCGGTTTACCCTTTCGACATGCTGGACACATGTCAATTATCACAGCCGGAACCAAACATCCCCCCGAAGATTGGTACCAAGTGTGGCTTAATGGAAGGATACGCGGCATCACTGGGAATTACGTAGATGTTACCGGTTGGTACACTGTGTTTGATCTTAAGGGTGCCTATGACATTATTATTGGAAAAAATTGGCACTCAAAGATATGCCATCTAGTGGATTCAGACAACGTTTTACACCTGTTGGATGCCGATTGGTCATTGCTAATGGATGGACGACCGCCACTTGTACCTAAACTGGTATTGAAAGGGCTTCGACCACACCAAGGCCGCTACCGGGAAGTTCACAACCATTGCGCGGCAGTAGCCAAAGCGGCATCCATCAATCTGATATCCGCAGACGAAACGAGACGGGCGATGTCAAGATTCAGTGGTGATAGCATTTTTGTGATCGACATCCGGGAACACTGGATAGGTTTTGAATTCGGTGAGGATGATTCTGTTCTGGCAGATCTTGAGAAGTGGAGAGTTCAAATCAGGCGCGATTTTGACGATCTCTTTCAACTGCCGAGTGGCATTCCACCACCAGTGGAGCACGACTTCCACATTCATACCGACCCAACGACAAAAATTCCGCACCGCCAGACGTACCGGATGACACAGTCCGAAAGGAACGAGTTTGAGGTGCAGATCAAAAAGCTGCTCGAAAAGGGGTGGGTGATGAACTCTCACTCGCATTATACAGCACCGATAATCTTTGTGAAAAAGCCGGATGCAACTCTCCGAATGTGCGTCGATTATCGTGGATTGAACTCAATAACTGCCAAAGACCGGTATCCATTGCCATACATCGAGGACTTGATCGATAAACTCCATGGAGCACATGTGTTCACCAAGCTGGACTTAGCAAGCGGATACCACCAAGTACGGGTTCACCCAGACGACTGCCACAAGAGCCCGTTCATGGCACCAGATGGATTCTACGAGCATATGGTCATTCGGTTCGGACTTGCAAATGCACCAGCCGCGTTCATGCGTATGATGCACAAAATATTACACCCACATTGTCGGAATTCAATTGTATATCTCAATGACATCCTGATTTTTTCGAAAACGCTGGCAGAACACAAGACACATGTGGAAGGTGTGTTACAGGCATTACAGAATGCGCAGATACGTCTCAGTAAGGCCAAATGCGTGTTTGGTACTCTGGAAACATTGTTTGTTGGTTTCAGAGTGAATAGACACGGTATTCACACAGAAGAAAAGAAGGTCAAGGCAGTACGGGATTGGCCAACACCCAAAATGCCAACAGAACTCCGCGGGTTTCTGGGTTGGGCAGGCTACTACCGGAAATTTGTACCGAAATTCGCCGACCAGGCACATCTGCTACATGACCTCGCCTCGAAACCCAAGAAAGAATACGTATGGACCAGACAACATGCAGATCAGTTCAAGGACCTCAAGGAGGCCTTGATATCTTCACCGGTGTTAGCAACTTTGGATCCAGATGCCGACTTCATCCTGCGTACGGACGCGTCGGACACGGCTATTGGTGGCGTTCTAGCGCAGAAACAGATGTTTGAAGTGAGGTTAGTGAAACGGCCACTGGAATACTTTTCGAGGAAGCTCCATGCGGTTGAGGCAAGGTATCTAGCATACAACCGAGAGCTCCTTGCAATCAGCGCAAGTCTGGAACATTGGGCCTCCTACGTTCATGGGCGGAAACGTACCACCATCTACACGGATCATGCATCATAGCAGCATATCCTAGGACAAAATAAGCTGATGATCCGTCAGTGTCGTCACCTTGACAGGCTCCAACAGCACGACTACGATGTCAAATACTTTCCTGGAGCTGCGAATGTTGTGGCAGATGCACTCAGTCCAATTGCCTACACGCAGAGACCGCAACCAAAAGTTGATTCGCAGGGAGAGCAGCCAAAGGTCGATCTGCAGTACCTCAATGTCATCGAAATACGGGTGTCAGCCTCAATCGAGTGGCTGAACGATGTTTGAAAAGGCTACGGGAGGACACAATTTTCGGTCCAATTCTAGAATATTTGAGCAATAGCGATGGAAACGAGCACAAAAAGACAAGTTCGAAGCAGTCTCACCGTGTTAAGTAACGAGCAAAGTTGTACACACTCGAAGAAGCCCTTCTGTAACATAAGCCGTCGGGCGGAAGGTTATGTATCCGAAAATTCTTGAGAACGGATGTCATTCGAGAAGCACACGACGCTATTCTGGGTGGTGGATATAGTGGCATTGCAAAAACAGCATCAGTGGTTGGGTCTCGGTACTACTGGCCAAAGTTGACAGATTCGGTTGCAGAATGGATTGCTGGATGTGAGGTATGCCACCGAATCAAGCACAAGAATGCCAGCCAATATGGACTCCTGCAGGCACTACCGATTCCACTCGAACATGCGGAACGGGTGAACATCGATTTCATCACTAAGTTACCGACGTTGGAAGCCGGTTACAATGCTGTAGCGACAATTATCGATCCCCTGACAAAGCGCGCACATTCGATTCCTGTTAAGGAAGCTGAGCTCACCGCAGAAAAGTTCGCAATGGCATTTATTGGCAGTTACGTTTGATCACGGGGGCTACCCGTATCGATCGTATCTGACTGGGACACTCAATGTACCTCCAGCTTCTGGCAATCGTTGTGTTCACAACTCGGGATTAAGCTCCGGATGTCTACAGCATACCACCCTCAGTCGTACGGTCAAGCAGAAAAGGCGAATGCCACTCCGGAAACATTTTTGAAGGACTATATATTGCAACTCAAATCCCCCGAGCAGTGGAGCCAATTGTTACCGTTGGTGGAGTTCACTTACAACGCGGCCAAGCAAAAGGCTATTGGAATGTTGCCATTCGAGGCAGACATCGGATACATTCCGAGGCTCCCACTCGATTTACGGGCACCAGGTCCGCGGATGCCAAATTCGAGACCCGGAATGGAATACGCAGAACGGCTCGTCAAGATCCTACAGATCCTTCGAGAGCAAATGGAAGAGGCCCAATTTGCAATGGTGACAGAAGCGAATGAGCATCGTCAGCTGCACCTGTTTCGAATAGGTGATTCAGTATTCTTGGACACCCGTTTGCTGCCAGTCAGCTATGCCTATGTCAATTCCACTGCCAACGACAGCGCCAATTCGCGAAAGTTTCAACAGCCGTATGCTGGTCCGTTTACAATCCTAAGGTCAGCCGGCAAGAATGCTTTCGTTCTCGACATCCCGGCGCACTGGCGCTTACACCCAGTTTTCAACGTCACACGGCTCAAGCTGTCAAGAGTTGACAGAACCAGTGAACACCCGCCCCCACCACCGCTACGCTCCACCGCTACTGTCGAGTAGGAGGTATGAGACACTGGGGTTGTATCGTAACCGGAGTGTAAAGACAATCAAAGCCAACCAGGCTACTTTCGATAATTCACAGCGGAGTAATCTTAGATCTTGTGTGTGGGTTTCGGTGGTAGTGTTGGTGAGGATGTTCGTGCTGATTTTCCTTTGGGGCGTAAAACCTCTGTTTTTACATCTGAGTGGCGCCGGTGTGAGAGGTGGTGACTCAGATTTGGATTCCCCCGAGGTGCATGGACCTCATGGGCGACTCATTGGTCCTGTCAGGGTGTAGATAAGGGGAGATGAGGTTTCATGCAAGCGGGCGGGGTGCTTTCCATGCCGGACTCAATTCCGTGCGCCATCAGCAGACGATGTGCATCCCCTCCTTTCGGGGAAGGGGTCATAGCCCAAGTCTGGTGGTCCGCACGCCATCAGCAGGCGACGTGGTATCCCCTCCTTTCGGGGGAGGGGTCATAGCCCAAGCGTCTCACCGTTTGCAATCTTCCCCTCATCTCCGGAGATATGTGTCTTAGGTCCATCTCGGCCGTAAGCTCATCTCCAGACCCTATCTCCCTCCTAGACTCTCCAAGTACGTTCCGTCATACTTACATACCCTTTTCTAGCCTAGCTACGTACTCGAGTTTTTCAGGTGTAACACTACCTCCCCTCTCCCTTAGCCTCGTCCCGAGCACTAACACTTTTCTTTTCATCTAGGTAGCCCGACTCTTTCTTGAATAAATATTTTGCCGGACATAATGCTTGCCCGCTGAATGCAGTCCTCCTCCCCTGCATCCATCCAGTCACTGGATTAGGGCATGACTCTGGAATCCATCAGAATGACTGGGCCCTCAGAGTAAGCCAGTGCGTACTCTTACTGTCTTTTATAAAACTTGATCACGTCGCGCATTCGCCATGAGTTCTTCCCGTCCTCGAGTTCCGGGGTCGACAAAGGTCGCAGAGGATCGGCTGAGGCATGGTATCCTTCGTGGCTAGTCCGGTATCCCAAAAGTTACTGGGCCTGATCTAGGGCTCTACAGTGTAGGTAAGAGTGACCGCACCTTATTTGGGGATCGCGTGACTGTCGTGCTTGCTCTGTTGCCAGTTCCTTTTCGGGGTAAGGAGAATATGACCGTACAAGAGCACGTCAAGTTCATCGGGTCATTTCGGTTTTTCCGTCGGATGCTCGGTCAGTGATTTCTCGTGGTTCCTTGAGAAGCGGGCCTTTTGGTCGGTCCGTAGTGTTTTTTGGTGCTGAAGTTCTCCACCCCTTTGGCCCACTACCGCCAGGTCCTCGGTGGAACTGGTCTAGCCCTCGGTGAGCCGGTAGTCCCTCGGCGCGTTAGGATTCCATCGATGAAACGCCCAGAGTTTCTCCAGCCCGCCTACTGAATAGTTGTCGAATGGTTCTTCCGTCCAATCCTTGCGTTCCGGATAGTCGAGCCATTGGACGAGGTAGAGGATTCGTTTGTTATTTCCCCGGCCGCGCTCAACCGAGGACATGACGTCCTCGACATCGTATTCCTGCGACTGTTCGATGTCGTCAGCCTTCCGTAGTATCTTTGAAGGGTCCGGTGCTGCTCGGTGTTCGCTGGTTCGGTAGGGTTCCAGCAGTGAGATGTGGAAGACGTTGTGCATCTTTCATTTCTGGGACAGCGTGAGGAGGACGGCTAGTGGGGAAACGATTTTATCGATCTGCAAGGGACCGTGATTCTTGTCGTCAAGTTTGCTTGATGGGTGGCGCGTTTTGATGTTGCGGCCATTGAGCATTACCAGATCTCCTACTTGGTATGCCGGGGGTTCCTTTCCTGTCGGATCGGTGTACCAGCGCATTCGTTCCTGTGCCTCTTCCAGCCCTTTCTGAGACTCGTTGTGCATGGCGTGTATCCAATGGGCATAGACTTGGCTTGCTGGGTTGAGGGGTTCCCTTGACGCGGGGTTCATGGCTGTCGGGTGGAAGCCATAGTTAGCATAGAACGGAGACATACTGTTACCCGCGGTGGTCAAGTTGTTGTAGGCGAACTCGGCCATCGGTAGCAGGCGTACCCAGTCGTCCTGTTCCTTGCTGACGAACGCTCGGAGGTAGGCTTCGATCGTTTGGTTGAGCCGTTCCATTTGGCCGTTGGTCTGTGGATGGAACTCTGTCGACATGCGGGCCCGGATGCCGGACAGCTGTAGCAACTCCTTCCATACCTCGGATGTGAATCGAGAATCTCTGTCCGACACGATGTCAGCAGGGAGGCCGTGGTGCTTCCATACCTCGTGCGCGAAGATGATTGCTAGGTCCGCCGCGGTTTTTTCCTGGAGCAGGATGAATCGTGCCATTTTGGTAAACCGGTTGATGATCACCCATAGCTGGTCGCATCCTTCCGAGGTTGGTAGCTCTGTGATGAAATCCATTGCTATCGATTGACATGGGGCGTATGGCACTTCCAGCAGGGAGGACAGTCCATATGGTTGGTGTTGGGACGCATTGTTTTTCTGGCACTCGGGGCAACTTCTGACGAAGTCGATGATTCGTTCGTTCATTTTTGGCCACCAGAAGTTTCGCCGAATCAGTTCGATGGTTTTGTCCTGGCCTATGTGTCCTGTGACCCTCGTATCGTGTTCTGATTCCAGGCTCCTTTGTACTAGTCCTTTCAGAACCCAAAGCTGGTTTTTTCGGTATAGCACCCCGTTTTCGTTTCCTAGTTCCTTCACCTTTCGGTCCTTCAATGGCAGTTCATTCGCCGCCGCTTCCTGTTTCCTGGCCTGTTCGTAGGCTTCGTCCTTTTCTCCTTCCTTTCTGACATCTGTTAAGAATTCTTCTCTCCATCTTCTTGCGGGGAGCGACGCTATTCTTGCCGATGAGCAGATGAAGGAGTGTCCTAGTCGGTCTTCGAAGTGGTTTTCTCTTAAAACCGTTATCAGCTGGTTTTCTATCCCCCCCTTTTCAGGGCAGTACTCCGAACGCCTTGACAACACATTTGGTTTCCTGTTTTGAGTGCCTGGTCGGTAGTAGATTCTGAAATCGATGCCGGCTAGCTCCTGTGCCCACCTCGCTTGCTGTTGGTTCAATACTTTAGTTGTCGTAAAGTATTCCAGGTTTTGGTGGTCCGAATATACCTGAACCTGGTTTGTTGCTCCCTCGCAGTAGCATCTCCAATGTTTGAAGGCATCTACCACTGCCAAGAGTTCCTTGTTGTGGATTTTGCAATTTATTTCCGCGGGCTGGAATTTACTTGAGTGGAATGCTACTGGGTGTAGCCGATTTTCATTGTCCTTTTGTGATAGAACAGCTCCTAACGCGAAGTCAGAGGCGTCGGTTTCGATAACGACCGGTCACTGGGTGTTGAAATAGGCCAGGATGGGTGCCCTTGTAAAGCGTTGTTTCAGTTTCTTAAAGGCCTTTCCAGCTTTGGGGTTCCGTCACCATTTTTCCGTTTTCTTTGTTAATTCCGTTAGGGGTCATGCTACTCTTGAGTAGTCCTTGATGAAGCGTCTATAGAAGTTGGCAAATCCCAGGAAGGACTGGGTCTCACTCATCGACCTAGGTTCTTCCTAGTTTAGTACCGCTTCCACTTTCTCTTGAGACATCGCTATCCCGTTTCTTCCGATGACGTATCCCAAGAATTCTACTTCCTCGGTCTTCCAGGCGTATTTCATGGGAGAGATCGCTAATCCGTTGACCTGGAGTCTTTCCAGGACCTCATTGCCCAAGCGGTCGTGCTCCTTCTCGGTTTTGGTGTAGACCAAGAGGTAATCCATGTATGCTAAAACTCCGACATCCAGTAGGTCCGAGAAGACATGATTCATCATGTCTTGGAAGGTGGATGGGGCATTGATCAGGCCAAAAGGCATTACCTGGAACTTGAACAGCCCGTACCGGGTTCTGAATGCCGTCTTCCATTCATTTCCTTCTTTGACTCGAATGAGGTAGAACCCATTTTTTAGGTCCAGCTTGGTGAACCATTGAGCTCCCTGGACGCGGTCCTGTAGTTCCTGCATGAGTGGCAGTGGGTATCAGTTCGGGACTGTCATCTTGTTGAGTACTCGGTAGTCGACGCACAGACGGAGCCCTCTTCCGTGGGGTTATGGTACAAAGAGTATCGGCGAACTGGCAGGGGACCTGGAGTGCTGGATTTTCCCTGTTCGTTCTATCTCGTTCAGCCATTCTCGGAGTGTTTGGAGCTCTACCTCCGATAGCAGGTAGATGGGCCCCCAAGGCGCTGTTTCTCCTTCCTTGAGGTTGATTTTGCAGTCGTAGGGGCGGTGCTACAGAAGGGTGTCTTCCGCTTCTTTCCCCATGATTCCAAGATACTGGCAGAATTCCATTGGGACAGCCTTCAGCAGGTCTTCTTCTGCCGTGGCTGATACGTACCCAATAACCCGGGCGCTGGGACCAGTTGCAACCGACTCATTCCAGGTTAGGGAGTATGGGCTTGTCTCATACTTGGTGCACTTTTCTATGCATCTTGCACTGTTAAACCGGATTTCCTCATTCGTCCAAGTTCTCTAGGGCGGGCGCGCCGTTATCCAGTCGAACTGAAGGAAAGCGTCGATGTTTGTCTCCATTGGTGAAATTTCGAATTTCTCCTGGGAGTAGTGTTTTTGGTGTTGGAGGAGCATTGGCTCTGTATAAAATTGTCCTGCTCCTTTGATGCTTTCCCCGGTGTAATTCTCTATGCTGCGGTGTTGCCGATGCGCTTTCTTCTTAATCCTGAGTGTTTCCACTATTTGTTGATTGAGGAGCGCAACGGAGCAACCAGTATCCAGTAGTACCCGGATCTGGTGTTTCTTTCCGTCCATGTGTAGTATAGTAGTGATAATTGGGTGTGTGCCGCTGGGGACTGTCTTTGGTTTTTTTGACAGGGTTCCAGCACTTGGTTCCTCGTTCCTTCGTTTCTTGGATAGTCCGCATATGATTGTTGAGGTCTTGGGTTGCAGCTGTTTCCGACCTCTTAAAAATCCGAGTCGGATTCCTCCCACAGCGGGGCAACAGCATTGGTATCCATGGTTTCGACTGCTACTATTTTCTGCTGCCTGGTTGCCGGGCTGTTACACCTGAGGAAATCACGGGTCGGTACGTATCCTTAGAGAAGTACGTACTGGGGAAAGATAGGCGCTGGTAGTTAGCCTTGTCTGAAAAGATCGGCTCCGAAGAGTCAAGGCGGGAAATAAGGGATCGGAGTTTAGGCTTACGGCCGAGACCGGTCGTAAGAGTGTTAAACTCCGGGATGAGGGATTTGATTGCACACGCAACAGAGACTGGCTAGACTTGGGCGAACTCCCGAAAGGAGCTGCCACGTCACCCGAAAGGTGTACGTGAAAAAGAGTCTAGGCGCAGCGACTCCACCTCGGTGTATAAAGAACTCATCTCTCTTATATAGAACCCAGCCAGGACCAATGAGTTGCCCACAGGGTCGAAAGCCTCGGAGGGATAGTTAGCCCGAGTCAGCAGATCTCCCGAAAAACCGCAAAAGAGATATAAACTGGCTCTTCTCCCCCGAAAGGAAGAAGAGGCAGACAAACACTACCACCGAAACCCACACACAAGATCTAAGATTATTCCGTTGTGAATTATCGAAAAGTAGCCTGATTACCTTTGATTCCCACCGCACTCCGGTTTGAGACAACCCCAGTGTCACTATAATCTTTGATCCAAAATCACCCTACGATTTGTCACAACGAATGACTTACTTCGACACAACTTACTTCGAAGACCACCTTTACCTACTTGAGATGTCTACCTTGGTAGAACCGAAAACCCAATACTCCTTCGATTATACCTTCCAGTCAATCGACGCCGAAATAGCCAATTTCGAATCGTGGGACGAGTTCTCCGACGGTCCAAAACCAACAGCCGAAATTGACTGTACGCCGTACAACTGGTATACACACCAGTGGTGGAACTGGGCAAAATTGCACCAACCAGCCGACTTCGACGAGGATGAACTCTTCGATTTGTTCGATTACTACTTCACCGACAACGAAACCATTTACACCAGAGATTTCCTCGACGATTATTAAGCCATGACGACCTCCTCGGACTTCAATATGCTCAGGCTTGAGGCCCCACGGGACCTGCTCCAAATCACCGACATAGCCTCGGGACCGGAACCAGCGGTAGAAATAGCCAATCCGGCGGTCTGGGTTAGAACCCTGGTACGCCAGCAACGGCAGGCCGAACATGACTTACAACGGCTTACGGAACTGTGCGGGGACGCCTACGATAAAACGGACCGGTGAACAAGGGAGATCGAGCAAGCCTACCAGACCTTGGCAGAAGGAACAAGGTACGTATATGACCGAGCCAATGCTAACGAGAAAATAGCGGAAGAATGGATACGCAGCGAGCTGGCGAGCACAGCAAATGCGTACCAATCCCTGGCCACGAACGTTTGGCAAGCCATCCTCGAGCGTACCAGCGAAGCCAACGAACGGCAAATATGTCAAGACACTCAGCTGGCTTGAGTAAATGATGCCCTGTCCTTCCTGGCAGAAACCAACACAGCCCGGAACCAGCACCTGGCCAACTTCCAGGGCAATGTGGAATTATGGGCGGCAGAACACCAGAATCGGGTAGCCACCTTGGAAGACCAACTCCAGGAAGCAAGAGCAGAAATCCAATGCATTGCGACACGAATCCCGTTACCCACAACACCACCAAGACCAACAGCACCTCCGGCATGGAGAAGCCCGGTGAGGCAGACCAGCACCAGCGCCCCATCAGCCCACTCGGAACCAGCGTTGGGGAGCACACTACGCCTAAACCCGGGACCAACGCTCCGACGACAGAGACCCCCAGCAATACCCACGACGCCCGAGATGAGGCAGCGGCTGGAGCAGCTCAGACGCCACGTATCCCCAAGGCCACCAACCTTTGGGCCGGCGACGGGACAAGGGGGGAACCCCCCCTCTACACCACCGGGATCAGCAGCCGGACCTTCGTCATGCCCCCCCTCGGAACCACCCCGACTGCCTTTCCGGCACCCCTGCTCGCCGACGCCACCTAGGAACCCCGCGCCCACGATTACCACGCGCGACTTAGTACAACTGGTGGCGGAAGGAGTAGCAAGGGCCACCCAGGTTGCCACGGCCGAGTCAAATCGAATCCGAACCTCCCGCCTGAAATTGGAAAACCCCGAGACGTTCGATGGCAAACCAACGACCCACTTCAACAACTGGTGGAAAACGGTAACGAAATACCTGAGTTTCTATCCTGAAACCTCCGACCAACAAAAAATCGTCTGGGTAGGAACACTCCTCACCGGTACTGCCAATGCATGGGACCTGCACCGATACTATACGATGGGGGAGAACGATACCTGGGCAAATTACTCCGCAGCCATCCGAACCGAATACTTTGACTCCCATGAGGCAGCTGGCACCCAACTCAAACTGAGCCAGCTTAGGTATAGCGGAGACATTCGGGCCTATATGACCAAGTTCTGAGCGCTCAACAACCTCACTCGAGCCACGGGGGAAAGTCTACAGGAGAAAATTGACCTAGCAATGCCCGAGGCTGTGATCGACATGCGGTTCGCTCACTACCTGGGGGAGTTCGCGGACAATGAGGGGTTCCTACATGCCACCTACCAGGCGGCACTCCAAGTCGAGAGAAAGAAGGTCCTGAAACAGGCAAAGGAACAGATGAAGGGACACACGGCCACCACCGTTACCAGCAGGACGGACAAAAAGGAGGATAAGAAAAGCGATGCCAGAACGAACCCCGGGCCAAAGGGAACCGACCAACGGGGGAACCCCTCCAATACAAAAACCCCTTGGTTCGGGAGAAAGGACACGTGGAGCACGCAGGACGAAGCCATGAAAGGCATGCCCAATGCAGAAAAAGAGGAATACCGTCAGGACCGGGACAACTGCTGGCGCTGTGGAAGAGGAGGCCACAAAACCTACGAGTGCCTATCCTTCCAGACTCGCAGAGGAACGAAGTTACCACCTGCGGCCTGGAAAACAGTGGCGGTATCCGCCCCGACCGGAAAACGGGGAAGGGAGGAGGATAAGGAGGAACCCACAGCCAAACAACAAAAAATAGCGGCTGTGGAAACAATGGAGGTCGACACGATACCCATGTGGGAAAGTGACGACTCGGATTTTTGCGAGGCCCAGCAACGCCGCAACTGAAGGCCTTCCCAATCACATGTGGTGTATCCCGGAAAAGACTAAGTGGAGAATCAAGCGCTGAGATCCCACCCAAGAAACATAGGATCACCCGCGGCACCCGACCAATAATACAGATGGTCATACACAAGGGGGAAAGGCAACACCCCGTCAAGGTGCTCCTGGATACCGGCTGCTCTATAGCCCTAATCAACCAGGACACAGCAAGAAGGCTCCAAATTCCTCTTCAAAAATATCGAAGGGAAAAAATCATAGAGCACTTCGTCGGGCAGAAAGTACAGGGAGCCGGAACTCACCGTACGAATCCGATGCTGTTGCAACACCGCCACCACTTCTCATCGGAAGTTTTTGAAGTCTCTCCGATAGACAACGGGGTCGACATATTCCTCCCCTATGACTGGATCATCCGACACCCCCCTCAAGGGCAATGGGACTCCGCGGCAGTACGATTTACCAGCCCAAACTGCCGGGCTGAATGCACAAAATACGAGACAGCGGAGTTCTCCTTGACATGGGACGAGGACGTATGCCTTGACACAACCGCACGCGTCATTGGCTACGTCTCGGGGGTAAGCTCCGAGGACCCGCTGGAACAGGTGCCAATGGAATTCTGCCAATACCTAGGCGTAATGGGTAAAGACTTAGCAGACGCACTGCCCGAACATCGCTCCTACGACTGCAAGATCGACCTCAAGGAAGGAAGCACGGCACCCTGGGGACCCATTTACCCCCTCTCCGAAATAGAACTACGAACTCTCGGAGAATGACTGAAAGAAATGGAGAAGACAGGGAAAATATGGAGGTCGACGTCGCAAGCAGTGTCTCCAATCCTGTTCGTTTCAAAGCCAAACGGTCGGGGGCTTCGACTATGCGTGGACTACCGAGGCCTGAACAGCATCACGATCCCCAACCAATACCCGCTCCCGCTCATGCAGGAGCTCCAAGATCGAGTCCAGGGGGCACAGTGGTTCACCAAGATGGATCTTAAAAACGGGTTCAACCTCATCCGAATAAGGGAGGGAGACGAATGGAAAACCGCGTTTCGAACTCACTACGGCCTGTACGAGTTCCAGGTAATGCCGTTCGGCCTCACCAATGCGCCATCAACCTTCCAAGATATGATGAATCATGTGCTCTCTGACCTATTGGATGTGGGAGTATTGGCTTACATGGACGATATTCTGGTATACGCCCGCACCAAATCCGAACACAACTATCTTGTGAAAGAAGTGCTACGGCGGCTACAGGACAATGGACTAGCAGTGTCCCCAGAGAAATGCGTCTGGAGAGCTCAGGAGGTGGAGTTTCTGGGCTATGTCATTGGGAAAGAAGGAATCAAGATGTCGAACGACAAAGTTCAGGCAGTCCTAAGCTGGAAAACTCCGAAATCCTTAACGGAAGTACAATCATTCCTGGGATTTGCTAACTTCTATCGACGCTTCATCCAAGATTACTCCAAGGTTGCCCGACCACTCACGGAATTGACGAAAAAGGTGGAGAAATGGGAATGGAACAACGAAGCGGGACGAGCATTCGAGGAACTAAAGCAGATATTCACGACAGCCCCGATATTGGCCCACTTCGACGCCCAGAAACCAGTAATAATCGAAACCGACGCCTCCGACTTTGCCATTGGAGCAGTACTCTCGCAACGAGACGACGAAGGAAGACTGCATCCGGTGGCTTTCCATTCCAGAAAGTTCCAGCCAGCGGAAATAAATTACGAAGTCCACGACAAGGAACTCCTGGCAGTCGTCGACGCCTTTAAACACTGGAAACGCTATTGCGAAGGGGCCGCCCACCAAGTACAAGTATTCTCCGATCACGAGAACCTGGAATACTTCACGACGACCAAGGTACTGAACCGCCAACAGGCCCGGTGGGCGCAGGAGTTAGCAGGAGTCGATTTCAGAATCTACTACCGACCAGGCACGCAAAATGGCAAACCCGATGCGCTGTCCAGGCGTCCGGAGTACCGCCCGGAAAAGGGGGGGATAGAAAACCAGCCAATTACGGCGGTTTTGCAAGAAAAACACCTAGCGGACAGGAGAAACCAGTCGTTCATCTGCTCCTCAGCAAGACTTGCATCGCTCCCGGGGAAGAAATGGAAGGAGGAATTCCTGGCGAAGGTAAAAGAGGAAGGAAAAAAGGATGAGGAGTACAAGCGAACGATGGAACAGGAAGCAGCGTCGGAAGGACTGGCGCCGAAGGACCGAAAGGCCAGGGATATAAAAAAGGAAAACAGGGTGCTATACAGAAGGGGCTTGCTCTGGGTACCCCAGGGGCTAATACAGCGGATACTGGAATCCGAACACGACACCAAGGTAGCAGGGCACATGGGTCAAGACAAAACCATCGAACTTATACGACGGAACTTCTGGTGGCCCAAGATGAACGAGCGAATAATCGACTTTGTCCGAAGTTGCCCGGAGTGCCAGCGGAATAAGGCATCCCAGCACCAACCTTACGGACTGTCCTCACCACTAGAACTCTCGTACGCCCCGTGACAGTTGATCGTGATGGATTTCATCACGGAGCTGCCCTGCTCGGAAGGCTGCGACCAGCTATGGGTTGTCATAGACAGATTCACCAAAATGGTGCATTTTATCCCATTGAAAGAAAAAACGGCGGCAGATCTAACTAAGATATTCACCAGGGAAATCTGGAGGTTCCATGGACTCCCCACGGACATAGTATCCGACCGGGACTCACGCTTCACATCAGAAACGTGGAAGGGATTCCTGGAACTCCTGGGGATACGACCGCGTATGTCTACCACATTCCACCCCCAGACCGACGGACAAACAGAGCGGCTCAATTAAACAATTGAGGCGTACCTCCGGGCCTTTGTCGCAAAGGAACAAGACGACTGGGTCTCCCTATTACCAATGGCCGAATGTTACACTTGGATATCGAGCGCATAGAGATAGCCCCGTAGAGACCTCGGCAGAGGAGACCAGAGGAGAAGGGAGCGGAACGCGGAAGGACTTTACTCCGGTCCTAGCCGCTTGGAAGCGAACTTCG
>Ga0307516_10003877_pt1 | contig 18885 bp, 21 predicted proteins | sample 19_EM_MG_FD_203310 | JGI IMG/M metagenome (GOLD analysis project Ga0307516, IMG submission 203310) | Populus trichocarpa ectomycorrhiza microbial communities from riparian zone in the Pacific Northwest, United States - 19_EM | ecosystem: Host-associated > Plants > Roots > Unclassified | place... | reverse complement strand
ACTCCCTTGTAGGGGACGTCGACATTGCTCCAAAATAGATAGTCCTCTGTACTGTCTTCCCATGGGCCAAAAGTCTCTAGCCCGAGTAATCCGAGATGACCGAGTTTGCCTTCTAACCGAAATGACCAAAAGAAGATGAAAGATAAGATAAGAGAAATGGGACATGAGATAAGATAAGATAAGGAATGTGGAAACATGTCATGGTTGAGCGAAGTTAAATGAGTGGGTGCTTGGGACTTAGAAAGAAAAGGGCAGAAAACCAGCGAAAATCATGACATAGAGCTTGGTTTGTTTGTTCCCAAAGGACACCCTGGCTGCGCTGACAGGGTTAACAATGGATATGTGCTGAATGGAGGTCCAGGCAAAGCCCAGACTGAAGGTCAACTGAGTCACAGGGGTGCTGTATAACCAACCTGATGCCAAGAGCACTCTAGAAGCAGTCTTCAAAGAGACCAGATCATTACATAATATATCTGACTTTGATCCTGGTCTAGACATAGGCTAGATGTGCCCTTAAGCCACTGATGGTAACAGCTGTATAGCTGTGACCATCACACATGTACCTGTATATATGTTGCCCCTACATGCAATAGACCCAACCCACTTCTCACTTCTCTCCCACTACCAGCAACACCCTCTCTCCTAAGGTAAGAGTAGAGTACATATGTGTAGCATAGAATATACCACACACTGCTCAACAAGTGTGATGGGTGAGACGGGGGCCAACAGCATGCACTTGGTAAGATGCAGAGTTCATTCTTTCCAGCAGTAGGGAGATTGTAGCCTATCTGTACCTGGACCTTGGGGGGGCCTAGCTAACTTCACTGACAGTGTGTTGCAGAGGGAATGGCAATTCAAATTCCAAACCAGTACCCTACAATGCTGCTAACTGGGCATTTGCTCGGAAACACTACTGGCATGAGATCATGGATGCAGCAGTGGGAGATGGACAGAAATTGAATTGGATCGAAGGGAGAGGGGGGAGGGGGGAGGAAAAATATCACTACAGTTCTGAAAAAGGGTGGCTCAATCTTTCCTCGCAACCCAACACCGTTGAAACAGCAATAAATCCAGTGAAAGCTGGAAAACCCCCAATATGGTGGGAATGATCCTACACTGCACAGGAAAAGCGGAAAAGAGTGACAGAGCAGTTGTGGCGCATGTTTGCTGACAGGCACCAATGTTGATGGCGTCAACTTTGGCAACCGCCACCATGTCGGAATTCGAAGCCGCCCGCAGCCTCCCCATCCTAGACCTCCTCCGCTTGTTGAACGAGAAACCTGGCCTGGAACATACCAGGCCACGAGAGGGTCTTTCCCCCCCTGCAGTGTCCACCGCATCACTGGAATCAGAAGCGAGTCCATCAACGAACGTCGTGACGTGGGATGTGGTCTAACCCCGTGGGTGGTACTATAGATCGACAGTCTCGAAACCGGAGCACACGATGTTCTGAGGTTCATCTCCTTCTTGCGAAACTCGTTACAGCCGGTGAACAAGTTGCCGCCAGAAATCATCTCTCTAATTGCCCGGTGTTCCCCGGGCTGGTATCACAGGGGCGCGCGGGCGATCCTTCCACTGACTCACGTGTGCCGATACTGGCGCGAATCCATCATCTCGGCTCCGGAAAACTGGACGTTGACAACCTCCTACGATCTGAGCCTAATGGCGTTGAGCTTGGAGCGGTCCAAGGCGGCACCTCTGCACATCGATTTCAACATGTCGTATCACAGACACAAGCCCGAGATCTGTAACCTAATGGCACTCCACATCCAAAGGGCCCAAACCATGGAGGTCGTGGAGGTCACAACGATCGAGGATTTCACAAAGGCAGTTCCGAATTTCCCCTAGTCAATGCCCAACCCTTGGTCGCTGGATCTAGTACACACCGATGACGACGACGCACCAGACTGGGATCCATCCATCGATCCGTTTGGATTGTTCTCCAGCACTCTGACATCTCTCTACCTGTACGATATCCCCCTGTACCCTTCCTTCCTCAGGCTCAGAACTCTCACGAAACTACGCCTCCATTATTACAAGATCCGCCCCACCATTGACACCCTTCTGACCTTTGTCGAAGACAATCAATCGCTCCAAAGTGTGGTTCTTACGATTGACTTCAAGAATACCCTCGCCAGTATTTCGCAGCGTCGGGCTCCGATCACGAACCGTGTTCGGTGCCTATCTGTATCCTGCTGGGATGCAACAACCGCCCGAACCCTGATCTCCAACATACCCTCCGGGGAGGTGGAGATCTGGATATCACCTTCCGCGAAGATGACATGGAGCTGGGCAACGTTCTCTCCGGAATCCCTGCGGCGCACCTCCCATCTACCGTCACCCACTCTCATGAGGTATTCGCCCTCCCCTCGGTGGATTCGACTGATTGGGCCAAATGGGAACTTCAATGGTATGAGCATGAGGATTCTCCAGAGATCCCCTTCGCAGAATTCTCTGTACTTCCTCTCACCAACATTCAAGAGCTCCACCTCGTGCGCAGCGAGCCACCCATAATCTTCGATCCGTCATGGTTTCCCACTCTCAAGACGGTCACCCTTACGGACGTCACCGGCGTGTCCCACCTCTTCTCGGCTCTGTTGCCAGATCCTTTGTCTCTCCCCTCGTTGAAAACTCTCGGATTTTCGGATTGTGTTATCACAAAAGAGTTTATGGAGGAATTGACGCTGTTCACCTCCAACCGCAAGAACACCACTTTGGCCTGGTTGTGTCATGTCGTAATTGTCCACCGGAATGGAAAGTTTCCGAGCGCCGCTTTAATTCACGGACTGGAGAGGCATGTGTCGGTTGACGTTCTGTTTGGTACGGATCTACCAACAGATCTGACGTGAAGTGGTGTCGGGCAAGTTGACGGACATTTCTCCACGATTTCCCTGACGCGTGCGCGCGAACGGCTATCCTACTCCTCACAGCAATTGCCCTGGAAATAGAGTTGTTCGTGAACCAATGTGCCGGAACTCCCGCCAGAAGTTGATATGAACCCACCCGTCTGTCGTTTTCCACCCCAGGTGTGCCTCTCTGGCACCTTCACGTAGCACGCACTACGAGCCTGGGACGGGGGCACTCTCTGAAGGTCCGACACTCGCAGGGGCCCGTTGAATAACGTTCAATAAGACAGACCCGGCGCTAATGTCATGGAAACAAAACGTTGTAAACGAAAGTTCGAACGGATTAAAAAGCGAAACTGACAGGTCCTAAGCTTGATTAGGTGAAGGTTCTGAACGTTCAGGACTCAGTACTCGATGGTATCGACTTACCAATTCCCGCCCCGACGACGGGACAGTGAATGGACGTACGTGGTGAATGAACAACGTGGATGTGGTACAAGGAGTCTAGTAGAAGATTGTTGGTTTGACAAGGCACCCGTCGACTGACTTGGAGGGTAAACGAGCGTCGAATTACATTACTCTAGTTTTCTTCGAGTTCCTCGACTCGGAATCTCCTTCGTTCGAGGTTTCTCGACTCATTGAACGCTGAGTGTCTCGTTCTTGTTGAAGACTCCTCTCGAACTCTCTCAACCATCTTCCTCCATCCGCACCGTCAAATAACCACACGTGGCTGATTCAAAACGGGGGTCAGCGCTGCACCTATAACCTCCGGAGGAATATGGGAGACCATACCTATCCCCTACTCTCGTGGGGCCCGCAGCGTTGTCTGGTTCGCAGGTCAAGTTTGTACTCGAAGACGGTCGTTTACCCAGGATAGCCTGAGCCTGAGCCGACCGAGCCAGTGCATCTTTCTGGCGTGGGTCGAGGGGAAGGTCCCACCCAAGCTTAAGGCAGAGGTGTTGCACGATGTTGTCCGCGTTCCCGAGCAGCATTATCTGCAACAGGGATGAACGAGCGATGAGTGACCACTCATGCAAATGCGCGGGTCAAGTTGAATGTAACTCACGTCGGGATTGATGTGGTTTATAGGCGTCCTATTTATAAGTACCTGAGGGACGGAATGTGGGAGGTACCCTAAAAGTGCCAGAAACGAGAGTTAGCCGTGGTGTACGACGACCTACCGTTTCGATCAAACCTGGTGCTTCCGCAACGGGAGACACCTTGAGAGATGTCCCGACAATCAAAACGAGGTCCACGCGCTCCCTATCCTCCTCCAGCGCATGGTCAAAGTCGTTCGTGAGCTTCTCCCCGAAGAAGGTTATGTCGGGCTACATGAGTCACCGGGGGAGTAGGGGTCAATTGGCCGTGTCACGGGTAAGGTTATGTGGGAGGAGGACCTTCATGATCCCAGGAGGGTAATCTGGGAGATCAGGTTCATCTTCCTCACTCTCATCATCATCCCACCGGCCGTTCTTCTGCTTCTTCTTCCTCGCCTTCGGCTGTTTCTTGGGAACCTTCGAATTGCTGGCCACATCCCTATCCTCCGGACCACAAACCTTACACAGTGGCACCTGACCAGCCAATATCTCCTCCTCGATCTCGGTACCGATCACTTTCCTACGACATTGAATGCAGGAAGCGGTGGCGAACGATCCATGGCATTGAAGAACAGCCTTTACTCCTGCGGCGGTCTCGAGCGTGTCGATGTTCTGGGTGTAGTTCTGTTTATCATTGTCGGGGATCACGCAAACCGTTAGCGGGCTGAAAGCCAAAGCATCACGATGTAAGACCCACACGTAAGAGCTATCGCGGGAGGTCGGTTATGGTTTAGGGGGTGGATGTTTAGTAAACTCACCCTGCCTTTGTCCTCCACGAGCTTGATGAAACGGTGACATGGGGAGGGGATAAACTTGGATGGGTATATGTCCCTGCAAAATGCGAAGGTGGTCAGCCCTTGGCGGACGGTTCGAGACGGAGATCATACTTTGCGAAAGCGCTAGAAATAACGAGGTTCAGAACGCCCGGAGAGCTACGTTTGCGTGGACTTACTAGAAAACTGGAGACGCCCGGTTGGCGATTAGGTGTGACGTGTGTATGGGTGTGGTCGAGGTACTTACCATTTGGCTTCTCCCGGAAGTATTGGATGTCGAACCTGCCAACTGGGTGTGAGGGAACGAATACAGGACAAGAAAGGCGACCCACATCTGTTGAGGATCATCAAGATCGTACTCATTCTTCTCCTTCAAGGAGGCGTACAGTCCGTTCTCGGAGCGAAAATCAGGTATGCCGCACGAGACACCTTGAGAGGTCCTAAGTTTAGGTGAAAACTCAGCGGCTGACATCGACTCACTGATTCCCGCACCAGTCAGAATGAGGATGTTCCGTGATTTCTGGATTAGGTCGACAGCATCGTCGATGGTGTTGTAGTGTGAAATCTTCTGTCTCCTTTGTAGGCTTGTGGGAGTACAACCGTCATTGTTGGTTCAATCGTACGTCAGATAGGATACTCACACTTGGAAGATGACGACCCTGAGGAAATACGTTTGGGTCTTGAGCTGTTTCTGTCGCAGCTCTTTGCACTGCGCAGTTGAATTAACTTTGATTAGAAACTCAAACGAAGCAGGTGCCCGCACCAGGGATATCCCAAATGCATAGAGGAGGTGGGTGATCGGGGTTTGGCGCACGATGACATACTCTGTGAGAAAAGCCTTCATCCCTGCGTACGGAAATGAGGGTCAAGAGTTTCGGGTGGAAATTCTCGTGCCGCCTACCGCGCTGTTTCAAATATTGGATAATCTGTTTGACCTCTTCCTCGGTCCACGTGTCCCTGGCTAAACCGAAATGTCCAAATCAGTTCGTCGGGTCATTCAGCGTCATAGTAAACCATGCCTTCCTGAGCGAATTCGTCTTCGTCTTCATCGGGAACGTTTCCGCTCAGGGTATCTGGCTCAGCGCCAGATTGTTCTCCGTCGCTGGCGAAGGGAGGGTCAAATTCCTCCTCAAGGCCGGCGAGAATGTCCTCGATGATCTCCTCGTCCGCCTCCACGTCTTCTATGTATGATAGGAACGCCTTCACCTGTGCGAGATGTCGAGCTGATGGCCCGACCATCGGCTGTGGGTTCGCCGGACTCTCCCCCATCTGCCACGCTCGCGGTTTCTGGCAGAATCTGATGCTTACGTAAAGAAGTGAGCGGCAGCCAAACTTCTCACCTCGACTCGACCTCGAGCGGGTATGGGTGCAGCGAACCTCAAATGCCGAGTCGCACAACAATCTTACACCGATAGCCCATGCATCAAACAACGGATACAGACCGGCATATACACTGGAGCACAGGTAACAAAATGGACGAACCCCTGCAAAACTACCTGAGCACCACTCTCCAGTCACCGGTCCGGCCAACCTCCTGGCCGATGCGTCCGGCCTTCCCAAGAACTCCCATAGTCATTGCCCGCTCTCGGTCCAGGCAGTGGCGAAGATTAGTAGGAAATGCCGGATTTCTATATCCGCGCGTTGATCACCGCCGACCCTGGCGTCCGCCTCTCGCATTCTCTCCACGGCGGGGGCTAACCGTTGGACGACGGTCCAATCCCACTAGAAGGTGACTCGCCTACCCTCTCTTCCAAAAGACAGGACAGACTCTGGCAGGGACTCTCCGTCTTCCGTTGTGCACTTGCCACACCTTGGATGCCGAAAACGTGGGATCGAGGCTTCTAGGGCCCCTCCTTGAATGTTCCATCGCCTGCGCTACCATGTGGGTTTGTCAGCCATTTGACGAAGCTTCGAACAACCAATTACGAGTATCAGTCGCGTGCCCGGGCGTCCGGCGTTATTCAAGGAAACGAGGTCTCCAGTAACGCAGGGAAGAGATATGGTGATTCTAGCGCACTTCTCCCATTATTTCGCCCCTTTCTTTGACTTCTGCAGGTAAGCAAGGTATTGAGGACGAAAGTTTGGCGCCGAGATCGACGCGTTCTATTGGTTTGGAGAAAACTGCGATGACGATGTCGTGTCTCAGCATACGGGTTCTTGATATCAGAATCAGGGGTTCGTTGACGGTATACGCGCTGCCATCCGCCCCAAAGCACACGTATCAATCACGGCGCCGGCTGGCCAGGCGATGCACGCGAGAGTCTAACCGCCAAGGCCACCTCTTCTCTCGAAAGATTGCCACAAGCTCCCGCAGTTCTGCCCAACAGGTTACCGCCAGCGTTCGGCCCATCACACGCTTACTCGGTCAACTGGGAATAATCTCCGTCTATTTGTTGTGGAGTCGTAGCTCGCTCTCGCACGATGCCGTAACGTTGGAAGGAGCCTCGAGGGAACCTCGTGCCAGCGCCCGGCAGACGCGCACTCACCCCCTGTCGTATGTGAAGGGTGAGCACCCCACCATCGTTTCGGGGAACGCGTCGCACCCCGTTGTGCGTTTCACTATTTGCAACTTGAAGGTTCACACTCCGTGAAAACGGAACCGGTTTGGCCCAGGGAAATTGTTTGCCGAGCGAAGGATGGGCCATTGACACGCCTCCCCTTTCTATGGAGGTGGTTCGATGGAGTACCCCTGCCGCCCGGAACCTTTCTCTGTTTTCCGGTTTTATATTCCAGCGGCTTTTCTGCGCCGACCATTGATGATCGTGTTATAAACATCTGCCAGACTCAATGGACTACACCCCCGTTCTCTTCATCCCTCCACCCATTCCCCTTTCTTTCACATACTTCTCAGCTGAGCCGTAAGGGATGGCTGAGCCCGATTCCGAGGACATCAGGAGTGAGCTCACCCCCACATGTTTTACATTTCTGTTGGCCAGCCCCCAACCGACGGCCCCCCTCCGGCAGATGTTGGAATCGTCTTGTTCATTGTCACCTTGCTCGTCACCTCCTATAGATGCTTCGCAAGGTATGCGAAGAACATATGGTGGCGCGATGATTCCGTCGCGTTGTTCAGCGCGCTCTCCTTCATATTTTTCCCGATCGGTCCGTGCAGCATTCGTTTCTGATTTACCGTGCGCCAGATCTTGGGACTAACAACTCCTTCTCTTCGCCTTTAGGATTTGCCTTTATCGTTGATGGTATGGCTCTGCGCCCTTGACCTACCAGCGGTTTCATTAAACTAATCGCCGGTCGTATGTTACAGAACCGTCCTCACAGGCAAGAAAGGTTGCTGGTTGTTACCTCGTCATCGTCGGTTATTACACGCCGATTTGGTGAGACCATTCGCTCTCTCACCCGGAACGTCGGGCTCACCGTTGAGCAGGGGTGCAAGAGTTTCTATTGTATTAACCTTGTTTCGTATTACCCCTTGGCAGCTACAGAGGAAGATCTTGCTATGTGCGGGGATTTTATCTTCGATATCCTATCTGTACAATGCTAATCGTCCCCTCCCCAGGGGTGGCTGGGTTTTTCTTCCTGCAATTCGTCATGTTGACCGTGCAGGTGTATTGGGTGTGTGAGTTATCGTACGTTGGGTGGAAGCAGATTCCTGGATCCGTCTGTATCCTTCCAGAGGTCGTCCCCATCTCCCAGGTCGTTAGTAAGTCACTTCCTTCCCCAGTACCTCTCTCCGTTGTTCATTGGTTTGATTCTCAGCGGCGGTCATTTCGGACACCATCTTGGTAACTGTACCCTTGACGGTATGGCAAAATTCTCCGCTTCTCCTGTCATTCTGGACCATCTCTGACGACGGATTTAGATCGTCAGGGGCGTTCACATTCGGCCGTTGCGTTTCCGCTTGTTCTCTATCTTCTCTGCGTCAATCGCAACAACACTGGCGTCGCTGGCGCACGCTGTCTTGGTGATAACCAGCCCAGGTTTTTGGGAAGGAACTTTCGGTGCGACGACCCTCGCTCTCTCACTCATGTCACCTGTCCTTCCAAATTCCTAATTCACCGCATGTGGCTCTTTTCCCTCTTCCGCAGGGTGCGTGGAAGTAGCTGTATCGGTTATCGTGTCCAACATGTCCGTCATCATCCCCGCCATCCTCCGTGCTCTGGGTGTCGGTGACCCGTTCATGCAAGAAGACACTGTCGATCCGGGCCTTAATACCGACGTTGATATCGCTCGTATGTTTCCAACCATGGTTGAACTCGGTCTTCCGACATCTCGCGGCACGGCGATTACGGATAGTGACGAGTCCGAGGGGGGTATTGGTACGGTGGCACGACAAGGGGATCGACCGATTTAGGCGCGAAGGAAGACCATAAACATCAACTCACGACGCGGGGACCAGGCGCGTCGCTGGGGGATTTGAAGACGACGACGGTCGTACCACTTGCTGATGAACCCAAGGCCACAGGTTCGTTGGTGCGGGTGAAGAGCTTACCCACGATCAGGAGGGATCAGAGTATAAAGGTGGACATTGAGGAGAGGAATCCGAAGCGCAACAGCACGTAGCGCTGGGTCACTGATCCCCCTCTGATTCGGTCGTCCCATACCCCTCCCTCCCCGCTGCTCCATTCTCCGGGCTTGATCGAGTTGGGTCTTGACTCTCTCATCATTCGGGTTCCCACACCCTGCTAATCCCCACACTCATTACTCACGCCTATCACCCAAGTCTTGTTTATGTTGGATCTCGGGCCGTCTTGCTGTAATTACTGTGACCTTTTCTCTTATCTCGTGGTGCGGATCACATGGTCGCCGTTCGTTTGTAACAACCGAAGCTCATCCTCGTGATAGCTGAGCGCTGAGCGCCGGGACCCGGTGTCTGGATTCGACGCGTCGAATTTCTCGAAAACAGGGTGGGGAACTGTATTGGACTTCTTGGTCTTGTACGACAGCGCGCACATGTCATGATAGTGGGGACCCGTGGCCGCCACTTCCTTCGATCTTTCGTGAGATCTTTCATGGGGGAAGGTGGGAAGGGAAGAAGGGCACACATTCATGTAAGTTCCGTTACGAGTCTATTACGGTTGGGACCGAAAATATCTTGAAAAGCGGACATCAATTTTTTTTCCCGTTTTGCTGTCGATCCTGCCTTCCTCGGGTTGCTCCACGACCGGATGTGGGCCAGCCGCGAAGGTAGGACGGGGTCACAACGAGACACGAGGAGTAGAACTCCATGCGCGGCCTTTTTGGAAGGGTGGGGAGGCTGGCGACTGGTCAGGAAAATTGCCTTTGGGGGATAGGCACTCGTAGTCCGCAAGAGCGCTGCCGAGGTAGGGGGTGAAGCGTCTGGGCTCGCCTCCTCCCTCCTCGTGTGCAACATCCCACCCTCATGCTCTTCGGTCCCAGACGAAGGACGGAGGGCCATCGGAGTGTTATAAAGGTCCTGGGCGTTGTGCATTTTTTCTCCTTCGAGTTCAATCCACGAAGGTTTGCCGGAGTTGTACTATTTTTACTGTATCTGGACCTTCACCCTGAGTCGCCTCCGCAGCCGCAGATCCTCATTTGTGGGTAAGCTTGGTGTAGATATGTTCACCTTGGAAAGTCGGGCGTCCCTGCCATGGGGCTGTTATCGGCCCTGCGTTCCCACGCTTGCTCATTGTCGCAGGGTCCCCACATGAAACGACACGCCGTCTCCGGCTGTGTGGCGAAGAAGGAACAGCCATACTATCTCCCCATGCGTTTCTTGACGCAAAACCGCATGCGTTGATGAAGAAAAAAACATGGAAGTTCGCCAGGCCACCCGTTGCGAACACCAGTTACCAGGTTACGAGCAGGATACATATGGGCGAGAAGCTTTTGCCGAAATTGCTCCAGCGCCCAACAGCCGGGCATCCAACTGAGTCGCGCGGGCTGTGGTTGCCATCCGAAACTCAAGCCCAGCCCGTGACCTGTGCCGCGTGACCGTTCGCGGCGGGTAGTCACGCGTCTGGGACCTTCCCTGAACTGTACATCTCTCCTTTACCCACAACGCACTTGATACCTCTACCTGTCACCCTACGTACAACCCTCGCGAATACCCCCACCAGCCACGACCGACACGGCAGCGACAGCCAGAGCTAGAAACGATGGCCTCGAACCCTCCAGCAGGAGATAGCTCACCGATCAACACAAGGCCACACTCAATCGATTTAAGCCTCGAACTCGAGCATCAGTTGAACTCGGAGTCTCTGCCAAACACTCCAGCCCACGACCAACAGTCATTCAAACGCCAGTCCCTCGACCCCCATGTCCTAGCCTCTATCATCACACAACTCCGATTCTCTCTTGCCGATGTAACCAAGGAACGGGATGATCTCCTCCAAGCCTTCGAGGAGGCAACCCAGAAACAGGCCTTCCTCCAAGAGAACCTGCAGATAGTCACAGACCGGTCTACGAAGCTCGAGGAGCAGTTGTCCCTTGCCCAAGACAAGCACAAGGACGACGAGGAGGCAATCACTATGTTGCGGACAAAGGTGGAGGAGAGCAGGTCGGTTTATCTTTATACTTCTCCCCTGGCCACATGGTCATTATTTAATGAGCGTCTCAGACGAGGTTTGATGAGACTTCAAACGGAAAGTCGCAGAATGTCACAACTTACAATTGATTCATCTGCCCGGGCCAATGGCGCACCATCATCAAACAAGCGGATGTCACTGCTTATCAGCCCTCCTCCGAACCCACACCGGGGTCACAGAAGGATATCCTCTCAGTCGGACTCGGGCCTCACGTTTGGAGAAGCTCCCCAATGGATATCCCCTCCCCCCTCTTCTCTGCTGCTCGCTGATGAGGAGCAAACCTTTGCGTCGAAGGAGGTACAGGGTCTCAAGCAGGAGATCAAATCCCTCAAGGAAGCTCTCGAGGAGACCAGGCATGAGCTGTTGGAAGCTAACGAGGGACGCGAGGCTTCAGAACAGTGTGCAAAGGCGCTTCGAGACTATATCTCGGAATTTCGGGTAGGGGAAGCGGGTTCATCGCTATCAGCTATGCCTCCTCCTCCCACAACGTCAGCAAAGGTTGAAGACCCCAAGGTTTCCTCCAAATGGAGTTTCAAGCTCTGGAACGGAGGCAGTTCAGCTACGAGTCCTTCCCTCTCTCCCGCGGCGCCGCTATCACCACCGGCGTCCGCATCGGTCCTTTCGCCGTCCTCATCGCCGCAGCCTCCAGCTCTGACCAAGAAAATTGGGAGTTTCTTCAGCTCTCGGACCGGTTCGGTTTCATCAGTGACGCCCTTTACGACACCGCTCCCTGCCCAACAATCATCAATGTATCGCGCAAGCTCGGATGTTTCTTCCGTTACCGAGGAAGAGGAGCCGAACAGTCCATTTAGCGACACATCCAAGACCCCTAGGCGAGTCGTGATCCGGCAGTGTACAACTGGATCGCCTGGGTCGGACGTAGACGGAGAAAGAAATGCACATGCTGAAGGTAGGGAGTCTGGCGACTTCACACCCACTCCAACTCAGAAGTTTCCCATCGTCCTTTGATGCCGGTGATTCTGCTATTCCCCGGCTTATGGCCGGGGTGGACACACACGGGCGCAGCCCATACTACGACTCACGCTCGCACGTTATGACCTCTTCTTAGACAAACCCAATCCTATTGTTTCTTTTTCGTTCATGTGTTTTACTTTTTGTCACCGCTATCAGCATATAAGTATGTCCTACAGCCTGTAATACAAACCCTACCAAGATGGAAACTCATAATTGTTAGGGGGGTGGGCGGTCCATCATGTATCAGGGGCCGGACATAAGACGTGAGCGCGTGAGCCGGCATCCGAAACTGCGGGTTCGCGCCGACGCTTCCGCCTGCCACCAATCCGCCCTCTCCCTCTCGCCCACGACGTCCTTCGACCTTGACCGTTCGTCATGCCCACCCACTACAATGGAGTCCCGATCCCAACTCCCAACCCAAAACGAAGGAACGTAACGCTGTCTTGTGCAGAGTGCAGAAGGTACAATCGGTCTCGACCCTGACCTTCGGTTTCATTGCTCGGCTGACAAGATCTACGCATCCTAGGCTAAAACTCAAGTGAGTGAGACCGGGTACCCCTTCCTCCCATCCACCCCGTGTGGCGCACGCGAGGGTCCTTGTAAGAACTGAGCGTTGATCAACGCCTCTCTCTTCTCCTTCGCCCAGGTGCTCACGAGTGTTTCCCTGTGCTAACTGCGTCAAGAAAGGTATGTTCGACATTCTTCCGCGCGCCAGACGTGAGCGTGGCGTTGTCCCTGCGATCTCGGAAGGCTCATGATTCCATGTTGTGGCTTCTCTTCCTTGCGGTGTTTTGGGAACCATGCTGATCACCCTCTGCTTCTGTTTATGTGACGACTGATTTCGCGATATAGGATGCGAGGCTATTTGGGTGTGTGCTACCTCCCCCCGCCTGAGTTTGTGCTATCCGCTGACCAGCACCTCACATTTTATAGTGAGCCGTTTGTGGCAACGCGACTGCGCGTTGTGGAGGCCATAATACTAAAACGGGTTTGGGTCTTCCTTATCGCCTGCGGTAGTCCTGAAGGCGCGTTTTTGGCCTCATTGTCACTCTCTGCAATGATTTAACAGGGAGAAATAGGTTCTTTGACGACCGGTAAAGGCAACAGGTCCGTCCCAGCCTACCCCAGTTCACATCCGACTCTCACACGACTACTCATCCATTTATTACCCTCCGATTTCGCAGATTCGTCCTCGCCAACACAGAATTTCTGCACGAGAAAATCAACGCGCTCTCAAGCCGAGTGAGGCAGTTAGAAGACGCCCTAGAGCAATCACATGCCAACCTTTCCACCGAGCCCCACCCGTTGCTTACCGCTGAGCTCAGAGCACTTAAGAAACCCATTGAGAGAGGTAATGAAAACGAGTTACTCTCTACTTTGCGGAGTAACGGACTAGGTGGAGCAAATGGTCACTCCGAAGGGGACAACGCAGAGTCGAACGAGGTGCCTGACGCCGTGGGATCACTGTAAGTTTTTTGATTTTCAAACGCTGGTCGCGTGGGGTTAAGGGGGGGGTCTCTGACCGGCCTTTTCTTGCGCGGGTTAGGTCGATGAACCAATCAGGAAGAATGAACTATCACGGCTCTTCGGCCAACGCTATGGTAAGTTGATGATTATCGCCCGCCTCCTTGATCAGCTCTGATACCTGTTTCAAGTATCTGCTAAATGTGGGTCTGTGCTGAAACACTGTTTGTGCGTTACTCAAACGTGGACTAGAATGAGGACCACGAAGAGGAAGAGGAAGAAGGAGAGGAAGAAGAGGATAGCGTCCTTGATTATGTTCCATGGCTCAGCTACGCCTTCCCGTTCGCTCCAAACGTCAACCATGTCTCGCAACAGCTGCGTATTGAGATCGTTGGATCCCTACCCCCGCCAAACGAGGCAGAGGAATTGGCAGGCTTTTACTTCCAGTATGCTGCCTGGATGTTAGTCAATCTCATGTGTCCACCGCTGCAGGTCGTAGGTACTGACCACGAGACGTTACTCAGGTACACGCCAATAATCGAGCTGGATTTCAAGGAGCAAATATTTTCCCTCGCCTACGAAGGCGACCCCATGGCAGAACAAGACCCCCTTGAGGCGCACAAACTTGCCTTGCTCTTCTTCGTATTTGCCATGGGAAAACTCACGGACCCACGAACCCGTGACCTTTCCACGCAAGACGCCATGAAGTACTTCCACATCGGAAGAGCCGCTTTGACGTTGAGCCAGTCTTTGGAAACCCCTTCGATCCCACTTCTCCAGGGGCTATTTGTGATGTGTCATTTCATGTTTCTGGCGAACATCGAAAGTTCGCGCTGGTTGACGATGGGTATTGTCGTCAAGTTGAGTCAGAGCGTAGGTTTTTTTCTGTATTTGCTTCCGTGCTCGAGCGCTGAGGGGTGTCTCGCAGATTGGGCTGCGTGAGTCCCTAATTCCGCACCGGTAGCGGTGGGGTTGAGGGTTGACGTTGGAAACTAGATCGCGACGGAGCAAAATTCGGTTTGACTGCAGAAGAGACGCAGAGACACCGGTCTCTTATGTGGGAAATATACACATACGACTCGTGGCTGGTGCGTTGGTCACCGAGAGACCAGCACCTTGGCTTACTGAAGTTGTTACAGAGCTTGACGTTTGGGAGACCGAGCTCTTTCCCCCTGTCATCGATCGACTGTGAGATGGCCCACGGGACACATCAGAATGAGCCAGGCGAACTGGAGATGTCTTGTAAGTCAGATACCTCACCATCACCAGCTCTGGGTTCTCAACAACTACCGTAGACTCGGCATGGAAACACAGGTTCTCGTCCCAGTGTTTGAGCATCGTGCACGAGCAAGCGTTCGGTGCACGCACGCCGAACTATAAGATTATCCAGGAACTTGATAAAAAAGTGCGGGGATTTTATATACCGCCTTCATTGCAAGTTCCTGGTTTCAGTGGCAAGCCATCGGCATCTTCAATGGTTTCTCCTTCCGGGGAGATTGAGGTTCCGTCGTTGCAATTGACCATGCAGAGGTACACAACTTGGGCGATCAAGGAAATTAGTACGCGAACATCTTAACCCCAAACTCAGGCAGCTGATAAGACGTTTTCTCAGCAATTTTCTACATGCACAGAGGGTACTTTGCCAGGTCTCTGGAAGAAAACAAGGAAGATCCGTTGGGCGGAAAGTACGGGCCCTCTGTTTTAGCAGCTGTAGATGGATTTCCCTATTCCGCTAATATTTGGCTAATATGGAACCACCCAGCACTCTACCGCTTGCTCTTTCATCAACCTCATCAAAAGCTTGCATTCGCAACAGCCATTAATGGCGGAACGGACGTGGTTCTTCCTCACGCACGTGTTCTCTTGTTCCGTCAGTATCTCTTGTTGCTCAGCCTGCAAAGTCCGGTGCTGACCAGAACGCCTGGTAGATCGTCCTGGGGGCGATTGTGACCAAGTGTCCGAGTATGGGATTGTCTCGGTCGGCGTTGTCTAATTTGGAGTCATCGTACGCGCTCTTCGAGAGCGTTTCGCACAACCCAAGGGTTGCGAAAGTCCTCGTAAGTTGTTTTTTTTTGTCAAGATGACCGAGAGGGTTCTCAGTGTCTTTTTGTAGCCGGTCCTCGGGAGGCTCGTCAAGAGAGCTGTCGCGTCGATGAATGAGCACCAGTCTAAGAAATCCCTTCTCCCAAGGCTGACCTCCGAGAATGTGATCACAAAGGAGGATGAAGAAACCCTATCGAGTGCCTTGGGTGGGACCGCACGATTGGTCCAACATAAACAAGGCTCGAGATCGGGTTCTCGTTGCGGTACTTCGGAAACGGATTCATTGCCACCTTCCAGTCCACGCGAGATTAGTTCCCCGGGCCTGAGCAGGCTGGGCAACAGTCCTCCCCCGCACCATGTCATGACCAGCCCCACGACGACACTCACTCACCCCCTGTCGCCGTTAGAGAGCCCTCGTGCGGAGTGGCAAAACACTTGGGGTCAGGTATCGCAGAATGTGGGGTACCCATACTCGATGTATCCCACGAACCCCACACATCCACACTGGCCGGCTGCGATGGAGGCGAATGCAGCGAACTGGTATAACGCTCAGCCGATCCAGTTCCACGACCCCAATTCCACACCGGTACCACACCAGCATACCCACCAGCACCACCAACAGCCACAGTTTTTGAATGTGGATGTTACGATGGGGAACACCTTCTCCTCGTTTGGGCAGACCTCCTCGGCGCTGAGCGGGGCGATGTCGCCGTACGAGTATCCGCCGCAACAACCCTCACCGCCACAAAACAACGCCCACGCACATTGGCAGAATTTGTTCGTGGAGATGGGCGCACATTATCCGTAAGGGTACTCCCCTGTTTGGGTTTTAGATTTTCTTTCTTACCTTGTCCACTATGTTATCCGGCATGGGTTTCCGTGCCTTATCGACTCTTCCACCCCCTCACTATGTCTGACATCGAATCTTTGAGTTGTTTGTCTCTGTTATCGCCATTGCTTACTTATGTACGACTAAGTACCCATGTCGTCCCCGTGTTGTGCCCTATATTCCGTATACAGAATGAAATGCGAGATGTGAGATATAGGCGGCGGGCACGTACGATCGAAGCGCGACTGTGGCGATCGGTGTTGGTGGTATAATTGCAATTTGACTTCCGACCTGCCCTCCCCTTCCACCACCTCGCCCCAGGAGTCTCGTCAAGAGGCGTTATGGATGAAACGGACTCTCGGACGAGGCAGAAAGTGACTCTGAACCCGACCAGAGTCTTGTCCAGGTCGTACGTGTTCCCCGTTCCTCGCCGCCTACAACTCCTTCCCGTCGCGGGTTCTGTTTTTGTGATCTGGCACTGACTTAGGCGTATCTCCCCTCGGTACCTCTCGTCTTCGATTGTCATCGACCTGTTGGTTTTCTAGGTTGACGAACAAGGTGTTGCCACAGTTACTGGTCGCTCATTCGTTGTATGTCGTCGGGTTGTATGCTGGGAAGGAGTGGGTGCTCGCGTTGGACGTTGGCGTGCCGTGGTTGTTGATCAGGGTCCTTGCGCTTGGAGGATTGGGGTTTGCCGCTTGGGAGGTGAGGTATGGGAGGTTGTTCGCGAGTAGGGCCATTGAGGTGCGTCTCTCTTGCTCCCCCCTGCCAGTTGAGGATTCATCTCTCAACTTCTGGAGCATAGTGGTCTGTCGTCGGGATGGCTTCGCTGTTTGTGCTTTTACAACATGCGTCGTTGCTCGCTGCGCTGGCTGTCCTGTCACCCATAAGGTGCGGTTCTACCTCCATTTCAACCGTGGTACATCGGAAGACCGGGGTAATCATGATTCCGTCTTACGTCTTCACTGCAGGGTGATCATCTCCACACAATATTCGACGGTCTGGCCGAAAGTCCTTACGGGTGGATCTTCAGTACGCCCGACTTGCAGTCCCGTGGAGAACAGATGTTGATCGATTCGTTTAGGCGAAGAACTCGTTTTTCATTCTGGTGGCGCTGCTGCTGTCCATTGCGTCGGATGCTAGTTATTCGTATGCGAATCTCTGGACGGTTTTACCAGGTTATGCTACTCTTGCGTTCCACGCGGTAGCCTCTATCGCTCTGGAACAAACGCAAAGCGTGTTCCCGCCATCTGTAACGCCCCAGATGGTCACAGCTGCCAGCGCACTCGGGTCCTGCATCCTTGCCGTGCCTTTGTATTCGTTTCGAACACTCATGGTGGGTGTGCTGGGATTGATTAGCTTTTGTACTGCTAACCCTGGTGCCCTTCAGCTCGAGAACGTCGAAACCCCGTCAATGCCTCTGTCATCTCTCGTTGTTATCCCACTGTTGGCCGCATCGCTGACATATTTTTCGCCCACCACGAATAATGCGATGAAGGCCGTCTCCGCTCCTTCGCATATCCATGTTCTATCGTTCTCAACTCTTTCGATGTTCGGTGTGTTGTTTGGATTCTTGGCTTTTGTCGAGCATCCTACGTGGATGGACCCTCTGTCCGGCCTACTCCTTTTCATCGGTATGTTTCACCCACGAAAGTCTGTTCGAATGTTCACGTCGAGAGCTTTTCGTAGCACTTGACCCGAAGAACGCCCAAGAAAAGGCTTCACTTACGAAAGGCTCAACCGGGAACCTCCTCAGGTCGTACCTCAAGACGATCCTTGCGAATCCAGAGTCACGGAAGATATTCTATTTCCTGATTTTGAACATGTGGTTCATGGTCATTCAGATGTTGTATGGTGTCTGGACGAACAGTCTTGGGTTGATTTCAGATGGTACATTGGTTTCTCTCTCGGCCTTTCCTGTTGCTGACGGGAGCATGACTAGCGATCCATATGGCGTTCGATTGTATGGCCATTGCGGTTGGATTGATTGCGTCGGTGATGGCGACTTGGCCTGCCAACGAACGGTTCACCTATGGATACGGGAGGATCGAAACGTTGTCTGGGTTTGCTAACGGTATTTTTCTCATCCTGATCTCGATATTTATCATGTTTGAGGCGATTCAACGAATGTGGGTGGCTCCCTTCCCTTGAGCCAATCATCCACTAACCGTGTGTTCCAGCCTCGACCCTCCTGAGATGAATACCAGTCAGCTCCTGCTCGTCAGCTCCCTCGGTTTGGGTGTGAATTTATTCGGTATGTTCGCTATGGGGGGACACCACCACCACGTACGTTCGCCAAGCCCCGCCCTTTAGAATCTGCTGACCTCCTTGTAGGGACACTCACACTCGCATGGC
>Ga0307516_10003876_pt1 | contig 18889 bp, 18 predicted proteins | sample 19_EM_MG_FD_203310 | JGI IMG/M metagenome (GOLD analysis project Ga0307516, IMG submission 203310) | Populus trichocarpa ectomycorrhiza microbial communities from riparian zone in the Pacific Northwest, United States - 19_EM | ecosystem: Host-associated > Plants > Roots > Unclassified | place... | reverse complement strand
CCATCAGACTCGCTCGAAAGCGAATCCAACCCGCACACATCATCGCATGGTCACTCTGGCGTAGAGCTCATCAGGCCGTCGCTCAGCGAGCCCACCTCAAAGCAAAACGGCAACTGTAATGCTAGACCTCACCTTGAGGGTAATCCCATGCCCAGCGCGAGTGCGCCATAGGCCTTACCATGCGCGATCTCGGCCCGCATCAGGCTGATGCCGTCCTGTGCCGCGGTCAGTTTGACGCAACGCGGGCATCGAGAATGGTGATCACGAGCGGTTTGAATTTTCTCTCGATGCCTTTGGCAAGGGCGGCATCGAGAATCTTTCGGGCAACGTCGAGGGTGAGTTCAGCCATGGATCGGTTCCTTTGCGATGGAGAAGGCGGTTGAATTGGATGTTGCGCGGTCGAGGCTGATCGCCAGCACGCGCGCGACGTGCAGAACGTTCGGTACCATCCTTGATCTGATGCCGGCACGAGGTGCCGTCCGCAACGATCAGCGTGTCCTGGTCGGCACGGCGCACCGCCGGCAGCAATGAGAGTTCAGCCATTTCCATCGAGGCCTGGTAGGTGTCGGCGCCATAGCCGAAGGCGCCCACCATGCCGCAGCAACTGGACTCGATGGTCTCGACGTTCAGATCGGGAATGAGACGGAGCGCCTGTTCGACCGGCTTAAATGCGCCAAATGATTTTTGGTGGCAGTGGCCATGAACCAGTGCTTTGGCGGCGATTGGGCCGAGCGGCAGCCGCAGGCGACCGGTCTCCGCCTCGCGTACCAGAAACTCCTCGAACAGCAGCGCATGCGCGCTGACGCTTTTGGCGTCGTTGTCGGAACGGAACGAAAGCAACTCGTCGCGGAGCGTCAAAAGGCAACTTGGCTCCAGTCCGACGATCGGCACGCCGCGTACGGCGAACGGCGCGAAGGTCCTGACCAGCCGGTCCAATTCCTCGCGTGCCTGATCGACCAGGCCGGCCGAGAGAAACGTCCGCCCGCAATCCGGCGTGGCAAATATGCCATGCGCGCGATCGCCTCGATGTCATTCGACGAAAGCATCGCCTACACCGAGAGCCAGATTGCGCTGCTGGCAATGACGGAAGACGCCAAGGAGGGCCTCAAGGCGTTTGGCGAGAAACGCAAACCGTCATGGCCGGGGCGGTGACGGTTTGAGATTTCGATGCTGGAGCGCCATGCCGCCGGCGACGCCGACGCCCAGCACATAAATCCATCCTTCCTGAAAATCGAACAAATGGGAGTTGAACAGCGAACTGACGAAATTCTGAACGACGATCAGAAATCCAATCCAGTGGATCCAGTCCGCGCGCCAGAACAGCGCGATGTGAGATAGCCACACCGCGTGGAGCGCCAACACGCCGGCGATGCCCCACTGGATCGCGACGCTCAGCGTCTGATTGTGGGGATTGTTGGTGATCTCTGCGGCGGCGCCGGTCTGGTTGACCGCGGCTTGCTCAAACAGGGGCCGGATCGATCCTGTTCCGTGGCCGATAAAGGGAGCCTTCCGAATGAATTCAATCGACTTTCGCCAGTATTGATACCGTATCTCGATCGACGTCGGCTCGTTGGTCGGCTCATACAGGCGATAGGGCGGAAAAAGACTGGCCGTCTTCACCCGCAGCACCGGCGATACGGACCAACTCAGTCCCCCCAGTATGGCAAGCACACCGAGCGCGCCGATCATGTGGCGCCATGACGTCAGGTGCAAGGCGACGATGCCTACGATGATCGGCACCGTGATCAGCACCGTGCGCGAGAGATTGATGAAGACCATGTTGGCGGTAAATCCGAGGGCGAAGAGTGCGAGCAACCCGGCCGCTAGGAATTTCCTCGCTCGAGCGAGAAGTGCGATCGGCCAGGCAAGGGCCACGGCGCAAAGCGCAAAGACGTGGCTTTGGTCGATATGGTTTTTGACGACGACGCCCGGCTCCATGTACCATTTGAACGTCAGCGTCGGAACAAAGCCCGTGACCCACGACGTCAGCATCAACAGCGTTGAAGAAGCCAAAAACGCGATCAGTATCCAAGCGCCCCGCGCGGTCCGCTCGAAATGATAAAGCAACAGCGGCAGGACCAGCAGCTTGGTGGTAGGGCCGACGGCGTGGAGCCGCGCGTCCCATGACGCGTCCGACCACAGGGTTCCGGCTAGCGCCAGGACGAACATGGCGATCGGCGTGGAGCATACCGGCCGCTTGAGTAAACGCAAAAATGTACGCGGTTCGAACGTCGGGATCATTGCAATAATCCAGAGCACCACGAAAATGACGACGCCGGACGTCGACCAGGGCAATAGCACTGCTATGACGACGGCAAGCAGATCGACATTGAGGATTCGCGCAACCGGATCGTGCCATGCTGCGAAAACGATTGATGCTTTCGCGAACCATGATGCGTTTCTGTTTGCGCCTTCGTTCAAAAAATACCTCGGTGCCAGCGTCTTTGATACGCAATTCAGCCCGGTCGCCTTGGACCAAACGGGTGCGGGACGCCTATCATTGCTTCAGTAGGCCGAGCCGGTAGCTCCAGTGAAAAGCAAGCTGCCGCACAAGGTAAGGCATCATGGCGCGATAGATCTGCGGCTGGCTCGGGACATATCCAAGGGATCTGCGGCGCAACTTCTGCATTTCCTGCCGACCGCGTTCGTAATCCCTCGTCGTTTTCTGCTCGTCGTGGACGCGGAAGCAGGCGAGAAATCGCCGCATCCGCTCCATCTTGAAGCCCGCGGCCTCTGCGCGCAGCATGAAGTCCCAGTCCATCGCATAGTGAAATGCGTTATCCAGCGGACCGACCTTTTCCCATACGCGACGGCGCCAGAACATGGTCTCCTGTGGAACATAGCCGGCGTATTTGAGCGCGTCGCTGCTGTGCGCGGGGAGAACTGCCCGGCCGATTTCCAGGCCAGCATAATCGATGAAGATGCGATGCCCATATACAAAATCAATGTCTGGCCGCTGTTCGAAGAACCCCGCGATGCAGGCGAGCGCTCCCGGAAGCAGGACGTCGTCGCTGTTCAGGTAGGCCATGATGTCGCAATCGACATCGCCGAAGCCCGTGTTGATCGCGTCGGATTGCCCCTGGTCTGCCCCGCTGCGCCATGAAATCTTTTCGCCATAGCCCTTTAGTATCTCGATGGTGCCGTCGTCGGATGCACCATCCTGGATATGATAGAGCAGGTTTGGATAATTCTGTCCGAGCACGCTGTTGATCGTGGCGCGCAGGAAACGACCATGATTGAGACTCGGCGTTACGATTGCGATACGAGGGGGCTGTTTCGGCAGGGGCGGCGCGGCCGGGAGCGTGCCGAGGTCAAGCCGTCGAGGTGCGTGTTGTTCGTATGTCCACATCGGCGGACGCAGCCAAATACGCCTGCCGTGGGCGCGCAATCTTGCGTAGGCCTCCTTTAGCTGGCTTTGGTCCGCAGCGAGCGTGTCAAGTCGTAGCTCGATCGCCTCCAATCGCTCCAGCAGCTGTTTCCTGAACCCCTCATCCATTCCGTCGGTGTCCGATCAATGGCGGCCTTTGGCCGATCATCCAGCGTTCGCTTTCAGTCCGGCGGCCTCGATGCCTGCGATGGCGCAGGTCTCGTCATTGTCCGAGGTATCGCCGCTAACACCGACGGCGCCGAGCAGGACGCTGCCATCCTGGATCAGCACGCCGCCGGGCACCGGCACCAGCCGGCCTTGCGCCATGGTATTTACCGCACTGACGAAATAGGCCTGTTCTTGCGCCCGCTGAAACAGCGCCCGCGATCCCATGCCCAGCGCGAGTGCGCCATAGGCCTTACCATGCGCGATCTCGGCCCGCATCAGGCTGGTGCCGTCCTGTGCCGCGGTCAGTTTGACACAGCCGCGGGCATCGAGAATGGTGATCACGAGCGGTTTGAATTTTCTCTCGATGCTTTTGGCAAGGGCGGCATCGAGAATCTTTCGGGCGACGTCGAGGGTGAGTTCAGCCATGGATCGGTTCCTTTGCGATGGAGAAGGCGGTTGAATTGGATGTTGCGCGGTCGAGGCTGATCGCCAGCACGCGCGCGACGTGAAGTGCAGAACGTTCGGTACCATCCTTGATCTGATGCCGGCACGAGGTGCCGTCCGCAACGATCAGCGTGTCCTGGTCGGCGCGGCACACCGCCGGCAGCAATGAGAGTTCAGCCATTTCCATCGAGGCCTGGTAGGTGTCGGCGCCATAGCCGAAGGCGCCCGCCATGCCGCAGCAACTGGACTCGATGGTCTCGACGTTCAGATCGGGAATGAGACGGAGCACCTGTTCGACCGGCTTGACGATCCCCTCGTTGACGGTCTGGCCGCATTGCGAGGTACCTCCGCCGCGCGGGGTGACGATTCGGCCGGCATCCCCTGCTATGGCTAGCGCCCGCCGCGCCTCGTCCATGGTCCGGGGCACCACCACGCCAAGGGGCATGATCTGGTAGAACGAAGCATCGGTCGCGTAGCGGCCGCGGTTGAAGGCGTCGAAGAAGACGTCGCCCGTGATCTCGCGGGAAAGACGCGCGGCAAGGCCGCTGTTCCCAGCCGAATCTGGTGACTTTTCGGGCCCTGTCGCCGCCATTGGCTCGATCTCGTGATTGCTCTGGAATGTCTTGCCTGCCAGGGTCCGCCTTGGCAAGGCGAAGCCCTGCTTCTTATGCATTGACGGGCTCCGCCGGGCGGGGGACAAGCCCGGCAAATAGTGATATTCGAGCGGCTCGCGAAACCAAGACGATACCGGGAAGGACGACCCATGACCGTGCACTCTGGAAGGCATTTTTTGCAGATTCCGGGACCGACCAACGTGCCGGACCGGGTGCTGCGGGCCATGGACATGCCGACCATGGACCACCGCGGTCCCGAGTTTGCCGAGGTTGGCCATGCGGTGCTGGCTGCCATGCAGCGGGTGTTCCGGACCAAGCAGCCCGTGATCATCTATCCGTCGTCCGGTACCGGCGCCTGGGAAGCTGCGATCGTCAATACGTTGTCGCCCGGCGACAAGGTGCTGATGGCCGAGACCGGGCAGTTCGCCATACTGTGGCGCGGCATCGCCGACAAATTCAAGCTCGACGTCGATTTCCTGCCCGGCGACTGGCGCCATGGTGCCGATCTCGAGCAGATCGAGGCCAAGCTCAAGGCCGACCGCGAGCACAAGATCAAATCGGTCATGGTCGTGCATAATGAAACATCGACCGGCTGCGTGACCCATCCGCTCGACGTCCGCAAGATTCTCGACCGCGTCAAGCACCCCGCGTTGCTGATGGTGGACACCATTTCCGGTCTCGGTTCGCTGGAGTATGAACACGACGCCTGGGGCATCGACGTGTCGGTGGCGGGATCGCAGAAGGGGCTGATGTTGCCGCCGGGTCTCAGTTTCAACGCGGTGTCGGAAAAGGCGGTTGCGGTGGCGAAGGCCAACACGGCTATGCGCTCCTATTGGGACTGGCAGGAGGTCATCGCGATTAACAAGGCCGGCACCTGGCCCTACACGCCGGCGATCAATTTGCTGTTCGGTTTGCGCGAAGCGGTCAAGATGCTCGAGGAAGAAGGGCTGGAGAACGTCTTCGCCCGCCACAAGCGCCACAGCGCCGCAACGCGCGCCGCCGCCAAGGCGTGGGGATTGGAAACGCAGTGTCAGGAACAGGGCGCGCATTCGCCCGCGCTGACCGGCGTGGTGATGCCGGAAGGCCATGACGCCGATCATTTCCGTAAAGTGGTGCTGGAAAACTTCGACATGTCGCTGGGGACCGGCCTGAACAAGATCAAGGGCAGGGTATTCCGGATCGGCCATATCGGGCATTTCAACGATCTGATGCTGATGGGTACGCTGTCGGGTATCGAGATGGGTCTCGATCTCGCCAAGGTGCCGCACCGTGGCGGTGGTGTGCTGGCGGCGATGGAGGTCCTGAAGGGGCGCGATGTCGTGGCCATGCCGAAGGCCGCCATCGCCTGAACCGATTCCGACCCAACGACAAAGAACGGAAAGAACTGCGATGAATGCTCCGGTGGCTGCGACCGAAGACCTGATCTATTCCGTCGAGGACGGCATTGCCCGGCTGACGTTCAACCGGCCGCAGGCGCGCAACGCGCTGACCTTTGCGATGTACGAGCAGATGGCGACGATCTGCGAGGCCGTCAACAAGGATCGCTCGATCAAGGCCATGATCCTGACCGGCACAGGCGAAAAGGCATTCGCGTCCGGCACCGACATCTCGCAGTTCCGTGCATTCAAGACTGCGGAAGACGCGCTCGAATATGAGGAGCGGATCGATCGCGTGCTGGGCACACTAGAGAAGGTGCGGGTGCCGACCATTGCGGCCATTGCCGGTGCCTGCACCGGCGGCGGTGCGGGGATCGCCGCCTGCTGCGATATCCGAATCGGCACTGCGACGACACGGATGGGCTTCCCGATCGCGCGGACGCTTGGCAACTGCCTGTCGATGTCCAACATCAGCCGGGTCGTCGCGCTGGTCGGACCGGCGCGGACCAAGGACCTGATTTTCACCGCACGGCTAATCGAGGCGCCCGAGGCGCTGTCGCTCGGCTTGCTCAACGAAGTGGTGCCCGACGTCGAAACGCTACAGCGGCGCGCAGATGAAACCGCAAGGCTCGTGGCCAGCCATGCGCCGATCACGATGGAAACTGCCAAGGAAGCGGTGCTCCGTATCCGCCGCACCCTGTCGCGTGAGGAGGGCCGGGATCTTATTCTGCGCGCCTATATGAGCGAGGATTTCCGCGAGGGGATGGACGCGTTCCTCAACAAGCGAACCCCGAACTGGAAGGGCAAGTAGAGCTCCACGGGGAACGCAGAACCGGGCCCCTGTTCGCTCAATGCACCGAACCGCATTAGTCGCCGGACTTGCACTTTGGTTCAAAGAAATTTTCGAGTGAAATTGAATTTTTCAGATTCGTACGCTACGCGTGCGAGATTTTAACGTGTGTGTTGACGGCTCGACGACCTCCGGAATAAGATCGCGGAGGTTGCGATCGTGGCCCCACATTTCCTGACCGACAACTTGCCGACGACCCGAGAGAAGCGTCTTACATTGCGTTGTGACCAGCCGTGCCGCAACCATAAGTCATTAAACTGAAGAACTACGCTGTTAATTTCGATTACGCGACCGCGTCGGCGCCTATTGCCGTCCACCACCCATGAAGCCGGACGGGGCTTGCGACCAAGCCAAAACTGATAATCGCGTCGCTGTGGCTCAGCGCGGCGGCGCACGCGTGGCAATTCAGGCAGGGGTTTTCCATGACCAATCACAATCCGGTTTTCACGTCTTCATCCGCGACGGGCAGCTTCACGGAAACTGCCAACACCACGGACTCGCTGACGCCACATCTGTTGTCAGGCACCATGAATTTCACCGATTCCGACCACAGCGATACTCATACCACCTCCGCGACCCTGCAATCGGCGGTGGTATCGGGAGGCACCGTCGTTCCGGCTTCGTCGCTGGCGCATTTCAACTCCGCCATGACATCGTCGATTCAGAGTGACAGCAACGGGTCAGGAAAGATCAAATGGTCGTTCAGCGACGTCGATGATGATTTCGATTTTCTGTCCAAGAATCAAACGCTGGTCCTCACCTACAACATCAACGTTTCCGATAACCACGGCGGAATGACCACGCAGACCGTGAAGATCACGGTCACCGGGACCGACGATAAGCCGGTGATCAGCATGGCGGCCGCTGCGACCGTAACCGAGCAGGCCAACCAAACGCTGTCTCTGTCGCCGGATACCGCACACGTCACGCTCAATTTCGTTGATCAAGACCTCGCCAACACCGGTCACACGGCGGCCGTGACCGGCGTATCTGCGTCGGGCGTGACGACTGGAATCCTGGCCGGTTCGCTCGGGACCTCCGAATTGATGGCGTTTTTCCACGTCGACAACGTCGTGAAGGCGGCCGGCTCGAGCAATGGCACCATCAACACCACGTTCTCGGCTCCCGATCTTGCGTTCGACTATCTGGCGGCCGGCCAGCAAGTCAATATCACCTATGCGGTGCAACTCGATGACCACGCCGGCGGCGTCAGCACGCGGAACGTCGTCGTGACCGTAATCGGTACCAACGACAAGCCGTTCTATCTGTGCGGGCCGGAAACCAAGCATCTCGTCGAAGGCCAGAACGTCGATTCGTCCGGCAATCTCCATGCCCAAAACGACCTGCTTTTCACCGACATCGACCTGTCTGACGTTCATACTGTATCGACCACGGTAACGGCAACCCGTTCGGGAGGAGGCTCGGTCCCGCTTTCCAATGGCGCGCTGCTGGCGGCGTTCGGGACGTCGCTCACGCCGGATTCCACCGGGCATTTGATCGGCGACGTTCATTGGAATTTTGGACTCTCGAACAGTTCGACGAATTTCCTGAGCGGGGGTGAGACGTTGACGCTAGTTTACCACGTCACCGTCGCCGATCCCTTTGGCGGGACGGCTGTTCAGGACGTCACGGTGACGATCCTAGGTACCAACCACCCGGTGGTCATCACCAGCGGGCCGGAATCGTCCTCCGTGTTTGAACTGGCCGACACCACGGGTTCGGCAACGCTTGACACCACGACAACGGTGCCTGCCGGAACACTTGCCTTCACCGATGCCGACACCAGCGACATCCACGCGGTCGCGGTGACGCTCGCGTCAACCTCGGGGCCGGCGGCCCCGGCGGCGACGCAGGCCGACCTCGCAACGGCGCTCACGACGGTCTTGCATGACTCCACGGGAACGGGATCCGGCACCATCGACTGGAACTTTGCGATTGCCGACAAGGACCTCGACTATCTCGCCGCCGGCGAGACGTTGACGATCAATTACAACGTCAAGGTCAGCGATGCCACGACCAGTTCGACACAAACGGTCTCGGTGGATATTACCGGGGCCAATGACGCGGTTGCCATCACCAGCGGGCCCGAATCGGCTTCGCTTGCCGAGCAGGCCGGTGTCATCGGATCGACCTCTCTCGATACCACCAGTCCGTCGCCGACCGGTACGCTTGCCTTTGACGATGTCGATCTCAGCGATGTGCACAGCGTTGGTGTCGCGCTGACCTCCGCGACATGGTCGGCCGATCCGAGCTTCGTGCCTTCAGATACGATGAACGACTTGCAGACCGCGCTCGCTACGGTCCTGCATGATTCCACCGGGTCCGGTTCGGGTGGCCTCGACTGGAGTTTCAGTATTCAGGACAAGGACCTCGATTTCCTCGCCGTCGGTGATACCCTGACCGTGACCTATGACGTAACGGTCATGGACGGCAGTATCAGCTCGACCCAGACGGTCACGATCACGATCGACGGTGCATCGGATGGGATCGTCGTCAATCCGTTCATCGGATCGATAGTCGATACGTCGTTCGCGGATGACGGCAGCGTCGTTGCGATCGGTAATGTCATTTCCGATGCCGGCGACAGCGCGGGCGATGCCGGCAACACGCTTGGCGTCACGGAGGTCAACGGCAGTGCGGCCAACGTCGGCGCGGCCATTGCTGGGGCGTTCGGCACGCTGGTCGTCGATTCATCCGGATTCTATACCTACACCGCCAACGCTAACCTCGATCCGCTCCAGGTCGGCGACACCGCAATCGATCAATTTACGTTCATGGTGAGCGATACCCAGGGCCATAACGTACCGACTACGCTTACGTTCAACGTCAGCGGCGCGGACGACGCGCCGATCGTCACCTCGGCGATTGCGCTGGGCACGTTGACGGAGGATGCCGGGCCGACAGTTGGCGTCAACGGCGGCTTCGAGACCGGAGATCTGACCGGATGGTTCTCAAGCGGCGTAACCGTCACTCCGACCTTTGTCGGCGGTGAACTCGGAAATTATGCAGCCCAGACTTCCAGCTCCGGCTTCCTGGAACAGGATGTCACAACGGTCGCAGGGCAGCACTACTTGCTAAGCTTCTTTGTCGCAGGCGATCCTGAATCCACTTCGACCGCGTTCACGGCATACTGGGATGGCACGCCGCTTGTTGCCGAGACGGCTGTAGCGGCCGGGTTCACCAAATTCACCTTCGATGTGGTGGGCGACGCATCGGATCCGACCACGCAGCTGTTTTTCGACTTCACGGGTAACCACGGCAACCTGTTCGTCGACCAGATGTCGATTTCTCCGACTCCGGGACCGGCGACCGAGACGACGGATGGCAGTATCGCCTTCTCCGACGTCGAAACGTCTGACACCCATGCGGCGAGTTTTACGCCGGACGGCGGGGGCTACGTTGGAACGTTCTCCCTCGATCCGGTAACCGAATCCAGTGGTAGTGGCTCGTTCGCCTGGCATTACTCGGTCGACAATGCCGACATCCAGTTCCTGGCGCAGGGGCAGACGCTGCTCCAGAGCTATAGCGTGTCCATCACCGACAGCCACGGCGCCACCATCGTGCAGGACGTCACGGTCGCGATCGCCGGTGCCAATGATGCTCCGACAGCGGTGAACGAAAACGTCATCGCCGACGCGGGAGCGAGCGGTGTAATCGACATTCAACCTTGGATGCTGGCTGCGAACGATACCGATCCGGACACGATCGACCATCTGTCCCTCGACACGGTCGGCGCAGGCACGGGAGGCGCCACGGCACAATTCGGCGATGCCTTCTTCATCGATGATACGACACCGGGCGGCTCGTTCACCTACACGACCTCGGATGGCATCGCGACCAGTGGCAACAGCGCTACCGCGACCGTCATCAACAACGCGACTTCTGCCACTTTGCTGACCGGCACTAGCGGTGACGATATCATCATCGCCAATCATGCCGGGACGCTCAGCGGTGGCGGCGGTAACGACATCCTGGTCGCGAATTCGGCCGGCAGCAATATCGTGACCGGCGGGAGTGGTAACGACACATTTGCTTTCCTGCAGACCACCAACGGTCCGACTGCGATCACGGACTTCAACAACACCACCGAGCACGATCATATAGCGATCTCTGCGAGTGGCTTCGGTGGCGGGTTGACCGCGGGCATGGACGTGACGACGCTGTTCGAAACCTCGGGCGACGATCAGTTCTCGGGATTCGGTCCCGAATTCCACTTCGATACCGGAAACCAGACGCTGTACTACAGCGCGGATGGAACTCAGGCTTCGGCAATCACGGTGGCGTCAGTTCAAGCCGGTGTGGTGCTCAATCCGCACGATCTGCTGATCGTCTAAGCAACCGGCAGCGGCTGATTTCTCGAATAGCAGCGCGGGCCTCCTGGTGGGCCCGCGTTTCTCTTCGAAGGCCGGGAAATCCAGCCGACTGCGCTTGCAATCTGCAATTTCATGCGAAAGTCATATGCGGCGCCGGAGCGCTTCGGCTTGAACTGGTACTCTTTAACCCCCCCACATGGCGCAGGGCCTGTTCAGGTTTATAAAATCCAAAACAAATACACAGGAGAGAAACGCGTGGGATATAATCTAAAAGCCGCAACCGCTCTGGCAACCCTGGTCGCAAGTGCGCCGGCGCTCGCCGCTTGGGAGCCGACCAAGCCGGCTGAAATCGTGGTCGCGGCGGGGGCCGCCGGTGCCTCGGACCAGATGGCGCGGATGATGCAGGCGGCAATCCAGAAGAACAATCTGATGAAGCAGTCGATGGTGGTCTCGCTCAAGGGCGGAGCGTCCGGTGCCGAGGCGCTGATGTACATGAAGTCCAGCGACGGCGACGCCAACAAAATTCTGATCGCCTACTCGCTGATCTACATGCTGCCGCTGTCGGCGAAGATTCCCTTCAACTGGCGCGAACTGACGCCGGTGTCGGTGATTGCGCTCGACCAGTTCGTGTTGTGGGACAATGCGGCCGGGCCGAAGACCGTCAAGGAGTTCATTGCGGCGGCCAAGGCTGCGAGCGCGCCGTTCAAGATGGGGGGCACCGGTTCCAAGCGAGAGGATCACGTGCTGACCGTGTTCATGGAGCAGAAGACCGGCGCGAAGTTCTCCTATCTGCCGTACAAATCGGGCGGCGAGGCCGCGACGCAGCTGGTCGGCAACCACACCGGATCCAACGTCAACAATCCGTCCGAAAATTTCGAGGTCTGGCGCGCCAGCCAGGTCCGCGCGCTGTGCGTGTTCGACAAGGAGCGCATCGCCTACAAGACCAGGGTCACCGAGACGCAATCGTGGAACGACATCCCGACCTGCAAGGAGGAAGGGCTCGACGTGCAATATCTGATGCTGCGCGCGATGTTTCTGCCGGGCAAGGTGCCGCCCGAACAGCAGGCGTTCTATGTCGACCTGTTCCAGAAGGTGACGCAAACCGCCGAATACAAGGACTACATGGAAAAGCAGGCGTTGAAGCCGATCTTCCTCACCGGCAAGGACATGTTGAAGTTCCTCGAGGAGGACGACAAGCTCAACGCCGCGCTGATGAATGAAGCCGGCTTCGTGGCGAAGTAATTCGGCCGCGACGCGTTATCTCACGGCAGGATCGTGACCAGCGACCCTGCCGAGAATGTTCTTGATCTCGCTATTGGGTAGCCATCGCGGCGTTCTGATCTGCTCCAGCTGCATCGCCTCACGCGATGCACTCCACTTTTCGCCGGATCGCGACGGCCTGGCGCCATCAAATCACAGGCCCATTGAATCAGAAGGCCTTGCAGTGCGCGAACAAGGGTTGATTATTGCGTCGTAGTATAGTCGAACATCGGGACGCGCCGGGTGGTGGGCCTGACGGGCTCCACGAGAGATAATCTGGGAGCAATTATGACGAATGCCGTGCTTGGCATTATCGGTGGATCCGGCATCTACGACCTGCCGGGGCTGGAGAATGTGCGCGACGAGACGATCGAAAGTCCCTGGGGGGAGGCCTCGGCCCCGGTCAGGCATGGCGTGATCGCCGGGCTGCCGATCGTATTTTTGCCACGGCATGGCAGGGGACATGTTCTGTCGCCTTCCGATATCAACTATCGCGCCAATATCGACGTGCTGAAGCGGGCAGGCGTCACCGACCTGATTTCGCTCTCGGCCTGCGGTTCGTTTCGGGAGGAACTTGCTCCCGGCACGTTCGTGCTCGTCGATCAGTTCGTCGACCGTACCCACAAGCGCGAGAGTTCATTTTTCGGCAAGGGCTGCGTGGCCCATGTCTCGATGGCCCATCCGGTGTCGCCGCTTCTATCGGTGCATCTGGCGGCCGCCGCCAAGGCCGAAGGGATCGCTGCCGTGCATGGCGGCACCTATGTCTGCATGGAAGGCCCGCAGTTCTCGAGCCTCGCCGAGAGCCTGAGCTACAAGGCGCAGGGCTATTCAGTGATCGGCATGACCAACATGCCGGAGGCCAAGCTCGCTCGCGAGGCCGAGATTTGTTACGCCAGCGTGGCGATGGTCACCGATTTCGACTGCTGGCATCCGGATCACGACGCGGTGACGGTGCAGGATATCATCCGCGTGTTGAACTCGAATGCCGAAAAGGCCAAGGGGCTGGTTGCGCGTCTGGCCCGGGATTTCCCGCGCCAGCATGAGCCGTGTCCGATCGGCTCGGACCGGGCGCTCGACACTGCACTGATCACGGCGCCGGAAGCGCGCGATCCTCAATTGCTCGGGAAGCTCGACGCAGTGGCCGGCCGGGTGTTGCGCCCATGAAAGTCGATGGCAAGCATTTCCGCAGCATCTGGCTCGAGCCGGACGGCTGGTCGGTCGGTGCGATCGACCAACGGCGGCTGCCGCACGAATTCGTCGTCGCGCAAATGACGAGCGTGGTGGAGGCCGGCGAAGCCATCCGTTCGATGCTGGTGCGTGGCGCCCCGCTGATCGGCGCGACCGCCGCCTATGGCGTGACGCTGGCCATGCGCGCCGACGCCTCCGATGTGGCGCTCGACCTCGCCTGCAAGATGCTGGTTGCCACACGGCCGACGGCGATCAATCTGAAATGGGCGCTCGACGAGATGGCGCGGATACTTCGGCCGTTGCCGCCGCCAGCGCGAGTCGATGCGGCCTACAAGCGCGCCAATGAAATCGCCGAAGAAGACGTCGCAATCAATCAGGAAATCGGCCGCCACGGCCTGGCACTGATCGAAGCCATCGCCGCCACCAAAGGCCCGGGCGAACCCGTCAATATTCTGACGCATTGCAACGCCGGCTGGCTCGCAACCGTGGATTGGGGAACGGCGACAGCTCCGATCTATCTCGCACATGATCGTGGCCTGAAGGTCCACGTTTGGGTTGACGAGACGCGGCCTCGCAATCAAGGCGCTTCGCTCACGGCATGGGAACTCGGCCATCATGGCGTCCCGCACACAGTAATCCCCGACAATACCGGTGGCCATCTGATGCAGCACCGGATGGTCGATCTCGTCATCGTTGGAACCGACCGGGTCACCGCCAATGGCGATGTCTGCAACAAGATCGGAACCTATCTGAAGGCGCTCGCCGCGCACGACAATGGCGTGCCGTTCTATGTTGCCCTGCCGTCGCCGACTATCGACTTTAGTATCGACGACGGAATAAGGCAGATCCCGATCGAGCAGCGCGCGGCCGATGAGGTGGCGACCATGACCGGCCGCACCGCCGATGGCCGCATCGAAACCGTTCGCGTGGTGCCGCAGGGATCGCCGACCGCCAACTACGCGTTCGACGTGACGCCGGCACGGCTGGTGAGTGGATTGATCACCGAGCGCGGTGTGCTGAGGCCTGAACGTGCTGCACTTGCGAGCAGCTTTCCCGATCGCGTCCGATAGCGTTTTCGAGCGAAGCGTGCCGTCGGACTTGATCCGGGGGGTGGATTCCGGTTCGCGTGAAGACAGCGCCCGCATCGTCGATGTGGTGGTGTCGCTGCTCCTTGTGGCGGTGGCACTGACGCTTGGATGGGATAACTGGCGCACCGGCGCGGCCTGGAAGCCTTCGGTCTACTCATGCACCGCTTCGCCGTCCTGCTGACGTGGAAGACACTTGCGTTGATGATGGTCGGGCTGGTGCTCGGCATTTTCGTCGGCGTGTTGCCGGGACCTGGCGGGCCGAACGGTGAGGCGATCCTGTTGCCGCTGACCTTCACCATGGATCCGACCTCGGCCATCGTGATGCTATCCTGCATCTACTGGGGCGCCCTGTTCGGCGGCGCCATCACATCGATCCCGTTTAACATTCCCGGCGAAGCCTGGTCGGTCGCGACCACCTTCGACGGCTATCCGATGGCACAACAGGGCAGGGCGGCCGAAGCGCTGACCGCGGCCTTCACCTCGTCCTTCATCGGTTCGCTGGTGGCGGTGCTGCTGATCACCTTCCTGGCGCCGATGGTCTCGTCGTTCGCGCTCAAATTCGGGCCGCCCGAATTCTTCGCGGTCTATCTGCTCACCTTCTGCTCTTTCGTCGGGCTCGCCGCGAGACCAAGCACAAGACGGTTATTTCGATGTCGCTCGGCCTGTTGCTCGCCGGCGTCGGCATGGACACGGTGTCCGGTCAGCTTCGCATGACTTTCGGTTCGACCGACCTGTTGCGCGGCATCAACTTCCTGGTTGCGGTGATCGGCCTGTTCGGCATCAGAACGCGATGTTCGACACCTGGCTGATGCTTGGCTTCGGGGTCGTCGGCTACGTCTTCAAGAAGATCGGCATTCCGCTGGCGCCGTTCACGCTGGCACTCGTGCTCGGCAGCCGCGCCGAGGATGCGTTCCGCCAGTCGATGATCGGCGCCGGCGGCGACATGAAGGTGTTCTGGTCGAACGGCCTGGTTGGCTCGATCACGACGCTGGCGATCGTTCTCCTGTTCTGGCCGGTGATCGACAGGGCTTTCGTCGGCATCAGCCGGCTTCTTCGACCGAAAAAACTCGTCAAACTACCTTGTGCTGTCTCAAATCGGCGATCTCATCCTTGCCGAAGCCGAACTCGGCAAGCACCTCTTCGGTCTGCTCGCCGAATTCGGGTGGCCGCGCCGCCATCTTGCTCGGCGTCCGCGACAGCGTGACCGGCTGCGCAACGAGACAGATGTGGCGGTTCTGGTCATTTGGCACGTCCTGCGCGATGCCGAGGTGTTTGACCTGCGCATCATCGAACATCTGGTCGATCGAGTAGATCGGCCCGCATGGCACGCCCGCGGCGTTGAGTTCGCTGACCCAGGTCTCGGTTGATTTTTTCTCGGTGAGCTTGCCGATTACAGCATTGAGCGCGTCGCGGTTTTTCGAGCGCGCCGGCGCGGTGGCGTAATCCGGGTTGGTGAGCAGTTCGGGCGCGCCGATCGACTGGGCGCAGCGCTCCCAGATCCGCCCGCCTGTCGTGGCGATATTGATATAGCCGTCAGAGGTCTTGAAGACGCCGGTCGGAATGCTGGTCGGATGGTTGTTGCCGGCCTGTTTGGCGACGTCCTTTTCCATCAGCCAGCGTGCGGCCTGGAAATCCAGCATGAATATTTGCGCTTGCAGCAGCGAGGTTTGGACCCATTGGCCCTCGCCGGAGACTTCGCGCTCCAAAAGTGCTGTGAGGATGCCGGTGGCGCAGAACAGTCCGGCGGTGAGGTCGGCAACGGGAATGCCGACGCGCATCGGCCCCTCACCGGGGGCACCGGTGACCGACATCAGCCCGCCCATGCCCTGGGCGATCTGATCGAAGCCCGGCCGCTTGTGATACGGGCCGTCCTGCCCGAACCCGGAGATGCTGCCATAGACAATGCGTGGATTGACCTTGCGCAGGCTCTCATAGTCGATACCGAGCTTTGTCTTGACGTCGGGGCGGAAGTTCTCGACTACGACATCGGCCTTCGCGGCAAGCCGCTTGAACACTTCGAGGCCCTTCGGGTCCTTCAGGTTGAGCGTCATCGCCCGCTTGTTGCGGTGCAAATTCTGGAAGTCTGAGCCTTGGCGCGGGCCGCCCGGCTGTTCGCCGGTCGCATCCTCCAGCAGCGCATCGATCTTGATGACGTTGGCGCCCCAGTCGGCGAGCTGGCGCACGCAGGTCGGGCCCGAACGGACGCGGGTGAGGTCGAGCACAGTGAAGCGGGAAAGGGCCTGCGAGGCGCGCGGGAAGGACATTTGACGGAAACTCCGGCAGCGTGAAGAAATCAGATGACGCGGGTAAGATGTGTATCCCGGCCTGGAAATGGTGACTACTGCCCTACAACATGGCAGACGTGATTATTGATGCAGGAGCCGCGCGTCGCCTAACTGCGCTGTGGACCTTCGGCTGCTGGATTTTCCAAACCCGGAGCCTTACTGTGCGCCTGCGAATGGCGAGACGGACGAGATCAGTATGAGTGTGGGCCGCGGCATGAAGTCCGAGTTGAAACCTGCAACCTTGCGCGAACGAAGGTCTGTCCCTCGTCGCTTGGTACGAGCACTCTATGCTGTCGCGGTGGCGATACTGCTGCTTTCGACCGGCAATTTCGCGCAGGCGCAGTCGCTCCGGCAGGGCATATCCGCCTTCAAGCGCCAGGACTATGTGTGGGCTTCGCAGGTTTTCATCCCGCTCGCGGAGCGGGGCGATGCATCGGCGCAGGCCTATCTCGGTTTCATGTTTGAAACCGGACGCGGCGTGCCGCAGAATTACACTGAAGCGGCGATGTGGTACCGCCGCGCCGCCGAACAGGGCGACAGCCTCGCGCAATATTCGCTCGGTTTGCTGTACGATCACGGGCAGGGCGTACCGCGCGACATCGTCGAAGCCAGTAAATGGCTCAATCTATCGACCGCTGGGGCCCCCCGAAAGGCGCGCGAAGCGCGCGTGCGAATTCGTGACGCCGTAACCACCAAGATGACGCGCGGCGAGATCGCGCGGGCGCGCCTCCGGGCGCAGGAGTGGGCGCCCGTTCGAGAACGCTGATGCCCGATATTCCGTTCGTCCGGATGGCTATCGGTTCAACAGCGCCTCTGCCAGCCAGCCGAGCCAGATCGCCGGCGCCAGGAACAACCCGAACGGCAGCATAGCGGTCGCCTTGAACCGGCGTTTGCGGATCGCGCCAGCCAGGAAATAGGCGCCGAGCGCCGACAACGTTGCCAGCTCCACCACCGCGAATATCGTGACAAAGCCGAGCCACGCACCGACGACACCGGCCAGTTTGATATCACCGAGCCCAAGCCCGTCACGGCCGCGCCACCACCGGTATCCCATCATCAGGGCCAGAAAGGGCAGGGCGACCGCCAGCGCTCGCCCGGCGGCCCATAACAGTCCATCCCAGCCCGCTTCAGGGCCGATCGTTGCGGCGCGAAGCAGTGCCAGCCCGAGCGCTGCGCCCGTCAATTCATTGGGAATGATGTAACGGCGGAAGTCGCTGACGGCGATCGCCAGCACCAGCGCGGCCAGAAACGCTCCCAGCAAGCCGTCCGGTCCGGGCGCCGCCGCAAGGCTCGCCGCGACAGCCGCGAGTAGCGTCAGACTGAGGAGAGCTTGCCGACCTGTTGATCCGATCGTCACGTGGTCAAACCGACCTGCGCAAAAAAAACTCGAAAACAACCCCATGTACCGTAGGGATAGACTCCGTATCCGTCTGAAACCACAAGATCTGGTATGGTTCGGTGCGCCGGGTTACGAGAAAAAAGCGGCCCATCCCGCGCGGCCAGCAACCTGACCTCATCATGCGCTAGCGTGTGGCGCGCGGTGGCTCGACCACGACCACGGGATTGCTGGTGCCGACCAGGCGGCTGTTCATCTTGCTGCGCATTTCCTCGGCGATGACATGCGCATCGACGGCGTCCTTGATCAAGGTCGGACGGATGAACAGGATCAACTCGGTTCGTGCCCGCGTGTTATTTTGATGCGAGAACGCGTCGCCCACCCCGGGGATTGAATCCAGAATCGGGATACCCAGCCGCGTTTTGTTCTCGGTCTCGCTGATCAGGCCGGCAAGCAACACGGTCTGCCCGCTCGTCACTGCGATCGAGCTCTTGACGCGCCGCTGCGAGATCGTTGGCGTTAGCGATCCGGTGCTTCCGGCGGCTACGCTGGAGATCTCCTGTTCGATATCCAGCACGATGTTGCCGTTGGAATTGGCGC
>Ga0307516_10003875_pt1 | contig 18902 bp, 25 predicted proteins | sample 19_EM_MG_FD_203310 | JGI IMG/M metagenome (GOLD analysis project Ga0307516, IMG submission 203310) | Populus trichocarpa ectomycorrhiza microbial communities from riparian zone in the Pacific Northwest, United States - 19_EM | ecosystem: Host-associated > Plants > Roots > Unclassified | place... | reverse complement strand
AAACGATGATCACTGGGGGTTCTCCCAGTCACGTACGTGTGCTGTGAGAGGGAAAAAACATGAGTATATGGGTTATCACGAGGTCACATCAACGAATCAGGAGAGAAGCTGATGGTGCTCTTTCGCATCCCCGCATGGGGTATCGTCAAGACTCGACAGCAAGTGACAAAATTGCAAGAGGCGGAAGACACGCACGCCAAATATCGTTGTTCCCTATGGGAGAGGGGGGTCAGTCAAACACGATCGAGTGGCAAACAGCCAGTTCGGGACGCTCACCGATCGTGGGCACGACGGGGATCCCTCTGGACAAAAAGACTTCTTCCATCCTCCCCGCGATAACCCGGTTGAGGTCATAGATGTTCTTCGGGGTACGTGGGTTTTTCCTGTCAATATCATGCCTGCGCGTCGGCAATGTAGCAGAAACACAAAGGTACATCATGACAGGACATGCGCGTCAAAGTCAGCCATCGCACGTTCGTTCGACCCGTCAGAGGCGGAGATGAACATGCCTAGCGCTGTCACCGGTCCCTGATATCACCCACCAGATTAAGCAGCGTGAGGTGGTGTGCCAGGGCGTGAGAGGACGGGTCAGATACCAGGGTAAACGATGATAGGCGGCGGAGAAGGGGGTAACGCACAAATGACGAAATCAATGTCGTTCACCCAGTTCTCCTCCAGATAATCCAGGGTGTAGTTCGTTAGCGAAAGCGGCGAGTCGCAATCCCTATGACGAGGGGAAATCAGCATCCGCTCCCCATGTTGCAGATCCGGAAGTTTCGGAACGGTGGTTCCGGAAATGATCACAGTCGCAAGGGAAGGATACGGACTCGTAAGGGGTTCCAAGGTATCCAGCCCTCGACGTCTCCTTCTTTGGCCTGTTCCTATGGCATGCAGTCGATAATGCGGCCCCAGGTCGATATAGCGGGTCCGGATGTAAGTCTGTGATGTGCAAGAAGCGACCTTGCAGTTGCCGCGGTGGCTCTGGATTACAACGGTCCGGATTAGCCTTAGTTCTCTCGATCCCGGACACACGTTCAATGAGGAGGGCCACCACGATGGAGAGCAAAGAGGAAAACGATGAAAGCTGCAACTCACTCTCGGAGGCGGGTATGTCTTCCGCTTCGGGAACATTTTGCCTGCTGAGCTCAAACGGAACCTGAGCCTGAAGCGGAGAACTCAGGACCCTGCCCAGCCCGAGGTATAACGCGAGCCCGGTCGCGAGAGCCCGGCGCATGGCGGTATCGTTTGTGTCGTTGGTATCGTAAACAGGCAAGGAATCGAGAGACGAGAAAGATCAAGAAGAGAGGAAAGGCAGAACAAGAAAAGGGAGAAGCGCGGGCTTTCGGGTCAGTCGCGTGGGCAGGTGCGTGGGGTGGGCGAGGCGGATGGTATCCGGGAGTTGGCGGTTCAAGGCAAGAGGGACATTGGAATAAACTCTGGGGTGCGGCCAACCAAGGGAGGGAACCCCATCGGTCAGGCCACGTTCGTCGGCAGATACCTGTTTTGTCGCGTCGTCGATCTCAGAAAGGGCAACTTCGTACGGTGGATCCTCGGCGCAGGGACGGGCGTATTCGCCACCACTGTGTACGACGAGAAAAGAAGTGGTACAAGATTGATCTATCGTTCTCTATACTCATCTCTAATAGAGCCACAGGCGGGGTGGGAACAAACGATAAGTTATGCGACTGGGGTGGTACAGATGGGTTGGATTGACCGTCATAAAGGTACAATGAGACTGCAAGAGATGTACACGAAGGGTAGTATTATAGAGACCATAACGGCGACGTAGCGACAGACGACAGACCGAGTACAATGGCCTGGTCGTGGATTCAGCCACCCGAGGCAATGGGGCGGCCAGACGACTTTTGGATGCCGGTCATCGAGGCAAAGTCGGTGGCCTGGGCGTGGAGGGACAAGAGAACAGAAGTGTTGTCATCTGCGTCGAGCACCCTCTGGATGGACCTCTGAGCGAGTTGGGTGATCTGAGAGGGAGAGAATTCAGATCACGAACACGGTCACATGCAAGGGAAGAGCAGACTCACTCGGGTATAGCCACCGGGTTGAAGCGCATTGCGCGCTCCGGAGATGGTGTTGTGGACCGAATCTTTGGCATATCTCTGTCTGTGAACGTAAAAACTTTCGTCAGATGACGGACCACCAACAGCGGAAAAATTGTTGACGTACAACACGCTCGCGAGTTCGTCCCGGGTTCTGGGGAGTATAAATAGATCCTTGCCACTGAGGAAACGGTCGAACGCCTTATAGACAGCGCAGCCGGCAATAAGGGTCTCGTCGAGGGCGGGGTGCTCAATGTCCCAACTGATCCAGTTCTCGCTGTCGGTCGCGTCAGTAAGCCGAGTCGTTTAGAGGGGCGTGCAGAACGTACGTTAGATGGTCGTGAGCAATGGCTTCGGGGCTGGAGGGGGCGAGGAAGCGATCCATTGTGAGCAGGGCTAGCACGGGGGAAGATTTGTGCGGTGCGGGGGGATTGGAGGATGAGCGGAACTGCTTTTATACCCTGCGGGGATGGCCCGAAAATGGTCAAACAAACGTGTGATCGGGAACTTGGCAGGTCATTATCGATTATTCCGCAGGGTTGACCCAAGACCTTGGCACGGGAGATTCGCTGACTCGACCATGTCGTTGTTCAGGCCAGAAGATCCGGTGAACTCGAGCCGACTCTTCCGGTTCCTGCACGAGGTCAACGAGAGACACGGGCTGGGGCTGGGCTCGTACCAGGATCTGTACCACTGGTCGATAACCAACAACGACTACTTCTGGTCGCACGTTTGGGACCATACCCGAATCATCGGCAGCAAGGGCAGACACGTCGTCGACACCGCTGCCGCGCCAGCCGAGAACCCTGCCTGGTTCTCCGACTCTGCTCTCAATTTTTCCGAGAACCTTCTCTCGAATCGTTGCCCAGATACCACAGCAATCGTCCAAGTCTGTACGTTCTATCATTCGATCCCGCTCGAAGCTCTTGGCAATCAACTTCCCTCCCAGCAGAGCCAACTTCCAAGGACCCCAATCCTGCGCCCGTCTTCATCTCCAACGCACAGCTCTACTCACTCGTGGCAGACGCCGTGTCCGCGCTGCTCCAGTGTGGGCTTGTCCCCGGTGACCGCATTGCGTCATATACCTCCAATCGCATTGTGAGTTAACGCCCCCCCCCGTGCCTGACACCATTCGTCCGGCTTCTTTTCATCTCCACCGCATTTGAGCCACCACCCTTTCCCCCTTCGAGGAGATGTGATGGGATCTAGCCGCTGACGAGCATCTTCCGCTTACGCACGTTTCCTCTTCCGTAGGAAAGCGTTGTTGGATTGCTCGCCGCGGCAGCTATCGGTAAGAATGCTCAGCTGAGCGGAATCAGTGGGCTTTGTTGATCACCGCGTCACCCAGGTTGCATCTGGGTCAGCGCATCACCGGACTTCGGTCCTCAGGGCGTGCTGGAAAGGTCTGTTCCACCGTACCAAGTCCCCAATCTCTCCCTTCATACCACCGTAGATTTTATCAAGTCGAACCAAAGCTGATATTGTCGGTTGACGCGGTCGTGTGAGTCTCCATTTGTCCAAGCCCTCCCCCCACCACCCGCCTGCCCATCACTTGGTTAACGCGATCTCCCTCTATACCCCGACATTCTCCCACAATCAGGTACAATGGGAAAATTCATCCACACCTTTCCAAACTCTCCACTCTCCTGTCAGAACTATCAGCCAAGAGTGGACGATCACCCAAAGTCGTCGTGGTCGCCTCCGGTCATGGGTCCTTCGTAGACACGGACGCCTGGAATCCTGAATGGACCACGTGGGATGCCTTTATCGAAAACGGGCGAAAAAGCAAGCTAGGCCGGTCGCCACAGGGCGAGATCGAGTGGAAGAGATTGCCTTTCGATTGGCCCTTATGGATTCTTTTCTCGAGTGGTACAACTGGTATGCACCATTAAACTCTGTCATTAACCAAGCCATCTCATCCCCACGCCCGTCATCCAGGCAGGCCAAAGTGAGTTCAGAAAACGCGTCATTATCAATTTCGGGGAGTTTCTGATACGCCACTATACGATGATAGGGCGATCGTCCACCGTGCTGGTGGCATGCTTTTGCAGTCCCGCAAGGAGCTGTTAATATCTGCTGATCTCAATGACAAGGACGTGTTATTCTATTATACCACAACGTGGGCGGTTCAACCTTGCAGCTTTTTACAAACGCTGATCATCCTCACAGAGGATGGATGATGTGGAACTTTCTCATCGGAGGTCTTGGAATATGCCAGATTGTCTTGTACGACGGAAGCCCCCTCAGGCAACCTGCGTATCTTTGGAACTTGGTTGACGAGCTCGGCATTACGATCTTTGGGACAAGCGCGAAATACCTCGATGAGCTATCTGTTCGTCCGCCGCCGACCCTGATCGTCTCTGTTGTTAATTCGTTTCGCTGTAGAGAGTGTACAAACCAAGGGAGTACAACAAACTCACAACTCTGCGCCACGTCTATTCTACGGGTTCTCCCCTACCCCCTGCGTTGTTTGACTACGTTTATAAGCACATCAAGGAAAAGGTCCTGTTGGCCTCTATTACCGGTAACTCTGAGCAGTTTGGTTCACTTGGAGATGCTCTGAGTTCAGTCTTTTAGGCGGTACGGACATTTGTTCGTTGTTCGCAGGCATGTGTTCCGCACTTCCTGTATTTAGGGGCGAGATTCAGTGCCGGATGTTGGGCATGGCTGTTACCACATTCGCTCCCGGTGGTAAGCCGAGCGAGAAAGGCGAGCCTGGGGAGCTCGTCTGCCTCAAGGTCGGACGAGAAACATTAATTACTCTCCAACCCTTTTACTCATGTTGATTCCAGCCTTTCCCATGTCAACCCGTGGGGTTCTGGCCTTTGCCTGGCTACGCTAATGATGAATCCGTTCTGGCTGCGAAAAAGAGATATCATGAAGCCTACTTTGCTGAGTACGAGGGCGTTTGGTGTGAGTGCCCTTTCACATCCAATCTCCTTATTTCCGCTCCAAGGGGTACCGATATCTAATCTCTTTCGTAACACTTTTTGGTTGACATACCTGCGTGTCACAATCATCGCCATCGCCATCGCTCATCACCTTCGCTCTCGAATTCGTTGTCTGGACCCCTGATACGATTATTTCTCCGGGACGTTTTCCATTGACCATCCCACATATTATTCTCGTCATCTGGTCCCCTGTCGAAAGACCACGGAGATCACGTCTTACTAACGGAATCGAGGATGGACAACGGGGGAGGTCTTGTGATGCTTGGCAGGAGTGACGGGGTATTGTGAGTAACCGATTCTTGAGTCGATCCTCGAATTCTCCGTTAGAAACCCCTGTCTCTTTTTCTGCTGGCGGAGTGTGCTGATTGCCGATCCTTCGTCTTTGCTCTCCTTAGGAATCCTGGTGGCGTCCGGTTCGGGTCCGCCGAGATCTACGATGTCCTTGACACGTGCTTTTCCGGGCCACCCTCCATTTCGAACTATCACGGCATTCAAAGGATTGCGGACAGCCTCGTAGTCGGTCAGATGACAGAAGATAAGAAAGACGAACGCGTGGTGTTGTTCGTGAAACTCGACCAGGGTGAAAAATTGACGCAAGAGACAGTCCAAGCGATCAAACAAGAGATTCGGGCTCACCGCAGCGCGAGACACGTACCATCCAGTGTAAGTCACCTAAACGTTTTTCGACCTCCAAAACCCCCGTATCAGGGTCCCTCCAAAGGGGCTGACTAGCCAAACACCCCCGACGCGGCGTTTGCCGTTGGTCACGCCACGGGATTCGCCCCGTGCCCCGGCGTCATGGGATATTCGAGCGAATATGGCTAACATCACCATATTGTTTTCCCTCGTGCTGTGCTTCCGATTTTCTCACGCGTTGGCTGGTGTGGCACTGGCTCCTCCCCCTTGCCCTCTCCTCGGTCCTTCTTCGGTTAGATTATGCAGGTGGGAGACATACCGTACACGTTGAACGGGAAGCGTGTAGAAGTTCCCGTAAAGAAGGTTGGTGTTTCATTCTTGTTGACACCCGGACCCTACCCGTCCTTGGGCCTCACCGGGTCCCTTCGCTCTCGACACTGATAACCCTTCCTCCGCTTACGTAATTTAGATCTTGAATGGGGCTCCATTGGCTTCATTCAACATGGCTACTCTTCGGAACCCCGAGGCGTTGGAAGAGTATATCGGAATACGAGATGCTCTTCGCGAAGAACTGGGAAGGGCGTAGAAATTTGGGGGCGTGGCAACGGGGCAAGAGAACTTGGCTACGTCCGAATCTATAGAGGGAAACCCTGATGCCCCGTGTGGAGCGTGGCGCCGACGGAACGGATCAATGAATCGACACGTGTAATTACCTTAAATAGAGAACAGAAGCCCTCGTGTCGAATGAATCCGGAATCAAATCAAGGGGGAAGCGGAATTTCGCCGATACAAATGCCGAAGGAGCGACCTCGCCGCTTTTTTCCTCTTCCTCTTCGTGCGACCACCATCTTGGTGTCTGTGCCGAAGGACTTGGCCGTGTCGTGTTTTTCCCCCAGAGGCCGCTTTGTAACGAAGGTGTCCCTCTCACCTCACGGGCCTTGAAACGGTTTGAAGCCAGCCGCACCCACACCCCCTTCCCCCACCCGCGGCGCGTGCTTACCTCGTTTTTGGGGTGCACTTTTTCATATCGCTCGCGTCTCCCCCCCGCAAACGAACGAAAAAGGAGCACACAGAAATATATCAAAACGAGATTAGCCCTCCCGCTGGTTCTTCGACACGAATTCTCGCCTTACGATCACGGGGAAAACCTCAAACACCAAACCCTCCCCCCACTCGTAATCCCACGAAAGGATTCTCCCTCTTCCCCTCGTTTCCGCGCACACCCATTCTCATTCTAGATCAATTCTTTCACCGAGAGGTCCGACGAGCTCCGTCATGCATTTAAGTGGTGTATGGGCCGCCTTGCAGGGAGGCAGATCTCCCCCTCCCCCTCATCCTGACGCCCACCCCGACTTTCCTAACGACCACTACACTCGCCCCCGTCACTCGCGTCGCAGGACGAACAACTCTTCCGGCGCTCATAGAGCCGGTACCCAGCCTCGATCGAATTCCTCTGCAACTTTGCTCTGCGGGGTGTTTAGGATGCCGCCCTTGTTCAACCTTATTAGGATCGGCGTTTTCAGTGCGTCCTTCTCCCCATACCTCTCCTATGTTTGTGGTTTACTTATTGTCGTTGTCGAACAGTTGCTGTGTTGCTTTGGACCATCATCGTTCTCGCGATTGCTATTCACTTCCACGGGATTCTGACGACTAATGATCTCAGTGAGTGTTTAACGCTTGGGTCCGGCATGGATGCGGGGACGTAAAGCTTACACCCCTTCAGCACGATTCATTCCTTTCGCTATCTTTGTCTCCGCCACGACCATTGTGCTGCTCCTCGCCTTGTTCGTGCCCTTTCATTTGAGAATTTCATTATGGCAGGGATTCTCACCCGGTCTTTAGATTACTCTTCGGTCTCAAGAGAGCCAACCCCATTTCGACAAGAATTGAACTTGGGTGTCTCGGCCTTGACGGTATCCTGTGGCTAGGTAAGATCATCGCCACGATCCCACCCATTCAGTTCTTACGTTATCGCTGACCATTTGGCGTCTTTCAGTCCTCGCGGCCTTCTTGATATCATCGGACGCTGAAGACGCAGACGTCGAATGTTTTACGTCCAACGCCGTGTCTAACCAGGTCCCAATAGACGTGCCAGGCTGTAAGGCACATTGTGCTCTTTTCACCTTCATGCGCTGATGTTCCCTTTTTTCAGTTAACACCGAGACCTATCAGGCACAGTACCGCGTCCTGGAGGCGTTCTCCCTCTTCAATGTTATTCTTAGTACGTGATTCCCCACCGTTTCGAAGTGCCCGGTGTTGATTGCCTCCAAAGTTTTGGGATTCCTTTTATTCCTATTATTCCTCGCCTGGAGGCACCACTCTCGTGGCGAGCGCACCGTCTGGACCACCCCAGTCACTTCCTTCCCTTGGTTCTATTCCAGCCAAGATGCTCTGAACGAGAAGGAGGGCAAATTGCCTCCTCCCGTTACCGCACCTGTCGACAGGTCACGATCGAGGGGCGCCGGAGCCTTGAATCCTGCAGGTGGCAAGCACCAACAGCACCAGCGAGCCAAGCCACAAGATCTTGGAAAGATCCGTACTACGGGCCTCACTCCTCCACCCAAGACTCGGCAGGCGTCTTACGAGTACAGGCACGGATACTGGTTGCCAACGTCCGCTGATGCTCCTCCTGCACCCCCTCCCCCGCCGAAAGCGACCGTGTCTCGTTCCAACACTCGAGATCGCCAGTCATCTCGGGAACGGAGCCGGGAGGGCGGTCGCACTCACGAGCGTGGCAGGAGCCACCGATCTACCACGAGAGATACTACGAGAGATCGTTCGCTCCAAAGGGGTACCAGTGGTAGCAAGAGGCCTGCCCCTGGACCTGGATACGCTACGCGGGACCGATACTTTAGAGACGCTTCACCCAGGCGGTGAGAGCGGACCCCACCCTCTACCACCAATGAATTATTATGTGAGGGTTCTATCTTTTAAGGACATTTGAATGAGTTGTATATTACGAATCTACCTTTTCGGGGGTGTGTAGCCCTTTTACTTTTTTCTTCTTCAGCGAAGGTGTTGTTTTTTTGTGTCCAACACACAGCCGTATGACATAGAGACATGAAAGCGAGACCGAGCAGTGTATTTTTGTTGCGGTAGCACTTGTTTTTTGCGACCACACCTCTCTTCTGGTAAGTAGCAGAGGGTGGGCCAGTACACAGGTTGACTTGATTCACAGCGTAGTTTTTCCTCAGCCATACGGTGCGGGGGAAGACCTGGGGATCAGGTGCTCACGTAACTCATGTACTTTTACGACTGTCATTATGTACACGTGATGTGTTGAATAGATCACGTGTTGTATATGGACTGGCGTCATCAAGAACTTGGGAAAACTCGGTTTTCCTCCTTGCACCCACGCCCCCGTCCCGACCTCAAATTCCGAACGCCCTACACAGACTAGAATTGAGACTCTTGACGATCCCACGACCTCGACATGACCTACCTCTTCACGAACATACGCCTCGGCGTGTACGGTGCGTCCAACTCCCCGCGGGTCACGAGTTCATTCGACATGCGGTGGTGTCTTACGCCGCGTGGTGAACACGTTTCGTAGCGTTTCAAGGATTGCTGGCGGGCGTGGTCCTCGGGCTTTCGGGTTACTTCGCGAGTATCTTCTTGCCGCATTTGAAAGGTGAGTTCCTCTCGATCCTCCGTCGCGATTTTTTTTCTCGTTGCTGATGCGGGGATTGCAAATCCCCTCTTTTCTTAGCTGAATTTACGATATACTCTCTTGTTGTCGCCTCAATCACAGTGCTGGTGATTGTACTGCTCTTGACACTGTGAGCCGGTTACCGTATCGATGGAGATGAACGGCGAATTCGTTATTTGGAGGGTCCGGATGGTGACTGACCGAGATGGTGATCTAGAACCCACGTATTCTCGCCACGGGTGGAGATCATCATATTGTTTGCCCTGTCTATCCTATGGTTGGGTACGTGGAAGTCACCGAAACTCGCAACAAGAGACCCTCGGCTTATCTCGCTTTTTCACGACTCTATCTAGCATTGGGCGCTTGGACGGTGTAAGTCTTTTGGATGCTCGTCCCCGATCACCTTCCCTTCATGAGGCTGACGCTCGGAACTTGGTATTTGTAGTGACAGGAGGGACTTTATCGGCCCAGACTCTGATTGCGCTTCATGGGGAAGCTCGCGACTGGCGACGAGGAATTCAACCAGTGAGCGTGGTTTCATTCCTCCACTTTTGTGATCCACCGAGGGGAGTGGGTAAACTAATGGGTTCCGCGCTTGGCTTGTTTCAACAGTCTCCGCGTTTCAATATTGCAACCGGATGAGGGTCATCGAAGCTTTCTCCTGGGTGCTGTTTGGCGTATGTACGTGTGGACTTTCATATCGCCCAAGAATTACCGCTCATGCGAACGTTCGATGACTCTAGTCGCAATCTTCTTCGTTGTTGTGATGCACCTTACGTCCACCGCCGTTCAGAGGGGAGGTCGCCCGTACGCCTGGCGTGAACCTATGATCGAACTCCCCTGGTACGGCGAATGGCCAGGGTATTCCGGAGGGCCCGGCTCCTTATACCCAACTATGCAAATGGGTGAGGGTGGGATGATTCCCGGGGCTTATCACGCAGGGGCCGTCATTCCCCAACAAGGTCCCATCTCGACTCTCCCGGTTATGCAGAACGGTGGTTATGTCGTCCAGCAGCAACCCGGGTACTCGATGATCATAACACCGGGAATGAATGGACAAGCCCCGACGGTTCAACAAGTCCCTGGACATATATCTAACGTCGTCTAACTGCGAACCAGAGGAAGATGGTCCGTGCCCAGGCTAGGATCCTGAGTACGACTCTGTCCCTTTTTTCGAGTCCTTGCCTCGTATCCCCGCATCCTATTCCCGGTTGTTGGATACCCGTTCCGTCACTGTTCCCATCTCTCCCAAAACACCAGTGTGCTACCCCTGTGTTTGATTTCCCGATTTTTCTGCGGTGTCATTTGTCTCCGCCTATCACGACCGCTATATTCCAAGCTCTACTCGTTACGGGCCCTACGGTTTGTACCTTAGACAGCAGTTCATTTGAAATGTTACGCTTCGTGCTCCGAGTATTTTTGGTCTGCTCGTCGCACTCGGGCCGGTCGGTTCATATCCGCTGGGGTAGTCGTCTGTGGTCCTCCGAAGAGATCCGACTCCAAATCAACTCCAAGGACTGCCTCACTGTTTCGTGCGTATGACGACTTTGATGGTTGGACGTTGGTCGACCAAGTCCGGGTAGCTAACCCCGCCCTGGGAAAGATCTGCAGGTTGAGAGCCACACCATCGGAGGTAAGGCTCGAACGTACGAACACATGCCCCTGCCTCGTGTCCTCCCACTACGCATTCCCGCCGAGCGAACAATACAAGGGTTGTTTGATGGGGACCATTCTCATTGGACTTGCAACGTGCCGTGCGCGGCTTTTCGTCTCTCCGTCTCCACTATACCAGACTAAGTTCGCTGGGACCGTTGCTTTCCTGGACTTTCGAATCTCGATTTTTTCGATCACCATGCCGATATTCAGAGGAGAGAATTCGAGGTCGCTCATCGGGATGACGCTGATAATCGTCTTTGGAGGGTATCAGCTTGTTCAGAGCCTTCCTACGTCGCATCGTGTGTTCTCGCCTGTTACTACACCCGGGCGGAGGCGGGGTTGCTCACACCGCTTTGGTTTGAACAGATGTGTTCAACTTCGCGCAGACGTCTGTTGCCATTTTGGCCCTTGCGGCCTTGGTGTTCTTGTGAGTGTTAGCTCCCCCCCGGTTCCATACAAGGGTGGATTCGAGAACTTATTGTGTGTGTTTCTAGGGTTGCACAACACCACATGAGAGAGGGCCATCTACTTACACAAACTCAAGAAGAGATGATTCTCATTGGAGGATTCGGGTTATTTTGGCTAGGTGCGCCCTGCCTCCAGTCTCACACTCTCCACCATTCTCTCCTTCCCCTCCCCTCTTTCGCTTGGATGGCGGTCCGCGCTTCTGCCCGCCCCCAGATCCCCGGCGATTGATGGTGGCTCAGGCCAAGTTTTGGACTGATCCACACAACCCGGGCGATCAAGTGCGTGCCTGTTCGCTTGCGACAGACGTCCTCACTTCCCGAAACCCTCCTTTTGTTCGTGTCCTTCTGCTTGTGGGTCGGTTGCTTCTAGAGTGCTGGTGACTGACTTTGAAGGGGTCGGACGTTCTGTCCAAACGCCCGACCCACACTCTCAGCCGTGTTGATCGCGTACCAAGCTTATAGGAGCAGAGGGCTTGATTCCACCGGTGCGGGCCTCTCGCCTGTCGTAGACGTTCGTGGAGCCGGTCGTGGGAGCGGCAACACCGGGGGGGGCGGCGAGAATGGTCATGCGGGCCAACGGCCCTGTTCGCCGGATGCCGCGTTCTGCGTCGTTGAGGAGTGGTCGTATTCGTACCTGTGATGGGTTTGTAGGATGTATGCGTCGGAATGTGTGGACGGGCGGTAGCGGTGTATTTCTTGTTTGTGCTTTGTATCTCTCGAGATGTAACGGTCACGGTGACCTTAGCGTCCCGATCCCCCGAATGAACGGGTTGGCTCCCAATACTTATCTCCCCTTCCTCTCTCACCCACCACCACCACTTACCACGCACCCCCCGCCTATCCCTTTACCCACCTCCCACACCCAACGCTATGATAAGTACACCCCGTTTCCAGGACCTAGACGGCAGGGATTGACTTCGGGTGCCATCCTAGCACAGTAATCCAGGAAAGCGCCGGATGGAGACGGATGTCATGAAACTGTACGCGTCCACAAACCTGTCGACCCTTCTGGCGGCTGACAAGATCTTGGACTGCGTCAGGTTGATGTCTGACTACGAAGTGAACCTTGTGAACGATAGCATGCAAGAGTTCTTTGTCAGATTCTATGGTCCGAAAGAGAGTGCGTCGACCCTCGTTTTCCTGGATCACCGTCCCGGATGTACTGATCAAGTTTCCTGGTCGTGTGTGCTTTGGGTTGTCTAGCCCCATTCGCCGGTGGTGTGTGGAAGATCCACGTAGAGCTTCCGGAGCAGTACCCATTCAAGTCCCCCAGTATCGGGTTCATGAACAAGATATTTCACCCAAATATCGATGAACTGTCGGTTTCTGCATTTCTCGGATTCCGCTTCCCTTGGCGACTGACGATTTATGGGTTTGTAGGAGTGGATCCGTCTGCCTGGATGTCATTAACCAGACTTGGTCCCCGATGTTCGGTAAGAATCTCCACTCCAACTCGCACGACCCGATGGTCCCGTGTTGACGAGGCGTGTCGGTTTCTGCAGATATGATCAACATCTTTGAAGTGTTTCTACCCCAACTACTTCGTTACCCCAACCCCAATGATCCGCTGAACGGCGAGGCCGCTGCGCTTCTGATGAGACACCCCTCCGAGTATGACGCCAAAGTGAAGGGTAAGCATGGTGTATTTACACGTGCACCTCGCGGTCTATTGACGAGAGTCTCAGAATATGTGCAGAGGTTCGCGACCAAGGAAGCAGCCGACGCTGCTGCAGGCAAGGCGGGAGATGATGAAGAGGATGAGGACGAGGAAATGAGTGATATCGGGAGCATCAGCGATGACGATGTCTGAGGTGGCCGTTGGCCATCCCCGCTCACCACCCCCATCCCATCGTCCTCCATCTGAATCCCGGGTTTTCTTCATCGTCCCTTCCTCGTCCCAGTTGTCGTGCTTTTTGTATTTTTCACTTGTTTTCCTCGTCACTCCCCCCCCACATCATCGACTTGCCTTGGATCCCCATCACCCTCTTCCCGACTAAATACCACCCCATTTCGGCCAATCCTTCTCAGCCCTAGGTTTCTCAGCTGTGTTACTACGACCCCCCTCTCACTTTTCATCCCACCCTTCCGATCCATCATCCTGACTCTAAACTCAGACGCCCACCCTTCCCATCTATCGCCATCCTGCATATATACATCTCCCCGCTTCGCAATCGCACTCTTCCCTCCTCACCGCCCCTACACTTTCGTCCTCCCAGTTCGGTCTACATTACCCGACGCATATAGCGGCGTGGCTTACCCCCTCCCCTTTAGTTATCATTCTGCCCGCCAGTAGTTCTCTTTGCTTTTCTTAATCGTGACCTCTCTCTGACGCATCAAATGAATTGAATGAATATACTGAGATGCGAATTAACCGTTTTCCGCATTGTGGTACCGTACAGAGGGCTCCCGGGCCCGGAAGATGTAGTTCAAACATGAGGCAATACAGGTCAAGACTGGGAACCCGTAGAGGTGCTGGCCTGAAGTGGTTGGACCAGGTCGTCGACCTTCTTCTGGGCTTCGGTGGCAGCCTGCGAGTAGGTCCATCACCGCACGTAGGCGGACGTGGGAGAATGGGCGTACCTTCAAGAAGATGTCCAGCTGTTGTCGGACGTTGTCGATTGCAGCGACCTTGGCCTTGGTTTCTTTGATAAGGTCATCCTTTTTTTGTTGGAGCTCCCTTCTCGCTTCGTCGAGCCTTGGGGTATAGGTTAGGACGGGCCGTGGGGATGGGAAGGAACAGCGAAGCGGTTACCTCTGACGTTCGAGGAGTTCAAAGTTTAACCTGCTGATTATCAGCTGGTGGGGGTCATTGAGGATCTCTTTCGTTTTGGACACGTCAGGTGCGAGAATCGCGAAGAGGTCCACCGAGTATAGTGGGACGTCCTGGTGCATTGACCTATCTGGATTGGCCATCATCAATTCTGACATGGATGTAGCGGGGGAAATACGGAGAGAACGAGGGCCAGGATTGGGTCCAAGTAACGAGGCACGAGGATCGCATCCTCGTGACCCACTCGAGATTCCGGGTTTTGGCCGACTGATCGAAAACCCCACCTCCACAAGAGAAGGGAAACGAAAGTGGGGGGACCTACGCGAATTGACGACATTTCTCGATCTCGCGTTCCAGGTGTCGTTTCTCATAAAGTAGATTCTGCAGGGCCAAATGGACCTGATCCATTTGCATACGCGCATCTGCGGTGGCCTGCTTGTGAGAGCGTGTTTGATAGTTTGCAGCGCGATTGTGGGCCTTGAGCTGGCCGAAGAGTGCGATTGCGCGGGTTTGCACGACCTGTGGGTCGTAGTTCGCCGTCGTCGAAGGGTCCGTCAGCCTGAGCAAATGCTGAACGACGGCGTCTGGGTCATCGTGGTCGTGGTCCAACATGATGGGAAGGCTCTCCTCTCCCAGTTCGGGTTGCCTCGCCGGTATGGAGCGGTATGCTCGGGGTGTGTGGGAACGCCGTCTGGTTCGGCGTTGGGTGTAATGGCGGGTCAAGAGGGACTTACCGGTGTTTGCCGGGAGAGATAGGATCATCATGGATGACAGAGCAAATCGCTACAGTAATCAGCCTCAAGACCGTCATCGATCCTCCGTCTTCCCTGCATTTCACCACCACCTCTTTTTCTCTCCCTTCCCCTCGCGGTACGATGTCTGCCATCACAAGGCCACGCTCCATGTCGGGCACGATTCCCTCCATGGAGACCACAAACAACGAACTGAAAGATAACACGATCGTCATCGGTGCGTTATCGTTATCAAATCCTCGTCTAGACTTAGGCACACACATCCCCTAACTCTTCCGAAAATTAGTCCTCGGAGCCTCCGGTGATCTCGCCAAAAAGAAGGTGTGTAAAGTTGTCTCTGCGCCTCCTCGTTCGCTCTCTATGCCAGCGAGAGAGGGGGGATGCGCGGAAGATGGTGGGGGACTGATCGTGTTTGCTCCCGATGACGTTAGACATATCCCGCTCTGTTCGGACTCTTCAGTCAACGTCTCCTCCCTCGGGACGTTAAAATTGTTGGCTATGCGAGGACGAAGATGGATAGTGAGGACTACCACAAGCGGATAACGTCCTACATCAAGAATCCCAACGATGACCCGGAGACGAAGCAACAGATCGAGGACTTTAAGGCCCTCTCAACCTACATCTCTGGCGCATACGATAAGGATGAGGCCTTCCAGGAGCTTAACGCTCACCTTGAAGCGATCGAAGCCAAATATCAGACCAAGGAGCGCAACCGTCTCTTCTACCTTGCCCTCCCTCCCTCCGTCTTCATCCCGGTCACCGAACAACTTAAGAAGCACTGTTATGTCGGCAAGAGTGGGGTAAACAGGATCATCATCGAGAAGCCGTTCGGCAAAGACACCGCGTCGTGTCGGGAGCTCATAGGGGCCGTCAAGCAGAATTGGACAGAGGACGAGACGTTCAGGATTGACCACTACCTCGGAAAAGAGATGGTGAAGAACCTGCTCGTCTTGCGCTTTGCCAACGTCTCGATGGGTGCTGCTTGGGATAAGAACCACATCAGCAATGTCCAGATCACATTCAAGGAACCTTTCGGGACGGAGGGTCGAGGTGGTTACTTCGACGAGTTCGGTATCATAAGAGACATTCTCCAAAACCGTGAGTTTTCCGCACCATTCAGTTCGGCGATAGGGCACACGGACGGATGGTATTGAAGCTAGCTTTCGCGTCTAGATCTGCTGCAGGTGCTGTCTGTTTTGACTATGGAGCGCCCTGTCTCCTTCTCAGCTGAGGACATTCGAGACGAAAAGGTAACGAGCTTTCACCTCCATCAGTGGCGTTCTATTGAAGCATTACACCGGCGGAACTAGGTCAAAGTTCTTCGCGCTATCCCCCCCGTTGAGAGGCACGATACCTTGTTGGGACAATACGTCGCAGCGAACGGCAAGCCCGGGTATTTGGACGATGAGACCGTCCCTCGCGATTCGGTCTGCCCTACTTTCGCTGCCACGACCCTGTGGATCAACAATCCGCGCTGGGAGGGTGTTCCCTTCATTATGAAGGCTGGAAAGGGTAAGGGGGCAAACGATCGAGCTTTCAATTTTCTTCATTTGACGTTTTCCCACAGCTTTGAACGAGGCCAAGGTCGAGATCCGAGTTCAGTTCAAGGATGTCACTCAGGGTATCTTCAAAGACATTTCCAGAAACGAGCTCGTGATTCGTATCCAGCCATCGGAGGCGGTGTACCTCAAACTGAACGCAAAAACCCCTGGCCTATACACTCGCGCAGTTCCTGTGGACATGGACCTGACGTACAAGCGTCGGTTCGGGGAGGTTCATATCCCCGAGGCGTACGAAGCGCTGATCTTGGACGCTCTCAAAGGAGACCACTCCAACTTTGTGCGCGACGATGAATTAGATGTTGCTTGGAAGGTACGGCATTATTTCTCCGGTGCGGGTGCGGGTGTGTGGATTAACGGGACGACAGATCTTCACCCCGATCCTGCATTGGATTGAGGGACAGAGTGGACCTCGACCAAAGCCAGTGCAGTACCCCTACGGTTCCCGTGGGCCAAAAGAACTGGACTCGTTCGTCCAGAAGTACGGATTCCGGCGATCGACTGAGGCATAGTGAGTATTGTTCACCTTTCAAACTGGCGCCAAGCTAACCGCCGGGTGCGCAGTGCGTGGCCGGTGACGAGTGCTTTGTAAAATGTGGAAGATAAGGGAAATTGTACGATTAGTACTTAGTGGTTTACTGTCCGTTACAGATCGCTTACGAAGCTTCTCCGAATCATGAGGTGCCACTTCCGTATAATATAGCTTGGCGATTGTATACAGTCGTACGGTCAAAGCACCACGGTGCCTTTGCTTTGTGGAAGCCGTCGGGACTCACAATGAATATCGGCAGAATCGAACCGAACACTCCTCCGGTGACGTCTGAGTCTCCACATTCATACACACCTCCCGGCCTCAAGGCGGGGGACGTTCCTGCCGGTACCGAGTCGGTATTTCCCCAGTACACTGCGCGAATGAAATCATGTACCGGTCGTGAATGGCGTCGAGCGAGAGAAAGGGGGGAGGAGAGTAATGATCGCGGAGGGAGAGATCGACGGCACCGATCGATGCCAGGCAAGCGTCGTGCCCTTCATCGTCCACCGTCAGATTGGTTTTTATTATCCCAGACTACGATGCACCTCTTTCCGAACATCCACCGTCCATGCCGCTGAGACGCCTCCTCCCACTCCTCTACTGTCCCCTCTGCGCCGTCGGCGGGGGCAGCGCTCCCTGCCCACTCCTACGCCACCCGTTTACCCTCCACTGCGGACACACGGTCTGTTTATCCCACCTCAAAACGCTCGACCCTGCACAACGTTGCCCGTTGCCCATCTGTTTATCTACACCAAACCCCAACACTGCTCGCCCAAATATCCCCAGTTCCGCCAGCGTCGTATATGTCCCTGCACCCCCTCCGGCACCCGCCCGACAGTCAGTCGACCAACGGGTGGACGTCACGATCAGCAAGCTAATCGACGTCGTTTCCCGTCATTCCAAGCCCCCCGCCCCACCGTTGGACCAAGGGGACTCTGACCTCTCTGACGGAGAAGATTCCCCAGAGCAACCCCCGCCGACGACGACCTTACCCGCCTCGGACGAGGAGGCCGAATTTCCCATCACGCGGGACCTGGGTAGGTCGTTGGGACACGGCCGAAGACGTCGGCCAGCCCCTGAATTAATGCCCCAGCCTACTGTTACCTTGACGCCCGCAACTCCCTCCACCATCGTCTCGGCCGATCCGGTCGACGCCCTCCCTCCCTCCGGACACGCCGGTCGTTCATGTGCCTCTACCTCTCCAACCGCCGGCGGAGAAAGCTCGGACGGGAGCGATCCGAGCACCGAACCTCCAAAGAAGCGCCCGAGATGTGATTCCAGTGAGGTAACCGATCGGGAGACTCAATCGCGCGCTATCGAACCGGAGGCGGAAATAGGTGACCCCGACAACGCAAACAGGCTGCAACTGAACCGTTTGGATGCCGAACCTCGTCGAGATCCAGGGGGAGGCGACGAAGGCCCACAGACGAGAATCGAGAAAGAACTCTTGACCGAGCTGAGCTGCGATATTTGTTTTACGATCTATTATCAGCCTGTGACTACCCCTTGTCAGCACGTGAGTTGTCTGCTTTTTTGTTTCGTTATTTTCCTTCCCACCTCTACCCGGATTCTGTCCGGGATTTTTGTGGTATCGCGGCGACGCCACACTGATTTTAGATCCGGAGTTTTATTATTGTTGTTGTTTTCGCCGATGTTTCGCTTCATCGAGGGTCGACCCATCTCACAACTTTGTTTGGAAGACATTCTGCGGGAGGTGCCTTCAGAGGTCTCTGGACCATAGGAGCCACTGTCCTATCTGCAGGATGGATCTACCCGATTATGCGTACCTGCTGGACAACCCTCAAAACAAAGTAGTCTTATCGATCGGTGCAGTCACTCCTTCGCCCCTCCTCTTCTCAGTCCTCATGCATGT
>Ga0307516_10003874_pt1 | contig 18906 bp, 17 predicted proteins | sample 19_EM_MG_FD_203310 | JGI IMG/M metagenome (GOLD analysis project Ga0307516, IMG submission 203310) | Populus trichocarpa ectomycorrhiza microbial communities from riparian zone in the Pacific Northwest, United States - 19_EM | ecosystem: Host-associated > Plants > Roots > Unclassified | place... | reverse complement strand
GGTCTTTTCTGCAGTCGTGCCTCGCCGTGATTCCTTCCATTCACTTGTGTACTTCTTGAGGGCATCCAGAAAAACCACAAGTCGCTTCAGATGCAACATGTTGTCGGGTCCAAGTCGGTTTCGAAATTTCGATACATAATTGCACACTTGTCGAAACGAAGAAGTGAGCGTCCGATAAGTGAGCCGCGTTGTATAAAGCGACAGAAGGGTCGGAATTAAATCTTTCAAAGAAGAAGGTCGTTTGTTCGTTTTATGAACGTCATGACAAATTTACGGACTGTGTGCTTCGTCGATTATGACAATCTGATCGGTAAGATCGATCCCGAGAGCGTCGCGGGCTGATTTTTGCAAGATTAGGTTGTAGGGAAGCACCACTAACTTCAAAAAAAGGTTGGACCGGTTACGTTGTACTCCCTGAAAGGTACACACACCTCGGCTTGAGGAATTGCGCGTCGGGAGCCAAAGTATGGACAAGTTTGTGTCATCCGGCCAACTTCAGCGAGTTCTTCGATATCCTTGGCAGAGGCCTGGCTAGTCATCAGAAGTGTTTATAATTCGAAAGCAATAACAATAGTCCCACCAATATATGGTCTCGGAGATCAAGCATCCTGGAATCATCACCGCTAGACGGCAGGTATTGGCATCGTTTGTTCGCCTTCTCTGCTTAAATTTGAGGACGTACTAATGGAACATGTAGACGAAATGATAGGCTTACCGCTAAGGAGCTCTCGACAGCCCTCATCCAAATCCCTAGATTTTGCCCGGAGTTCGTCGTTGATGCAAAGCTGCTTTCGAGAGCCCAGGGAAACCGTTCTCGTGCATGGGGTAAGGTGTTCGGAATCAAACTCATCCTCACGATCGAGTTCTTCGACAGGCCGTTTCCTAGATGCCAAAGGCTCTGTTGCGGTAATATGGTACGATGTGAAGCGGGATTTCAATCGAAGCTTCCGCAACTCTGGCAGTATTTGTGCGAGCTGCGAATGAGTCCTGGAAGCATAATAAATCTTTGTGTATGTTGGCTCTGACTCTCCATCTCCGTTCGTAACACCTTTCCTCGGGGCCTTATCGACTCTGTCATGTGGTCAGGCGAGTCTTCGACGAGAAAGGAGTTCGCGTACTTCTCCATGAGAGCGCGCAATGCAAGAGATATGTTCAAGTCTCCGTCTTCGCCTTGAAACTCGCTTTCCGGGAGGAACTGGTCGTCATCTTCTGGGACTATATCCTTTACAATGCCGATGTCCCTTTTCTGTAGGCCAATTGATATCGGTCGGCAAGTTGAGATGAAAGCTCCATACTGGCTTTTTGGTGACCTTCGCTTTTGCCTTTTTCCGCAGAACATTTTCCCTTTTCCTCGCCGTGGCTAATTGCTCTTCGTATTCTTGTTCATCAGCCTCCAATTCTCTTCTGGCACGCTCCAATGTCTGCTGAATGACCCAATCCTTCGCTAGGAAGGGGGAAATGGAATGAGGATAAATTCTGTGTTGGATGACAATAACATACCCTCAACGCCATCATTCACAATAGCGTCAAGCTTTCCTTTCCTTGCCCGGTGTTTCTCATCTTCTAGCCATACGAGGCTGGCGCAAAGAAGGCTGAGGGTTTTACCCTGTTCGTCACGACATTTTAGAGATCAGATCGGTGAGTGGAGTTGTTCTTTGGATACTCACGGTTCCTGTGGGACTCTCGATGACGGTCACTTTCTTTTGTTCGATAGACATGTACAGGTGTCGCATAAGTTCGACTTGGATTTCATATGGAGGATTGAATGGGAACGCGGGAAATGCTGTCGGAGTGGGGAGCTCAAGCGTCACGGACATGTTGAGCGTCGACTTTCATTGATCATATCAGCAAAGGCGTTGGCACTGTACGTTTAAATCTGGAATTTTGGGTTAACACACAATTATATAATTGTTTACTCGAGGGAGTTGGAAAAAAACGTTCGCGGCTTCAACGACGGCGTTGGCGATGGTGGGCCAATTTCCAAGGGTTCGGAGTCGTCCCCAGCATCTGATATACGTCGCAGGATGGACTTCCTCCTCTCACCCAGGTTACCCAGGCATATCAGCGGCTCACGCGTTCAGAGCTTGTTCTCTTCCTCAAAGTCCGCAAACTTCCTACCAGTGGCACCGACGGCGATCTGGCGTCACGGCTGGCACATCATGACCTCCGTAAATACCACTTCCCGACCATCCCAATCGCACAGCACCAACCATCTCTACATCCCGCCTCAACCAAACAGCACCAGCTCGGCCGCCTACCTGATCTTCCATTGGAAATAATAGGTGGTATCTTGGAGCATGTCGGTGACTGGGAACTTGCCAGGGCAGTTGGAATTTCTACAACCACACCTTTGCCTTCAGCATGGCTGCGTGCCTCGCGCACAGACCTCGCGATAATCACTGACCATGTGCCTTCGATTCGCGCCTCTGATCCCTGCCTACATCCCCCAACACAGGTCGGCGCCGTTACCGCCATTCGCTTTGGTTATGTCAATGTTCTCGAGTACTTCTTTTCGGCACATCAATCCATATTTCTCTCCATATTCAAGGATGACCTGATACCGATAAAGGCTTCGCGATATGGACGTGTCGAAGTTCTTTCTTGGTGGAAACGCAGACTGGAGCAACATCCAAATCTCATACCTCCACCTTCACGAGGGTCCGTGGCCGAAGCTATCAATGCAGCTTCAAGGCATGCGAGGCTCATGTCGCTCGATTGGTGGCTGCACTCAGGACTTCCTATGGAATATACCGAGGCTCCTCTTGAACAAGCTAGCGCAAGAAATCATATCTCCGTTCTTGATTGGTGGCTATCTCAGAACAAACTCTCCGGCCTTCCTCTCAAAGTTGGTCGCGTGATGGAGGTAGCAAGTACTGCCGGCCATGTCCAAGTTCTTGAATGGTGGGCCGCTTCTAGATTCGAGCTCAAGTACGACCAGCATGCCGTCCACCAAGCAAGCTGCCATGGAAAGACTGATGTGCTGGATTGGTGGTTGAAAAGTGGCTTACAGGTCAAGTATGATCAAGAGGCTCTCATCTGGGCGACCCGGCATAATCGGCCTGAAGTACTGGAATGGTGGGACAAATCTGGTCTTCCAATTCATTATCGGATGTGTGACATCGAAGAAGCATTGGAGGAAGCCATAGGAGGCGGCGCAGAAGCTCGCGCTTGGTGGAAGCGGAAAGGCGTTGATTTCAATGCCAACGATAATGAGTGGATGCAATCCCAAAGCCTGAATTGATACCAAAATTCGACACCTTCCCTTCCTACCCATCACCTCTCCGCGTTCCACGGGTGATGATATACTGTATGTATACTACTTTGCATTTGGAATCGGAGGTTTACAATGTTGATTTCGTCTAGTTCTGCTCTGAAAACGCTCCCGAATGCTAGGTCACCCTCATTTTGCTTGCACCATCTTTCAACCCTTTCTTATGCTCTGCCTTCGCCCAAGCATCATCATCGGCACCCTGCAGATAAATGCTTTCCCAAATCAAGTCCTCTGATTCATTGCTCTCGGCTGGCAGATCCAAGGATACTTTGGTCCCATGGGTCCGTAAACCAAGGCTATGTCCTCGTCCCGGGACTGCGAGCGGATCTGAGCCCCTGTCCTCACAGGACGCCGTATAAACGATTATTTCCGTTGGTATACTGGCCGAAGATTGATTACCTCCCTGGTGACTTGCAGGAGGGCATGCAAAATGCGTCAAGTTTGGCATGCATGCAAAGGGAATTCGATGGACCCAAGACGGGTAGATGCCTCCCTCATTCGCATCCTCGTCCGCCCAAATCGTGAGGTGAGTAATCTGTCGGAGAAAATTTAAACCGTCTTCCGTCGACGTCAACGGATTCCACCTGGGATTGCTTCCCGCGAAGGTCACCCGTCGTCCTGGCCACTCTTGCGACATTCCTGATTCCAGACTCCGGAATTGACCATCCAGTATGTCCAATGAGTCCCACGTTAATCCCACCGAATCGGCAGCGCACATGATTTGGCGAAGTGCGCTATAGTCGAGCCGACTTTGAAGAGGTTCGTCCACAAGAGGGCCCCACCCGCCGGAGCTCCAAAGTCTCCGAACCAGTTTCGCATAATCCAAGGCAAGACGCGAGCCATTTTCTGCGAAGTCCTGTTGTTGATGAATGGAGTGGATGAAGGCCGCATGGTCGCTCTTGGAGTGCAGGATCACTGTCCGCAGGAGATAGGGCATGGTCGCGGCGCGCAGGGTGTATGAGGTGGAGGCGAGGCATAGGGAGGTGGCATAATATGGGCGGGAGCATGCAGTGGAACCACAGGTGTCGTCTTGGAGCTCTGGTGTTGCTACTAGGCGGATAATCTCGAGAGCCACCTCAGTTGGGAGTTCGGTAAATTCGAATGGCATCATTCTGCTGGCGTGATTCCTGACGCGTTGTTAGGGGAAAGAAGGTCGCATTTTGAGCTTTATGTATGGGCATATGATGCACATCGTCGGCCAGAATAAAATGGTCTTTGTGGCCCCTCGCAGCGCTGATGACTATTGTTCAGGTCGGCGATATCATTAAGCTCGAGAGCAAAGATGGATTGAAAACTAACAGGTTAACTCGTCGATCTGATGGGCATGCGCATCGATATTCCAAATTAGGCACATTCCGACCGCCCTGTTCCCATATTTTTGGCAACAATAGGGAATGTTGAACAAGTCAAATGACTCTTCCCTATTGTGTCTTTGTATTCACCATTTTAAGGCTGACCATCCTCTGATTGATCCCTGCGTGATGGCCGACCATTGTTTCCCATGCACCCCGAAGACAGAATCTCCGATCACTTATACTCTGCCAGTGTGGACCCATCTTGCGCCTAAAAAGCCATGAAGAACCTGTCAATGGCATCCAGCATCTGCAGAATATCCCGAAACTCCCCATGTTCACCACCCAGTGCACTCGCCAAGACGTCGAGCGACCGTCATAGTCAAGGCAAGTCCGCTTCAGGTATTATCAGTCTGGGAAGCCATTTTCCGCCAATCTGCCTGTGATGGAGAGCTCGAGCGGTGTGGAGGGGACTATTGACTGCTTGGTGAGAGGTCGACGGAGTCAATCCACCCAGCGCCCTCGTTCCGTCATCTGTAGTGAGCAACTTTCATAGCATTCCACTTGCCATGGAAAAGGTGCGCGCTGTGACTCTTCCCAGATCGGGTTCATTGTCAGCTTCAATTCATGCCTGTATACGTTCACAATTCTCATCCGCAACCGAGGCATGGGGAAAGACGAACATTGACATTTTGACGAGTACTTGAGCAGGGAATCCTATGTTCTTCAAAGGTTGCTTCTCCAGGTTTGCTTCAAAGTTTGCACCAATGATGTCAGTTCCAATCGGGACGTCATGTAAATCGTCTGGATTTTCAGTGGATGGGAGCGAGGACGGTAAATACTTGAGTTGAGGTGGACAAAGTGTACACCATCATGTTCATTAAGTTGTTAAACTATTCACTTTTTTCACCCCCGCCCGTGCAAGCTTCGTGTTCGTCACCGCACCGATAAATTGGGTGTGTACGGGTTTCTGTTGATGTGCGCACGTGAAAACCTCGAACAAACCTCACATTCATCCAGAGATTGGACCCGATGGCGACCAAACGTGAGTTTCCGATGCTCAACCAAGGGAGTTCCGTCCAAAAGGTAGCGATGACGACACAAAAAAAAACTGAGTGGCTCACCGCAGGTTTGTCGGCCATTTTTTGATATTCAATCTTGAAACCGTGATGATTGACAATTAGATGACCTGGTCATCCAAGGCAATCCAGTCTACGACGCGGTCTAGAAATCTTTTGAGAAGATGGGTCTCGCAGCTTCGTCTTCGCTGCGGTTTGAGCCATTTGCAAGGTATCCAAGCCCTTCAACTGTTGATCCAGATTATCTCGCCAAACCGTACCGCTGCCACGAGAATTAGCCCAGATCTTCCATTGGTCCCTGAAAGACTAAGCTAAAACCTAAGGAACTTGAAAGTCGACGTACCTGTAGAGCCGGTAACCATGAAAAGGGTATTTCGACTTGCAAGGTTGCGTTTTTGATGAAAGCTCGTTCTTACTAAGTGATTCCAGCCGCTCAGTAGCAGTGGGTGGCCGGACGAAATACCAGACGTCTGACCCAAAGCAGCTGCGGTGCCGTGAGTGCGTGGGGGACGGGGACTGTTGACGAGACTACCAGGGGGTTCGGGGGATGAGCCAGAATTCACCACCAATAGGTAGGTTGAAGAGCTGGATGAAGAGTCGGCGAACTGGGGATAGGGAAGTGGGTGACTAGTAGCTGGGTTCGGCACAGAGGCGGAGGCTGCGTCGTGAGTCGCCCTGACAGAGCCTACTCATCCCAGATTTATTCCGCTTGATTGGGTTGACGGGAATGTTTTGAGCCACGAGGGGGGGTGGATAGGCGTATCAAGTTGGCGGAACTTGGAAAACGGGTGGTTCTGGTTCCTGGAACGCAGTGCTGTTGAGGTGTGCGTGTGTAAGCTTGACGAGTATCCAGGCAAAGGGTTGAAAGGTTGAAAACATGCATAGCCCGTGTCAGAGACTATGGTCGGTCGTTGACGCCGAATCACGATGGACCCAAACAGCCACAAGAGCGGTTAGTCGACATAAGAGGACGAGCCTCAAGAATCCGGACCAGAACGAAGAGCATTTGTACGGAGTTCCGATGAACAATCAAGCATAACGTGTCTCGCGGGAGCAACACTATGTAGCGCATACAGGTAGGAGGGGCGGCAATTTGCGGTTGGGCGTGTGGCCATGAATTGGACTGGGTCAACGGTTCGGACGTCGTAGAAAACGCAAGACGATGGCACCTCGACCTCTTGGCTACTGTCGCTGGCTTGCATCATCAAGGCACATATTCAAAGCGGAGATGATACGTCAGACCGGGCGCTTGTCCACGTCCTCGCAGATAGCGCCTATCTGTAGGGATGAAGAACTCCAAGACGGGCGAACCCGGTCATCGAGGCCATCTCCCAAAGCTGTGGAAGCATAGTGTCTCAGAATCCCATCTTGGTGCAGAACTAGTAGAATCCGAGCACGGCAGCCAACCTTCGGTATGTCTAGCAATCGCTCTTGCTCCATTTCCGAATCGTACTCACACTGGTCTCCCAGCACTCCCCGACACCTCCGCTTCAATCGCGACCAGGACTTTTTAACAAAGTAACTGGCTTGTTTAAACGTTCTGAAAAGGTAAACATGGCTTTTGTGTTACAGGACGAAGTAAACTAACCTCATGATCAGCATGCTATTCCAAAAAGGAACACTAGCAAGCCTCCAACCTCGTCGCCTTCCATCGTCGTGAAATCTCGAGATGCAACGCCGTTAGATATCACAACCAATGCACCTAAAGCTGACACACCTAAGGTCCTCTCGGCTATGTCCCAAGCTTTTCGTCCAATTCCTAACCTGATCATTCATGAGGAACAGGGAACCCCATCCGATCTACTCGATACCCCGGATATCACGACCGCAGATGCAGCCCGAGAACTTGAAGCCGCAAAAAAGGTCGGCTCTGAGATGAGCATTGTTGTTGCGCCCGTCCAAAGCACGGCATCCGCAGTCAGCGGCACCGATAATCTTGTCAATTGGATTTCTTCCTTCCTCCAGACGTTGGAGAAGTTCAATGCCGTCGCAGACAAGATCGCCACGGTAAGCATCATGTTATACCCTGCGAGCCCCTCGATGCTCATCCAATGTCTAGATTCATCCTTACGTGCAAGCAGCATGGACTATCCTCTCTTTTGTTTCTAAGGTCCGGCCGTAGCGCTTCGCTGGTCGCACAATCTAATCTACGAGTTGCAGACAATTATCGACCAGACAAATCGTGACGACTCCGTTCACGCACTCCTTTCGAAAATGGATGGAGTCTACACGTTTCTTACAACTGCAGGACTGGATGACATTAGGTCCATGAAGGCCATCGTCGAGCGCATCACCCGTCAAACACTGGAGTGCTCATATTTCATTCAAGCGTATTGTGGGAACCAGAAATTCCGTTAGTTGACTTAACCGTGACGCTGAAGCCGAGGGATTTATCGGTTTCTTTGAAGGGATGAGACTGCTGAAGAACTTATTCTCCGAAAACGACACAATCGTGCAGCGCTATAACAATGTATTCGACAAGCTTTTGCAGGAGTTCCGCGACAGGGCTGCAGGCGATACGTTGGTGGTCGTGCATCGCATTTGGGAAGATGTCGATGATCTGCGTGAGTCCTTTTCGGAGTACACGCTGTAACTTGTCACACCTGCCTGATATCTGAAATGCAGGTGACGCCGTAGACTTAAACAGCATGTCGTATGCTGGGGGTGCCGGCCTCAACATGGAGAAGCTTTGTTTGAAGGGTACTCGGGAAGAACTCCTCAAGGAGATTTCTGATTGGATCAACAACGTCGAGAAGGACACACCTCGCATATTCTGGCTTCATGGGCCCGCTGGCACCGGGAAGTCATCTATCGCTCACACCATTGCCCATCAGTTCCGGGAGCTTGAACGCCTCGGCTCCTGTTTCTGCTTTGACCGCAGCCTGAAGGAGAACTCACGCCACAAAGAGGTCTTCAGCACGATTGCACAGGATCTTGCCAAATGTGACACGTCGCTGCGTAAACAGTTGGCCGCCGTTGTTCGTGATGACGCGGCACTCAAGAAGACGACAGACATTGTGCAGCAGTGGGAACAACTGATTATGAAGCCCGCGAAAGCACTCTCGGAGGCGATAATGGGCCCGATCGTGATTATTATGGATGCATTAGATGAGAGTGGGAATACAGCTTCGCGACGAGTTCTCCTTCGGATCCTGGGTAATGCTATTACCAACAGCCGTATCACCGACCTTCCTCCCAACCTCCGCATCCTCCTCACGTCCCGACCTCTGCGAGACATCCACGCAGCACTCAACAGTGGGACACACGTCCGGCAGAAGTCCATGGATAGCATTCCATTTGAGTCAACTAAACGCGACATTCTCCACTATGTATCCGACGAGTTGTCAGAGGTGGACTTTGGAGTCCCAAGTCAAGAAATTTTCACTTCCCTTGCTGGCTCATCCGGTCAAATATTCGAGTGGGCACGATTGGCCTGTGCATATATCAGAGGCGATGACAATAGTGGGACAGGGCTGGAACCACATGAGCGTTTCAATGCCATCATGACCCACAGCAAAAATGACCACGTTCCGCTCCTCGATGGAATGTACAAATTTTCATTAGAAACAATATTTCCCAAGAAACCGCCTCTGGGTCAGCGGGATCTGGGTCTTGAAAGATTCAAGTCTGTGATGGCACAGATACTCGGGACGATGGAGCCACTTTGTCTTGATTCGTTGACGTCTATGAGGTGCCATTTCAAAGATCTAGCAGAAATTGACATCCGTATAATCGTAGCACCCTTGGCTGCTTTGCTGAGGGGGACTACTGATCCCTCTGTCCCTATCCGTCTCCTTCATGCTTCCTTTGCCGATTTTCTGACGGATCGCGATCGGAGCGGCGAGTTCTTTGTCGACGTGCATCCTATCCACAACGACTTAGCCTTTGCTTCCCTTGGTATCATGAGGGAAAAACTGGAGTTGAACATATGTGATCTGCCGAGTTCCTACCTTCCCAACTCTGAAGTCTTGGATCTGGATGACCGAATCAAAATTTGCATTCCAGCTGAATTGGCATATTCCTGCCAATTCTGGACAGACCACGTTCGACAGGCGCCATTCAACTCGGCTCTTGCAGCAGAGGTCCGAGGATTTTTCAACAATGAGAAATTTTTATTCTGGTTCGAAGTGCTTAGCCTCCTTAAGCTCGTGAATACTTGTGCCAGCTCGATGTCCTCTCTCATTCAATGGGCCATGGTGTGTAGAATGGCCTTCACATTGAGATTATATTCTGACTTGTACTACAGTCTCACAACGAGTGCAAGGACATCTCTGATGAGGCAACAGATGCTCAGAGATTTATTCGAACATTCGGTGGTGCAATCTCTACAAGCACGCCTCACCTGTACCTATCTGCACTACCATTTTCACCGAAAAAAGCACATATGTCTATCAAGTTTGCAGACATGTTCCATGGATTGCCAACAATTGTTTCTAGGCACAGAACATTGTGGCCAGAGATCCAGGGTGAGATACGTGGGCATTCTGGGCCAGTCAATTCGGTCGCGTTTTCGCCTGACGGCAAGCGCATCGCGTCGGCATCACGTGACAGGACCATTCGGCTGTGGGATGCTGAGACGGGGGAGCTGCTGCGACCGCCACTCGATGGACATAAGGATTCCATCTGGTCTGTCGCATTCTCACTAGACGGCAAGCACATCGCGTCAGCATCAGAAGATCATACCATCCGGCTGTGGGATGCTGAGACGGGGGAGCCGCTGCGACCACCACTTGAGGGACATAGGGCTTGTGTCACGTCTGTCGCATTCTCGCCAGACAGCAAGCGCATTGCGTCTGCATCAAATGATAAGACCATCCGGCTGTGGGATGCTGAGACGGGGGAGCTGCTCCGACCACCGCTTGAGGGACATGAGGGTTGGGTCAGGTCTGTCGCATTCTCGCCAGATGGCAAGTGCATTGCGTCGGCATCACGTGACACGACCATCCGGCTATGGGACACCGAGACGGGGGAGCTGCTGCGACCACCGCTCGAGGGACATAAGGATTCCGTCTGGTCCGTCACATTCTCGCCAGACGGCAAGCGCATCGCATCGGCATCATATGACAAGAACATCTGTCTGTGGGATGCAGAGACAGGGGAGCCGTTGCGACCACCGCTCGAGGGACATCAGGATTGGGTTAGGTCTGTCGCATTCTCGCCAGATGGCAAACGCATCGCGTCGGCATCAGAGGACCACACCATCCGACTGTGGGATGCTGAGACGGAGGAGCTACTGCGACCTCCGTTCGAGGGACATAGGGATTCTGTCAGGTCCGTTGCATTCTCGCCAGACGGCAAGCGCATCGCGTCGGCATCAGAAGATTGCACTATCCGGCTGTGGGATGCTGAGACGGGGGAGCTGCTGCGACCACCGGTCAAGGGATATCAGGATTCCGTCTGGTCTGTCGCATTCTCACCAGATGGCAAGCGCATTGCGTCGGCATCATATAACAAGACCATCCTGCTGTGGGATGCTAAGACGGGGGAGCTGTTGCGGCCGCAACTTGAGGGACACAAGGGTTGGGTCAGGTCTGTTGCATTCTCACCAGATGGCAAGCACATCGTGTCCGCATCATTTGACAGCACCATTCGGATGTGGGATGCCGAGACAGGGGAGATGCTTCGACCACCGCTCGAGGGACATAAGGACTCCGTCAGGTCTGTTGCATTCTCGCCAGACGGCAAGTGCATCGCATCAGCATCACGTGACAATACCATCCGGTTGTGGGATGCTGAGACAGGGGAGCTGCTGCGACCACCGCTCGAGGGACACAAGGATTCCGTCAGGTCTGTCGCATTCTCGCCAGATGGAAAGCGCATCGCGTCGGCATCGGTTGACCACACCATTCGGCTGTGGGATGCTGAGACGGGGGAGCTGCTGCGACCGCCGCTCGAGGGACATAAGGATTGGGTCATGTCTGTCGCATTTTCACCAGACGGCAAGCACATCGCATCGGCATCAAATGACAAGACCATCCGGCTGTGGGATGCTGAGAAGGGGGAACTGCTGCGACCGCCGCTCGAGGGACATAAGGATTGGGTTATGTCTGTCGCATTCTCGCCAGACGGCATGTACATCGCGTCGGCATCAGAAGACCATACCATCCGGCTGTGGGATGCTGAGACAGGGGAGCTGCTGCGACCACCACTTGAGGGACATAAGGATTCCGTCAGGTCTGTCGCATTCTCGCCAGACGGCACAAGCATCGCGTCGGCATCAGAAGACCACACCATTCGGCTGTGGGATGCTAAGACGGGGCAGCTGTTGCGACCACCGCTCGAAGGACATAAGCATTATGTCTGGTCTGTCGCATTCTCGCCAGACGGCAAGCGCATTGTGTCGGCATCATATGACAAGACCATCCAGCTGTGGGATGCCGAGACGGGGGAGCTGTTGCGACCCCTCGAGGGACATCAGGACAGGGTCAGATCTGTTGCATTCTCGCCAGATGGCAAATACATCGTGTCGGCATCAGAAGACCACACCATCCGGCTGTGGGATGCCGAGACGGGGGAGTTGCTGCGACCACCGTTCGAGGGACATAAGGATTCTGTCTGGTCTGTCGCATTCTCGCCAGACAGCAAGCGCATCGCATCGGCATCATGTGACAAGACCATCCGGCTGTGGGATGCCGGGACGGGGGAGCTGTTCCGACAACCACTCGAGGGACACAAGGATTCCGTCAGGTCTGTCGCATTCTCGCCAGATGGAAAGCGCATCGCGTCGGCATCAGAAGACCACACCATCCGGCTGTGGGATGCTGAGACGGGGGAGACGCTGCGACCGCCGCTTAAGGGCCATCAGGATTGGGTCATGTCTGTCGCATTTTCGCCAGACGGCAAGTGCATTGCATCGGCATCAAATGACAAGACCATTCGGCTCTGGGATGCTGAGATGGGGCAGCTGCTCCGACCGCCGCTCGAGGGGCATAAGGATTGGGTCATGTCTATCGCATTCTCGCCAGATGGCAAGCGCATCGCGTCGGCATCGTTTGACAGCACCATCCGGCTGTGGGATACTGAAACGGGGGAGTTGCTGCGACCGCCGCTTGAGGGACATACAGCTTGTGTCACGTCTGTCGCATTCTCACCAGACGGCAGACGCATCGCATCGGCATCATTTGACGAGACCATCCACCTGTGGGATGCTAACGCAGAGGTATGTTTCTCTAACAAGAGGCTCTCTCTAGGTTTCAAAGGTTTGACGGATGCATGAAACGGGTCAGGTATATCCAGCAACCTCTTCATCCAGCAATTCTTCGCAATTGTGTCATGGAGCTAAGATGAACCATCAAGGGTGGTTCATTGGGCCGAATGGCGAGTATTTATTCTGGGTCCCATCCTATCTTCGACCGTGCAGCCTCACCACAGATACGACGTTGGTGATTACAAGCCTGGGATCATGGCTTGATGTTAACCACCTCATACCTGGACAGGAGTGGCAAAAGGCAAAAGACAGAAATTCATCCACGTCATGTTGATAATCATTCAATTCTTTAAGTAGTGTGTAGAATCTGAAGACCGTTCCTCGCCAGCCACATTATTTAAAAGGTTTCAGGATGTCGTCTTTCTAGAAGGAGAGGAAGACGCGTATTCTTGCAGGCTCGTTCGTCGCACTTGCCCTTCTAAGTCGAACCCTAACTTCCCCGGTTCCGTTTGGACCCATTATCCTCTCCCTCGACCACTTTGCCCTTCTAAGTCCAACCCTAACCCCCCCGGTTCCGTTTGGGTGGAAATGATTGGGGGCGGTGAAGGGACTTTCACAATCTTTCCTGCTGCTCTTGTATGCTTACTGCGAGAAATGCCCAGGTTCGAATCCTTGGGGATCTTCCCGGATCTATGCCCCAGGATGCAAAAAATGAGAGCAGATGTTTCTGTAAGTTACGTACTTGGAGTGATTTGTCCTTATGACAGCCTGGGACGCCACTGTGATCGAAATGTCGTCAAACGGCCTGCCATTTCACCTCTGAATCTTCTAATTGCGTTATCTTGTAGAGCGTGCGTGCCATTCTCGATTCCAGATCCTCAGATGTCCTCTTCTCCAATGTCCCGTTGTACTGAGTATATATATGCGCAGCGTTTTGTCGATCGAGTCTGCTTGTCATGCCATGTAGCAAACAAAACGGGCGTCTAGATCCAAAGTTCCATGAATTCTCCACGCCGTCTATACAATGCATGTCACTCTCCGTCAACGGAAATATCTCATTCATTCAAGTGGTCATCGCTGCGTTTGACCTTGAATGAAATCCGTGACTGCATATATAGTTCATGAGCTATCATCATATTTTGTGAACTTGGAAACATGATGAAAGTTGTGGGGCAGACCTCTACCACGGAGTATCGTTTGACGAGTATGGAGGCGTGTTAGTGCTGCTGCAGAATGGCGTGTTACACGTCGCGACTTGGACATCGGGACCTACGGTTCGGTGGTAGTCATGAGTTTCTTCCTTTTCATGTGCATGAGAGTATGCGATATGGTTCTTGGAATCCAGAAGCTGGTCGAAGTTGATGATGGTGGAGTTAGGTTGATAGGGAGGTTTCGCCGACTGTGATTAGGTGGATGCGCAGGAAGACTTGCGGGGAGAGGTTGTGTTGGTGAGGGCATGATGATTCAAGCTGTTGTCGAGCTCTGGTGGGTTTTGTCAACGACGAAACGAGCAGGGGGGAAAGAAAGGAAAGGATGCGAACCGGTGGCAATCAATGTCCATTATTAAGCAAGGAGAGGGGTATAGCTGCTGCGCCAGTTCCGCTAGCTTCAGAATTTTCTCAGCTGCATCTTCGGGACAAGAAAGAAAGCGGGGGTACATATCTAATACCTGAACTCTGACCTTCCCCTCCCATCCTGCGGAATGGCAAGGAACGCATATTCATATGCATAAGCGATGTCTTGAATCCACAAGATTTAGATTAACCTAAGAAGAACGTGAAGGGCACATGAACACGAGCCACTGGTGATTGGGCTGCACCTACATGGAACCATTAGACAGAGTCGATCCGGTGGTAAAATGGCCAAATTCGCACTTGAGGAGGGCTTGAGTCAAACATCTAGATATGTTGTCATGAAAACTTGCAGTGGGCGGTTGTCGATGGAGGGACGAACAGTTGAGCGTCGTGTCGTGAAAGTTTACGGTTCATCCGGTGAGACGGATTAGGTACATGACGGGAAGTTCCAGTTCCTCGAATTGAATTTTTTGTTTCGATACGTCGAGGACTTTCAGTCGGGTTGGATCTTCCTGTCCTTGTGTGACTTCCGATCAGAAGAGTTTACGGTTTGTAATCCTGGAATGAGCCCCTGCTAGGTCAATCTAAGCGGTGGAGAGGTCAGCAGGCAATAACGAGGAGATTTGAAGTGGAACGCCTTACGAAGCACGCCTTTTTTATGTAACGCATGGTTGAGCATTGAGAAGCGGTACCAGAGAGAGATAGAAGCTGGTCCATGGTATATGTAACCAGCGACTCTTCCAGATCGCGTCAGCTTCGTGTATACGTAGGCCCGTTTCCGGCTCTCTTTACCTGTCGCTTCTCGGCTCCTCCCTCTCCACCACGAGTCCTCCTCCTTATCGTCTCAGTCCTTATTCGACGGACGCGAGTAAGAACCACCACCCATCCGCAGACAAGAAACCATCAACCTGGATGTCGTCTTCAATCCCCTCTTAGATTTCATTCATCTATTAGTTGAAACCTTGTCAATCTAGATTAGCATGCTTCCATCGGCCAGGACTGTTTCTTCTCTCGTTCCTGATCATCCAAGACAAACCATTCTATGATGTGATCTAGGAATCTTTTGAGAGAAAATGGCTCTCGCAGCTTCGTCTTCGCTGCGGTTTGAGCCTTTTGCAAAGGTATCCAAGCACTTCAAATTGATGAAGATTATCCTGCCAAACTGCACGTCGCCCAATCTTCAAGTGATTCTGTACCATTGCCATGAGCGTTAGCCTAGATCTTCCATTGGTCCGTGAAAGACTGAGCTAAAACTTGAAAAACCGAAGGAACATGAAATGATGAAAGTTGACGTGCAGAGCCGGCATCCATGAAAAGGGTATTTCGACTTCCAAGGTCGCTCTTCATAAGTGATTCCAGCCGCTCAGTGGCAGTGTGAGGCCGGACGAAATACCAGATGCGTAACCCAAAGCAGCTGCGGTGCCGCCAGTGTGTGTGGGACGGGAGTTGTTGACGAGACTACCGAGGGTTCAATGGTTCAGGTTCCTGGCACCCAGTCCTGTTGAGGTGTGCGAGTGTAAGCTTGACGGGTATCCAGGCTAAACAAGGGCTGAAAACATGAATAGCCCACGCCAGCGGCCATGGTCGGTTGTCGTCGCTGAATTGGGGTCCACCTTGCGTGCATCACATCAAGGGACATATTCCAGCGGAGATGGTGCATCAGCTGCATCAGACCTGGCGTTTGCTCTCGTAGGTGGCGCCCATCTGTGAAAATGAAAAACTCCAAGTCGGGTGAACCCAGTCATCGAGGCCGTCTCCCAAAGCTATGGAAGCAGAATGTCCCGGAATCCCACCTTGGTGCAGAACTAGTACGATCCGAGCACGAACCTTCCGTATGTCAGGCTCCCAGTTTCAAATCGTACTCACACTGGTCTCCCAGCACTCCCCGACGCCTTCGCTTCAATCGCCATCCAGATTTTTCAACAAAGTAATCAACTTGTTCAAACGCCATGAAAAGGTATACATGGCCTTTGTGTTACTTACAGGACAAAGTACTACTAAACTCACGATTAGCATGCTATTCCAAAAGGAGACATTAGCAAGCCTCCAACCTCGTCACCTTCAATCGTTGTAAAATCTCCAGATGAACCGCCGTCCCATATCAAACCAATGCACCTAAAGCTGATACGCCTAAGGTCCTCTCGGTTATGTGCTGAGCCTTTCGTCCAATTCCTAACCTGATCATTCATGATTATTTGAATAACAGAAAACCCCATCCGACCAACTCGATACTCCTGACGTCACTGTGACCGTAGATGCAGTCCGAGAACTTGAAGCTGCAAAGAAAGGTGGCTCTGAGATGAGCATAGTTGCCGCGCCCGCCCACAGCAGGGCATCCGCAGCCGGCGTCACCAATAATCCGATCAGTCTTTTCAATTGGATTTCTTCGTTCCTCAAGACATTGGAGAAATTCAATGCCGTCGCGGGCAAGATCGCCACAGTAAGTATCACCCTATGCCCTGCGAGCCCCATCGATCCTCATCCAATGCCTAGATTCATCCTTACGTGCAAGCAGCATGGACTATCCTCTCTTTTGTTTCTAAGGTCCGGCCGTTGCGCTTCGCTGGTCACACAATCTAATCTACGAGTTGCAGACAATTATCGACCAGACAAACCGTGATGAATCCGTTCACGCACTCCTTTCGAAGATGGATGAAGTCTACACGTTTCTCACAACTGCAGGACTGGATGACATTAGGTCTATGAAGGCCACCGTCGAGCGCATCACCCGTCAAACACTGGAGTGCTCATATTTCATTCAAACGTATTGTAGGAACCAGAAATTCCGTAAGTTGACATGACCGTGACGCTGGAGTCGAGGAATTTATCGGTTTCTTTGAAGGGATGAGGCTGATCAAGAACTTGTTCTCCGAAAACGACACACTCCTGCAGTGCTATAACGATGTCTTCGACAAGCTTTTGCAGGAGTTCCGCGACAGGGCTGCAGGCGATACGTTGGTGGTCGTGCATCGCATTTGGGAAGATCTCGCGCCAAAGGTCAACGACCTGCGTGAGTCTTTTCGAAGTATTCGTTGTTACACTGCCTCAATTTGAAATCCAGGTGATACGGTAGACTTGAACAGCATGCCGTATGCTGGGGGTGCCGGCTTCAACAAGCGAAAGCGTTGTTTGGAGGGCACTCGGGAAGAACTCCTCAAGGAGATTTCTGATTGGATCCACAACCTCGAGAAGGACACTCGTCGTATATTCTGGCTTCATGGTCCGGCTGGCACCGGGAAATCATCTATTGCTCACACTATTGCTCATCAATTCCAGCAGCTTGAACGCCTCGGCTCCTGTTTCTGCTTTGACCGCAGCCGGATGGGAGAACGACGCCACGAGAAGGTCTTCGGCACGATTGCAAAGGATCTCGCCAATCGTGACATGTCACTGCGTAGACAGTTGTCAACTGTTGTCCATTATAACGACGCGCTCAAGAACACAACAGACATTGTGCAGCAGTGGGAAGAACTGATCATGAAGCCAGCGAGGGTGCTTTCGGAGGCTATAGTCGGGCCGATTGTGATCATTCTGGATGCATTGGATGAGAGCGGGGATACGGATTCACGACGAGATATCCTTCACATCTTGGGTGATACCGAAAGCCACATTACCGACCTTCCTCCTAACCTCCGGATCCTTCTCACGTCTCGACATCTACCGGACATCGATGCAGCGCTGAATGGTGGGGTGCACGTCCGGCAGAAGTCCATGGATACTATTCCACCCGAGTTGACTAAACGGGACATTTTCCGCTATGTATCCGGCCAGTTGTCCCGGGTAGACTTCGAGATCCGGAGTCAGGAAGTCTTCGATTCTCTTGTTGGCTCATCTGGTCAGATATTCGAGTGGGCACGATTGGCCTGTGCATATATCAGGGGAGATAACAATGTTGGGACGTGGTTGAAACCGAGGGAGCGTTTCAACGCTATAATCACCCACAAAAAAACTGAACACGTCCCGCTCCTTGATGGAATGTACAGCTTCATATTGGAAACCATATTGCCCAAGGAACAGCCTCCAAGCCAGCGCGATCTTGGTCTTGTACGATTCAAGTCTGTGATGGCACAGATACTCGGGACCAAGGAGCCACTCTCCCTTGATTCGTTGATGTCCATGAGGTGCCATTTCAAGGATCTCGCGGAAATTGACATTTTTACGGTCGCAGCACCTATGGCTGCTTTGCTCGGTGGGATTACTGATTCCTCTGGCGCCATCCGTCCCCTCCATACCTCATTTTCGGACTTTCTGACGGATCGTGATCGGAGTCACGAGTTCTTTATCGACGTGAATCTTATTCACAATGACCTAGCCTTTGCTTCCCTCGGCGTCATGGTGGGGGCGCTGCAGTTTAACGTATGTGATCTGCCGAGCGCCTACCTGCCCAACTCTGAAATCCATGATCTGGATGACCGAATCAAAAAATGTATCCCGCCTGAATTGGCATATTCTTGCCAATACTGGACGGAACATGTTCGACAGGCGCCGTTTAGCCCGGCTCTTGCAGCAGAGATCCGAGGATTTTTCAACAATGAGAGATTTT
>Ga0307516_10003873_pt1 | contig 18906 bp, 28 predicted proteins | sample 19_EM_MG_FD_203310 | JGI IMG/M metagenome (GOLD analysis project Ga0307516, IMG submission 203310) | Populus trichocarpa ectomycorrhiza microbial communities from riparian zone in the Pacific Northwest, United States - 19_EM | ecosystem: Host-associated > Plants > Roots > Unclassified | place... | reverse complement strand
GAGACCTCGACGAGGCCACTCTCGCAGCTGCCTCCTCCATGCTCGATCATCTCCAAGAAATGCCCACTGGAGAAATGGGAGAACTCTTCGGCGAAAATGATGTTGCTTAGATGACCAAAAGGGTTACACAAAATTGTTGAGTTTCACTACTTACTCTTCCTCTATTCCGAAAACTACATATCTCTATTCTACCCTACTCTCAACTTCTCTACCTTACCAATTCGAGGCGCCCCTCGCGTCAGCTCACGACGCCTGGAGGGCGAATGTAGCGGCAGCGTGACCGCATCAGTCTCTTCTGTTTCATCTCTACCTTATCCCTCATCTCTCCACGTGATAACTACAGAAAAAACATATATAAGGAGGCTATCCATGTCGTAGATAGCCCAGTCATTTGAATACAGAGCTTACCCCAGTTCTCTTCGAGTGATTCTGAGTGTATCGTGACTAGTGACTTCGTCGCTCCACGCAACATGGACCCAGCTATCTTACAGGTGTTCGCCATTATCTACGACAACTATATCCCGAATTTGATGCAAATCGCGCTCATCCACTTGTCAAGAGTGCAATACGGGGGTCGAAGAAAATCCGTGCTGATCCAATCCGGCGAAAACGGCCACTTCGCACTTCACATCTGCTTGCATTCATAGAAGTTGCGATTCATACTAAATCATATGACGACCTCTTATTTTGCACAATTCTTTCGTGTGGATTCTATGGATGTCACCGAATCGGCGAACTCGTACCTCCATCAGCTGGATCCCATCTTTTCGATTGGAGGAAGATAATCAAAAGGGGCAGCCTTCATTTCGCAGGCCGTCGAGTGCAGTACCACCTGCCATATCATAAAGCGGACCCGTTCTTCCAAGGCACTGATGTACTGATTGCATCGCAAGACGTTGCTGATCCTGTTGCCCTCCTGCGGTGCTCTACCGAACTTCGCGACAAGCTACATGGTGCGCGTGCACCGCTTTTTCTTCGAGAAAACGGATCCCATCAATCTCGAGCTTGGTTTGAGCGAAAATTCTTTGCTCTTCTCGACAGGTCTTTCGGGGGACAATCAGCGCGAGCTGGCAGTGCCACGTTTTATGCCAGCCTCGGCATCTCCGAGGCTGTCCTTCAGGCTATCGGTCGCTGGTCCTCAGCTGCATGGAAGATTTACATTCGCGACCACCCAACTATCCGCATGGAGCAACATTTAGCAGCTATTCGCACCCCACAACTCCATCTTTGACGCGCCTCGCGTCTCCATTTTTTCCGACCACCACCATCCCCCACAACATTTTCACAGGCTTCAATATCCTACCCGCCTCGTCGCGTCCTACCAAAAAATGAGGCTCCCGCGATGGCGTGGGAGCCTGTTTGCACTACTCCGTGCGTTTCGCGAGTCAGAGCAGAGGTCCAGTACTGACAAGTTGTATGCGCAAATCAGTAAACAATTTCATATTCGATCTGTAATGATATTCAATTGCAATTACATCATCGGATGTAAACACCGATGTACGAAAGTACACGAATCCTTTTTCAAGCCCAGGTGGAAGTGGAAGAAGGGATATCTCATCCACGGTTTCACGATATGTAAAAGGACAGAGGAGTTGTAGACCAAAAGACAAAGCACAAGTACATACACGTTTTGGAGAGGAGCGGGAGGAAAAAAATATGATAACGGTTTTCGGGAGCGATGGCATAATAAGGAAAACGAGCACGATGCTGGATTGTGGAAGAATGATACAGCGGTCTTGATTGGATTTGAAAATGCAAGTGGCCAAAAGACGTAGAGATGGAGAGGAAAAAGAAAAATGCGACGATACGATGCAATGCAATGATGCAAAATGCAGGAAAGCCTTCCTTCCAGCGTGCTTCCCTTAAGGTTGCTGGCGATTATAAACGGGTTCTCCTTTTTTTGTTTTCTTGTATAATGGATTCGGCTGCTCGCTTTACAAGTTCAAAGGCGGAATTGATGACATGAAAAAATTGCTGCGCTGCACCGAGCTTGTGCTGCGAGATTTTGAATTCGGATGATGATGGTGACTGTGATGCTGATGATGAGGATGTTGGTGATGCGCTGGACCAAAGCTCTTGCGCTTCAATTTACGTTCTCTCCTCAACTCCTTGCGGCTTTTGTGAGGGTAATTGTTATGATGTTGATTGTGCGGAGGGAGGTTGTAGTGGTGATGATGATGAGAGTGGTGGTTCATCGGAGGCACGTTGGTCGGTGTACGGTCACCGTCACGAACGGGGAGGATGACGGGGGATATATCGACGTTCATCTTCCTGGGGCGGTTCTTGGACTTGGCAGACTTGTTTGGCCAGAGCATAGCACTGAGTGGGCTGGATTTCATCATACTTTGATAGTCCGTGTTCGCCTTTGAGACGGGTGTGTCCGAGCTCCAGCCCGCGGGACCGTCCGGTTCACGACTGTGGCGGAAGGCGCCGACGGACACAATGTCCCATCGGTTGAAGTTCTTGCCAGGCTTGCGGGACGACTCGGTATCGGTTAGGGAGTCGCAAGTTTCAGGGGCCAAGAAGGATGCTTCGAGAAGCTCATTGAGATCCACAATGTCTGCGGCGGCCATCTCCGAATGCATTCCCCCTGTCTCTTCTAACAATGACGCAAGGGGCTGAAATGCAAGAGTATGGGACTCTGATATGGGTGATTGCAAGGATGCCATGAGGTGGCGTTGCAGAATGGAGTCGACCTAAAATCATTATCACAAAGGGATTTCCAAAATGCTTAAAGTAAAACTTACGCTGCTGAACGACGCTGATGAAAGTCCTCGGCGCCGGAATCTCGGGTGGGGAGATGGAATGTCCTTGGACGATCCATCGATGATCACCTGCCGAGTCTCTTTGACAAGTTCAAAATGGCCAGTACGGGGGCCGGTACGACATGACCCCACGCTCTGGCTCCTGGAAGATTTTTCCTCAAACTCATCGTGGTCATCCGAGTCCCAAAAGATTTTTCCCGAGAGGATATCTGCCGGTTTCGGCGAGTCCACGCTGCCCAAGAACGGTTTGCGGTTCCTTGGGGCCGGACTGACACCAGGACTCATGGTGGACAAAGGGTTAATGGCGGAAACACTAAAAGGGAGGTTAAAAAGCCTCATGGCCCGCTCGTTGGGTAAATCATCCTCTCCCACCAACTCTTCGTCTGTCGTATCGCCTTCGCCTTCGCCTGCATCTTCCTCGTACCCACCATCGTCAACATCTGACGCCATCTCGACGTCGCTTGCCTGGCTCGGAGAGGGACTGGTTTCTCGGTATTGGGCGGCATGGGCTTCAAAGTCCATATCCAAGGTGCCGTGGCCTTCTTTGAGGCCGTTGGTAAAGATGATTTGACCGTCCCAGCTTTCGGTTACCTCAAAGGCGAGTTTATGGGGCTGGTGAGTTATAGAGTGGTTGATTGATGAGCTGATATCAGAGTGATCACCGTCGTCGCCATTGGACGCTGAGGATGAACCTTCAGAGGAAGAGGAAGAGGAAGAGAGATTTGCAAAAAAAAGATCGGCGTCGAAGCTGGATTCTTCGTCGTCGTCATCGGACCAGCCGGTGGCTAAACCAATGTATCCAGCGCCGACGGCGCGGCCATCTGTCTCTTCATCGTCGTCGTCGGGCTGTTCGTCTTCGGCTTCTTCATCATCATCCATGGTGGCGTCAGTGTCGACGTCCATATCGACATCGGTTGCACCATCGCTGTTTTTGCGGGGTCTGATGACCCAAGCATTGTGAGGGTCTCTCTTCTTGGGGACATCATCACCAAGCAGGTGGCGACGGACACGTGCGCGATCGTGCATCTCGGAGCGTATGAAGTTTTCCTCCTCTGCCTCCATGGAGGAATCGGAGTCGTCAAACGTGGAAGGATCGTTGGAGTCATCTGAAGCGGAAGAGGACGATGCACGGGAGGAGAGAGCGGATGCAGAGACAAATGTGGGGAACTGGTCCGAATGTGCATCATCAGGGTAGTGAGGGAAGCGGTGGGCGCTGTCGAGATCGCTGTCGGAAGTGTCTGTGGGACGGCAGCGTTTCCGATTTCTGTGGGGTGGTGCGGGTTTTTTCTTTTGTTTGACAGCCGCGGGAGGGAGACGAGTAGAAGATTTTTTGTTGGCGGGGAAAGAGTGGGCGGAAGTGGAGGCGACTGGACCGCGTGGCTGGGGGTGACGGACGGGGACAGCGGTCTTTGGCGGTCTTCCCCTGCGTTTGGGGGGATGACATGAGGCGGTACCGAGTTCGATTGCAGAGCTTTGGGGAAGACGCCGTTTGGCGAGCATGCTCTGTGGGACGGTCAATTTGATCTTGAGGGGAGCTGGGGTGATCTGGGGGACGTTGAGGGGAGCAGCGGGGAGGCAGGTGCACTGGCCATCGCAGACGGGGCAGATGTCGTCGTCGTCGTCGTCCATGATATTGGAGGGAGCGGCTTTTTGGGGAGGACTGAGTGTTTTCCTGGAAAAACAAACGAGGGGGTGCACTGACTGGTGAAACGATCTTTGTCCATCGATATTGGCTATTCAACATGAGAGGCCGCAGGCGGGTGAGCGTTTTGATGCAAATTTGTCGAGACCACATGACCTCAAGCACACGACCCCTCGTTGCCGCTTGCATCCACGGCATTTTTAAGATGCCCACAAACGCAACCATCGCAAAAGACAGACTATATGCGCAACTCGCGGCAAGCCTCGGCAGAATGTCCCGAGCTGTCGCAAAAACAGGCGATCTCTGCGAGCAGCTCCAGGTCGACCTCAATGCCATGAGGACCTTTGCCGGTCTGGATGCAGCCAAGTGCCGTCTCTTATCTGCAACAACCCTCTTTCCCTTAACACATCCATAGATTCATGACCGTGGCAGCCATGCTCAACCAGGATGTCACAGAACAGTCCGAGGGAGACACCATCCGAGAGTAACCCTCGACTGCCAAACAACATTTATCCACCGTAACTATGTAGTAACAACTGTCCGTGCCCAGGTCATCCAATGCAACATGCGCTGGTGTGACCGCACCACCTGATGTTCTTGGACCAATCCAAGCACACATTGGCACCATCCATTGTAGTTCTTCAGGACCTCTGACCCCTCTGCAAGATCCTACCGTCACACATGAGATGCAACTTCACGGCCCAGCGAGATTCTTACCTTGCGGATATTTTCCATCGCTTGGAACATCTTGATGAGGTATCCAACATATTTTTGGTTATCCTCCGTCTTTGATCGGTCACCTGCTGTCTCGTCCTTTAGCCGAGAAGCCAAATTCGTTATCACGGCTATATAGACAAAACAATCAGAATCGCAAGATTTTAAAAAAAGACACCGCATTACCTCGCAAGATCGACTCTCGTTCTTTTGGAAAATCCGCCGGCCACTTCCGGCAATCACCATCAACAGCGAGACCAGCGAGCAGTGGATGGTGACATCCATCGATGGATAACACAAGCGCTACATATTCGCTTTCTTGCTGTGATGGCGTCGACACCAGCGTGGCCATTAATAACCCAAAGTACCGGTCCATAAATTCCTGTAATGCCTAGCTTCAGAATTCAACCTTCCAGAACCCGTTTCGCAACACGGACCAGATAGGACATCGGATCCAGCCTCAGAACCCTCAGCATGAGGCTTAGATTGATGCGATAACGGCGCCGTCCCCCTGGGATATCAGACCACGACTTGGTGAGGTCGAGGAAATTATGCCATGACTGCACGCATACATTAAATCAACCACGGCGAATCGAAACACATCAACTTTCCTTGCCTCCAGAACGAATGACAACATCGGCACATCCCAGCCAGCAGTCAAGCCAGCTATCCACATCATTGTAGTAGCTTGTAGAAGAGGTTCCTTCGGAAGGATCTTGCACTAGTTTGCTCACACGACGCCAACACAACCACACCAGATGGGTTTTGTCGATCGCCTGGAATATATATATCATCAGATATAGAAAACGTGGCTGCGAGCGTCCGCTCACTGTCCTCAACGCTTCATCTTTAATCTGCTCGTCCGATGGCATCCGAGGTTGACCATCCCCTCCAAGAGCAGCAAGGAGTGCCGGGTCGTCATAGTCCATGTCAAAAACCCCATATTCCTCCTGACTTTCTTGAGCCGTGGGGATCGGAGCAAGGCGCGGACGCTCCGGTGCCGGAATTGTTAATTTTCGTACCTCCAAGAAGCAATGCAATGTCCGCCGTATCTCCTCACTCGTTCTTGCGACGCTCGTCAAAGGTTGATTCAAGAGAATCTGCGAAAGGCTCACTATTTCCCTCATAAACAGCAAGAACGCTGAGGCACAGGTCTGACTTACGGAGTAGAGCTGGATCCGGATACTTTGACTCGGACTTGTACGCGTCGATGATTCGACGAACAGCCCCGATAAGCATCTGGACAGAAAACAATAGTCTATCTCTTATAACAGACAATTGCTGGTCAGCTGTTGGCTTGAGCGTGTTCAGATTCTTGAATTCGTTCACAAGCACGTTCGCGATAGCATCAACCCAGGCGACAATCCCCTCCAGTGGTATCTTGTTATTCTTGAATAGGATTGCAAGGTACATCAATCCGCGAATAACAGCCAGGCGTATCGTCTCGTCGGCGTCCGAGAAATCCACATATGTCCGCGCATGGTTGATACGCGAAAAATGGTGAGAGGGGTCCAAGTAGACCCCGATCGCCACCGCGCTCAGTCGGTTGCACAGCATCGAAAGGTCCTTCACAGCCGTCGGGTTCTTCTTCGAAAATGGGAGTGACCCAATCGGTATCGCCAGTGACAACAGTTTCTTCGCTCGCGGCGAGAGAGCACGGTTGGGATTGGCCATGTCGGGACTGGCAGCCTCCACAAGGAGTTTGAGGAACAGGACGAACGCTGTGTCACCATGACCGTATTTCGAAAGTAAGGCCCAGTCATTGAGCAGCATAAACTGGGGATATTCCGGCCTTTCATGACGTAGACTGGCAAACTTGCGGCTGCGAAAGATCTCGACGAGCTGGTTGAAGAGGATAGAAGCTTCATCGAGTCCCCAATGCCATCGATTCCAAAGGTGGAAGCAGCGGAGCGTGACCAGGCCGATGTACTCGTCGCGTTTGTCCAGACTGGCAGTTGACAACGCCTTGTCGGCGATGAGATCGGCTGTCAGTCGAATCTTCTTGAGCGCAAGCACGACGAGCTCCCAAGATGGCGGTATCCTGGACGTGCTAGTTGTCATTCCGTGAACGGAGAACTGCGTTAACGCGCAGAAACTGAATATGGCGCGCCATATCGTCTCGCTGGCTTCAAGACAGGTCTTGATGCTTCTCGAGGTCTGCAAAACGTCGGTGATGACTGCCCAAAATGGATGAGTTTTCCTCACGGGAGACGTGATGTCGACGTAGGTGTCAAGCAGATGGAACAGGCATACCCACAGTTCAGCTGTCATTTGAGCGGTGTTGGCCCCTTCGAGAGCGTCCCCGTTTCTGATAGGCATCATCGTCTGCATGAGACCAAAATCCAGAAGGACATTCACTAACAACGAAACGGACTGTTTGAGAGGATTTGGAGGGGAAGCTGAAAAGAGTATTCCAATGCGAGCAGAGAGCTCGACTGCAAACCAACATATGTCAAGGATGGGTCCGTCTACCGAACCGATTTCGACGTGTAGTTCAGGTATGCGGGCGATGCTCTTTAATACCTGTTCCTTGACACTTTCCCGAAGAACGCTAGATTCGGCCTCAGTCGTGGTGACCAGAAACCAGGATACCATCTGACCGGCTGTGTGTTGTAATGTACGCCATTCCTTGTCACCCTCTGGCGCATCGAGGCTAGGGAGGCTCACGGCAAGGTCGAAAAGACCGTCAAATATCTGGCCCAGTGATTTCAGAAATGCACCAACTCCAGCCGGAGGCTCAAGCTTTATTCCACAGAGCATAATCGAAGGCGGCACTGCTGGAACACTATCAGAAGAAAGTGCAGTAATCAGTTCGTGAAGCCAGCCTCTCCCGATGTATGTATTTGGACCGAATTTGTGACCCGAGGGGAGAGCAGGAATGTCAAAATCACCGTGTATGTCCTGACGCTGCTTTGGTGGATGAACGACTTCGAGATCATCATCGTCCACTGGCGCATCCCGAAGACGAGGCCGTTCTGGACTTTTTGGTGCCGACCCCCGACCAGTAGGCTTCGCCACCGGTGGAGGACGCGCAGGCAGGGCCCAGTCTTGAGAGAGAGGAGCCAACGCTCGATAAAATCCTTCGTCTTCGATATCGAGCGTCATCGTCGCAGTTTCCCTTCGACCAGTAATGATATGCATGTTGTCGGACTGGAAGACATAAATGTTATTCTTCTTGGCTCGAGCTCGTCGCTCTTTCTCCTTTTGCTTGCGAGACGTTTTCTTTGGTGCGCGTGGCTCATCGCCGTGATGAGGGGCGGAATGCACACGGGATAACGGTGGCCTTGAAGGAGATGTCTGTCCTCTTCTTTCACCTCGGCCCGAAGGCCCCGCTCGTTCGAAATTCAGGATTGATTGGCGCTCACGACCAGAGTTTCTGCCGCCACCTATCGTCACATCCAGTTTGAATGTAGATTGACCTGACGGTCGTCCCCGGTCGGTGCGTCCTGTTCTTTGCTTTCTTTGTTTTTTCTGACCGCCGATCGTTCTCGTTCTTGTAAGCATCCAGTCAATGAGGCTCTCCTCCTGCATGCGTCTTCGCCGAACGGGTTGATTCTCTATGAGAGCTTCTCCGAGATAGGCTTGGATTTGATCGTCGTCCACCCCGTCATCCGAGCTGTCCGCTCGATCATCACTTGATCCATCAGAGATGTCGATGATATTATCGTCAATCCGCCTCACAACGTCGCGAAGGGTGGCTTCGGATCCAAAGAGGTCGATGGCTGGTGGCTGATTTGTTTCTGAAGAATGAACAGAACCACGTTCGTCGTCGGAACTTTCAGAGTCACCTTTGATTTCCCAGATGTCCTTGGGCTTTGCTGCAATTCGGGTTCGCGTTTTGCCAGGAGCTGGCCCAGTCTCCTCCTCATCCTCGGACGCAGTGAGGGAGCGTTCTCGTGTCATACTCGTTCGCAATGTTTCCTGGCCTCCTGCCAATTTATTTATCATGAAGGTTGGCATCATTCGGTTCAGTGCTTTGAAACGTTTCCGGGATTCCGGGTCTAGTACTGCTGACGCCGGCTCCGCACTCGTATCTTGGTTATCATAGACGGGACTGTCGTGTTGTTCATTGATACGCGCAGGCGATATGTAAGCATCGAAATCACGATATGGAGACGGTAGAGGGGAGGTAAAGATGGACAGTGTCTCTCGTTGGTTACGTGGACTGCCATAGATATCCGGACTTGCTGGAGAAGAGGGTGCTGGACTTTCCGGTGTTGGACTTTCCGGTGCTGGACTTCCCTGTGTATATCATGAATATCTGGGGACATCGATCGTCGAACATTACGCACGGGAGATGGTGCAGAAGTTCGATCCTGCATCATGCCCTCTCCCTGATCAATCTCCGACTCTTCTTGGCGAAATGGAAAAGCCTTGACTTTCTGCTTCCTCTTTGTCAATTCCTTTGACCGAGCCTCCCTGGCTCTGAGCAGCCGCACTACGTGCCTTGCCTCTTTCGACAGAGCGCGCAGTTCCTCCGCCTCGTCATCATCCGTCGATGGGAGATCTTGGAGTATTCCTGAGTAGTCCAGAACGTTTGACGCAGGCTGAACGTCATGTCTGCTCATTTCAGTACCGTCGCGATCAAATCGTTCATCAGGTACCCAGGGCTCTTGAGAGTCATCCGCATCCTCATCCTCGTCTGCTGGACCACGGCGTCGCGGATTTCGAATTGGGCTGCGGAATTTGACAATGGCATCAGGATTAGAACTGAGAGCCTGCTTGTACTGATATTTCTCGACAGTGTAGGGTTTTAGTTGATTGGGGCCGCGCCGGCGCAGCGGGTATCGCGATGCGTTGGGTAAATTGTCGAAATTGTCTAGATTGATGTCATCAAAAGGTATATCGTCTTGTTGGACGGATATGCCGAGGTGCGGAGGCGGGGGAAGGGTTGGAGCGGTTACCAGAGGAGGTTCAGGGGTGCGTCTGGCAATTTGCGATGGTGGAGGGGGTGTCAAGGGTGACGCGCATCGGAGGGGTGAAAGTTCAGGATATGTTGGAGAAGCAGGAGCGGATGGTGGGTCTACGACGGCCGGCATTCCATCTGGATCGAAGTCAAATAAAAAAGAGAGCGGGTCGATGGACTGCGAGCGGATCGGGGAATGTGACGTAGGAAGGCTTGCAGGAGAGGAATCCCCAAAGAGCGAGTTCCGGCTTGAAGGACTGAGACTGGGTGCGTTGTGGTCTGTTTCGAGTTTTTCGCCATCCCCATTTTCCTGTGGAGGTGGAGCTTTTGAGAGCTCTTCTGGCTGGATTGACGACTGCCGATGAAACTGAAACGTCCTTTTGGCAGAATCACCATCGAGAAAGTCTGGACTTGCAGGGATCGAAGGCGAGCTTGGTGGGCAAAGTCTAGTCGGGGCATTCGAGTCTGAGTGCATCAGGGGGCTCGACGAATACCCGGCATGGTCGAGCTAGTGGACGTCAGTTCCTGAAGAGACTGAGCGTCGCAACCGACGTACCTTTATCCGCTTCCTCGGTCGATGGTCGTCATCACGTAGCGACACGCTGGACGGCCTCAAAGCCCACATTTCCTCTCGTTCTTCAGCGTCGGACGTCTCCACATATTCATCTTCATCCATTCCGCTGGCCACAAACACGCGAGGGGACCGCGTCCCGACACCCGACACCATTGTCGATGTCACGTGATTGTGAGACCTCGTCACGTAATCAGGATGATCGCTCCCTGGCACGATCTTGCGAACGCACCCTGACGTGCTCAATGAATGACACCCAGAGCCGCCGACCTGTAACATCCAAGGCACGGGGCATCTGCAAGTACTACACCAGTCCTCGGGGCTGTTTCGCCGGCAACTCCTGCAAATTTCTTCACGTCTCCGAATCAGAAGTCTCTCGGTCCAACGACCCTGTCCTCACTCCATACGACAAGGCCAAACGATGCAAATATTACGCCAACGGTAACGTCACTTTGGTATGATATTATTATATTTCTGATTAGCTTTATCCGCAGGATATTGCAAACGAGCTGACAAATGCTGGTTCTTGCATGCAGACCAAACGCGCAAGACAGAGCCGGATGCAGAGGACGACAGCACGGACGAAATATGTTGCAGCATCTGCTTCGAGAAACCAGCTACTTTTGGTTTGCTAGGTGCGTCCACCTCTCGCCAAAACGACAGATGTCTAATGGTTGTCCGTATAGACGGATGCAGTCATATCTTCTGCCTCCAAGTAGGTTCCAGCCCTTGCATATATATCTCTTCGACTCATGTCTCCCCTAAAACCAGTGTATTCGACAATGGCGCGATCCCTTGGACAAACGGGGAGATGTTATGGAATCGGGAAACAACAAGAAATGTCCAATGTGTCGTGCAAGGTCTCGTTACATTATTCCTTCCTCCCAATTCTGTAAGGAAGGGGAAGAGGCCAAAGCTCGTGCCATCCAGAATTATAAAGAGAGTATGGGCCGGGTACCGTGCAAGTGCGTATGATGGCAAGCGGATCCCCAAATGACCATCCTTATCTTCCCTTACAGATATTTCAAGGAAAGTATAAAGAAGAACGCTGCGAAACCCTTGTGCCCATTCGGAAAAGACTGTTTTTACCAACATCTCAATAGCGATGGTTCGGCGTATATATTTAAGGAGGGCAAGGATACCTCACTAGGGGTACTTAATTTACTCAGGCTCATGTCTCCACTTGCTGATTTCCCCTTCGACCTCGTCTTTTATAGCTATATCGAAACTCCTTACGCGGAAACGGGAGTACTCCCCTCCTATTTGGTATCGGCAGGCAGATGGACTTTCCCTTTCCACTGGCTTTGGATGTAAATGATGGTTCCGATGGCGAAGTTGATGCAGTGAACTTGGCGGGCACTATAGCAATGGACATGTTTGACAGGATGGTGGAAGAGGTGATGGAAGAACCACCGGAAAGGAGACGACGTAGAGTTGGAGGAGCCCAAGCACCCCGACCAGCCAATAATGGGGCCGTCGATCAAGCGACTCTCGATAGGGCACGACATCGAATGATGGCTGGCGCCGTAACAGCTATCCAGGCTGAGCTGAGCAGGCTTGAGCCTCGGAACGCGGAAAGTACCAGACCTGTTGTTGTTCCTGGCACGTTACCCCCCCCTGACTGGAACCTGGACTTGGATGGGGCTTGGGGTGAAGTCGATGATGGCTGGGGGTGGAACAATCATCTGACAGAAGACGGAATCCCTCCAGATCCCGGTGTTATTGAGCGGTTGGGAATTCTGGTGCGTCTTAGTTATTCTGACACTGCCGAGGTCCCCCTAAGACGCTGAAAAGGCTGATCACATGCTCGGATCTCTGCAAATTCTCGGAGGGCGGGATACAGGCACACCGCCACCGCCGCTTGAACCCGTCAGTGAACCCGTTCCCAGAGAAGAACCAAGTGCGACAGATGATGACATGCCCGCGCTACAGAGCGTGTCTAACTCGAGTGAAAGCGAAGCTGAAGATGACTCGGACAGCGAACCATCCCATCATGAAGAAGAGGCAGAAGGGCAGAGGGTAACAAGTGCGGTCCGAGCATTTGATCTTGTCTTCAATGGTCCGCCCAGAAATGGGGAAGGTTCTGGGGTCTGGCCTCTCTTTCGTATGCGGAATCAGCCCTCTCCTCCGTTGGCGCCTTCTGTTCCCGAAGCGAGTTCGAGATTCAGTGCTGTGGTTGGAAGAGATGAAATTCAGAGGGTGTTCATCACTTTCGATGATGAAGATCTTGGGGAACAAGGTGACGATGAGGGGGAAGAGGTCGATCATGTTCAAGCACCTGAACTGAATGCCGACGCGGAATCTATAGACCCAGGCGACTCAGCAGGCGACCCGCCGCCATTTGTCACCGACGGGCGGGGACGCGTTGTATGGAGCAATAAGCCTCCAGAGACAGGGGAAACTTTGGGCTCTGCAGAACTGGCTGTCGACGATAACGCAGCTGCGTCTCGGACTTTCCTCGGGCGAGTATTCGGTGCAATATTTTAGGATTTGTAATTGTATGATATGTATGGTAGGAATAGGTAAATAGTAACAAACACTTCGATGTCGTTGTCGACGACGTCGAACATCAAGGCCCAGCTGACGGAGCTTCTCGGCGCCAATGCTCCCAGCTATTTCGCTGCGATAAACAACTTCGCTAACGGCCGCTGGTCCCGCCAAGAATTTGAGGATGCCGCCGTCCAACTGCTCGACCAACCCACCCTTATCCAACTCCACAACGCGCTCATCATCTCCCTGTTCGATGCAACGACCCACCGCCAGGCCCCGCCCCCCATACTGCCCTCCGTGCTGCAACCTAAGCAACCACCGCAGAAGCGCAGACGCGTCGATGATCCCAACAGCCCTCTGCGATCCACCCGCATCAAACGTTGGACTTTAGGCGTTGGCAAGCGCGAGCGTGACCGCATTCGCGCCCTCGAGTCTGCGGAACCTCCGCTTACTCGACTGCCCACGGAAGAAATATCAACGGAGCGAGGACTAGTTCTCTTGGCGGAACGCGGCGGTGCGTAGACCATCCCTTGCTGCACTCGTTCGCACTGAAGAGAGACAGATCCACCCGGTAGTCGTCTTCCAGTACATCTTTTCTCTATCAGTCGCGCGCCCACGCTGAGTCACATTGCCGACCGCATGAATCTCATTTCTGCTCAGAATAATCTGGGTCCGCCTGCGCGCGACGTCCCTTCTCTCATGAACCTGGCTTGCGAAGTAAGTTCTCTGCTACTCGTCTTGATGCCGTACACTCATGTCTCCACGAAATTGCAGACAAAACTCAAGCAATTGATTACGCATGCCCTAACCCTGACCTCTACTTCGAACACCATTTCCTCGATTTCTCCTACGGCTTCTCAGGCGGCCCACCGCCCCCAGCCTGTCCTGGACACATCCGCTTTCCGGACGCTGTTCACCATATCACCTGCGGAGCTTCCAAACAAGTCTGCTACGGCCATGCGGCTGGCACTTGGTGAGGCGGATGTCGTCGATGATACCTACGATAATATTGCACTCTTGAGAGAACGAGAAGTCAGGGATCAGCGGTGGCAGATTGTTGCCCTGCTCGCTGAGAGAAGTACAGTTAGAGATGGTTTGCGTGGACTGATATAGTGTTTCCTTAGTTGTACAGTAGGTGCACAAGTTCCACACAGTGGAAAGGGGCGAGGACATGTCATCCATCGATGTGAAAGTCTCCATTCATCCAGTTATACTACAATTACGCTGACATCCCTGTAATTAGAAAGTCGAGCCCTCCGGTGGCTGCGGTAATTTCCTATTGTTGAACGAGGCCATTTCCCTTGCCAATGCGAATCCGTTCATGTCAGGATGAACTGGCGGGCAAGGGAAAATCTGTAGACTTACTTTCGGATTTCTACGAGGACAGTCTCGATACTACTGTTCCTGCTCCAGGATGACAGGACTGGTAGCTTGGTAGAGTCGACTTTACCATCGGTCTGATTTACAAAGGGCAAGTTGACACGGGAGAGGAACTGCACAGCTGGAGGAGAGTCTGGATACGATTCGCCGCAAGTGATCTTGAGGCTGTAGATTCTGTTCTCATGGACGGTCTGATCGATGTTCATGAGGGGTCTCGGTTCAGCGATCTTGGATGGACGTACATGGCCGGGACCGATGATAGTGCCATTCCAATGGCTCATCATGATATCGTCGCTGTCTTCGAGGCCATAAGAGCATGATCCATCGCCGATTCCCTTTTCGCCCTTCTCAAGTTCCTCGAGTAGCCGGAAGTTTCGTGGGACTGCTTGAAATGAGATTAGATCCCTATCTGAAGCAGCGTAGTTCGTCACCCTTTGCCATGGAGTCGTGCCCGAGATAAGATGCGATTCGTGATCGCAGCAACTGCGGGAGTGGTGATGCGAAAGCCACTGCCTCTACTAGTAAATAAACACTCACACAGCCACCTCCCTCGTCCTCTCCAGTACACAACGCACGACATTCAGCGACGTCGTGAACCCACCATGTTTGGAGGTGCCACCGTCAATCCCTACGATGAAATAGTCGGCGAGTACCCTCTCTAACGTCCCGTCGTCGCCCCGCTTCTCATCATCATCATCAACAGTCAAGACAACAGACGAGAATCTGACCTCCGAGAACTGGGAATTGATACTTAATCTTTGTGACAAGGTCACCGAGGAAGGGCAAGAAGGGTATGAACATAGCAAGGTCCACATCCGTGCCCTACCTGACCCCAGAATAGCGCCCGCAATGTTATCGCATCTCTGCTCAAAAGACTGACACATCGGAACCCCAATGTGCAGTTGTATGCACTATCTCTGTCAGAGTCGCTTTCAAAGAACTGCGGTATCGTGCTTCACCGGGAGATTGCATCCAAGGCATTTACACAGGGGCTCGAGAAAATCATCGCAGATCGAGTACGTTCTTATCACTAGAACATGTTCCGCGGTGGTTCAATTCGTCCGTCAGACTGCTCATGACAAAGTGAAACGTCGCGCTCTCGGCCTAATTGCGATGTGGACCGCCGAATTTGAGAATGATACGACATTAGGAGTTATGGAAGATTGTTACAACAACTTGAAGTTCAAAGGTAAAGCCTTCATCTACTCTGACGAGATCTCCCTGCTGTATTTTAACGAAAATATAGGCCATAAATTCGAAGTTCCGGAGGAACCCCTTCCCGTTTCTGTCGATGATGAGATCAGGCGCAAGGAAGAGGAAGAACTCCAGCGTGTTCTCGAGATGTCAATGCAAGATAAGGGTGGGCGTGGCCAATGGTCTGCGGCTGCAGCGACCTCTACTGGTGCTGGCGGGTCTGGTTCAAGTTCCAATGTTGATCAGACAGTGGTCGCTGGCACTTCCAAACCCTCTGCAGCAACCACAGGTCCTTCCGCCGGTGCGCAACCGAAATATCAAGCAGGCTATGTACCTGCCCGCACACCATCGCCACAGCCCGTTACTCCTCGTGCGCAGCATTTTCAGTCACAACCACAACCGCAACCGCAACCATCACAACCACAAGCCCAGCCCCTCACCGCCAGCTCTGCTACGCCAGATTCCTCAAGTACGTCTGTCGCTGCGATGTTTGCGCAAGGAAACGTCGTCACCCGAGTTCGCGCACTTCACACGTTCGAACCTACTGAAGCTGGAGAACTCGGCTTCGAGAAAGGAGATGTTATTAAAGTCGTCGATCGTGGATATAAAGATTGGTGGCGTGGTCAGTTCAAGGGTCGCACTGGGATATTCCCTGTCAACTATGTGGTGCGTCCTCATGAACTCGTATGCATCCCTCACCATCCAACCCTGTGCCATTAGGAAGCGATGCCGGAACCCACCCCGGCGGAAATGGCTCGGGAAGCAGAACAGGAGGCTGCCGTATTCGCACAAGCAGTCACTGTTGAGAAACTACTCAATATGCTGCGCTCACTTGATCCGGCCAAGGATAACTTGGCAGACAACGAAGAAATCCAGGTGATCCCTTGAACTTATAGCCCTTGTATCAGTGTCCTGACTGCAACTCAAGGAACTGTACCGGTCAAGTATGGCTTTGCGGCCCAAGATCGTGAAATTAATCGACAAGTATAGCCAGAAACGTGGTACGTTCTTTTCATCTTGACATTTTCTCGCTATCTGATCCTCTTCTTTTCCAGCTGATCTTGTTTCCATGAACGAGACATTTGTCCGTGCTAGGACCATCTTCGACCGGATGATGGAAGAGAGTTTGGCACGACATACCGGAAGTAAGTCTCGCTTTTACCGCCTCTTCCAATAGCAGTATAACTTTCCTTTTTCCATGAAGTATACGCGCAGGAGAGTTACCGTGCTCCGCAATATCGGCCAGATCCAAATAGCCGTCCAACAGGAGCAGGACCACAGCCATACCCTTGGGCTCCGAATGGATACAATGCATTCCCGACCCAAGCAACACCCTATCCTTCGGGACATTCAGACACCGCATCCTATGGAAATACGGCATATGACCCTAATGCGGCCTATGTTCAGCAACAACAATTGGCTCAACAAGCAGCTCAAGCTCAGGTTCAGGCTCAGGCTCAAGCTCAGGCCCAGGCTCAGGCTCAGGCTCAGGCTCAGGCTCAGGCTCAAGCTCAGGCCCAGGCTCAGGCTCAAGCTCAGGCTCAGGCTCAGGCTCAGGTTCAGGCCCAGGCCCAGGCTCAGGTTCAGGCTCAGGTCCATGCGGCCGCTCAACTGCAAGCCCAGTCCCATACTCTGGCTCCGGCCACCCAAGTTCAACCTCACGCTCAATCACAAAGCCCGACACCAGGCCCAGCATATGTGCAACAGGGAGGCTATGTTGCACAACAACCAGGCGTGCCATATGGGCTTCAAGGACCAACGCCCTACCCGACTCAGACACAATCTCCAACCCAGGTTCAAACACAGGCTTCCCAGCCTCAGCAACAATCGTCGCCCCACCAATATCAACAAATGCAGGCACAGCAAACCCAGCCTCTTCAACCACAGCAACAATCGCCCCCCCACCAACATCAACAATTGCAGGCTCAGCAAGCTCAGCCTCTTCAACCAATCCAGGCTCAGTCACACCAACCAGCTGAAGCCGCAGCCCCTCTATCGGCTCATCCTGAGGCACATGCACAGTCCACCTCCCCTCAGCCACAGCAGACTGGCCCCCCTTATGTCTTCAATCCTGGGACCGTCTACGCTGACCCCAACGTGCAGGCATGGGCTCAGTACTATGCCAATGGAGGGATAGACCCGCAGGGAGCAGTTTATTTCATCTCTGTCCCGGGAGTAAAGCCCGCATCCAGTCCCTCGATCACATCTCAGCCTTCACTTCAACAGCTCCAAGCTGAGTCCCAGAATCAGTCTGCGCAGATTCAACAGCAACACCAACCTCAAGTTCAGCCACAAAGTCAGCCTATCCAAGCACAGTCCTCCTCTGTTGCACAGTCAGTGCCCTCGAGGAAAAGCTCGATAGATACTTTGCCATATCCTGGCGACGCTTTCTACCCAGGGCCTACTTCGCATCCTGAACAGGCTCAGGAGTTCGACTCGGCTTTTATGCATCAGCATCAGCAGCAGCAGGGACATCAGCAATCATTACAACACTCTCCCCCACGAACGGGACTCAATTCGACGCCTGCTTGGCTGCTACCGAAAAGGGATGGTTCTCCGCTTGGACAGGCAGCCCACGCCGGTGTCAATTCGACCTCTGCGGGATATTTCGACAACATGACGACACAGTTTACTGGGATGAGTGTGGCAGGTAGTGACCGTGTTGGGGGTGGTCCATGAGAAAAGCTAAGAGATAGATATCATGCCTATCGTATTTTTTGTTGGCTTATCTATCGAAACGATTCATTCGGACAATTACATTTTAGTCTGTGTGTCGTACGACTGTCTATATACACTTCCAAGGGCGGTTGAACAATGTAACTCGATCATTCACGTCTCCAACTGTGGTTCCCAAAGAGGGTGGCATGAATATTAATAACGTAGACTACATAGATGCTTATAATTCTAGTGACGATAACATGCCTTTCCATACAAACTCCCTGGCGTTACCACTCGACTCGGTGTACTTCGCCAGGAACATCTCGTCATGCATGGCTATAATGCCGAGTCAACGATAGCCAGCAAAATTGTGACAAAATAAAACATACAAGGAATCAAAGCGTCATCCTTCATCCATATTTCGAAGAGAGATGCAGCTTCTGGTAAGCTTAATTGGTCTGGGACAGGCCAAGACTCGAGGCCGTTTGTGTATTCCATGAGGGGACGGGATCGTTTATCGTAGGAGCTGATGGCTTTATCGGCCGGAAGGTGTAATGCGTCAATGAGTTCCAAAGGAAGCTTATAG
>Ga0307516_10003872_pt1 | contig 18907 bp, 15 predicted proteins | sample 19_EM_MG_FD_203310 | JGI IMG/M metagenome (GOLD analysis project Ga0307516, IMG submission 203310) | Populus trichocarpa ectomycorrhiza microbial communities from riparian zone in the Pacific Northwest, United States - 19_EM | ecosystem: Host-associated > Plants > Roots > Unclassified | place... | reverse complement strand
CTCGCGCTGGCGCTCTTCGATCCACACCGCCGGCAGCCCGAAGGCCGGGTCGGTCGTGCTGGTGCCGATCAGCTGGGTACTGGCGCCGCCCGGGTTGATGGCGAGCAACATGCCCGGGAATGCCTCGCCTTCACCGACCACGGCGCCACGCAGCGTCAGGCGGTAGGCACTGGGCTTGAGCTCCAGGTTGTCGCGGATGTGCACCGGCGGCGGCAGGAAGCCGACGTCTTGTGCGAATTTCTTGCGCACGCCCTTGATGCGGCCGAGCAGGTCGCCCTGGCGCGCCTTGTCGACCAGCGCGATCAGCCGGTAACCGACTTCCAGGCCGAGCGTGTCGACCGGCAGCAGGTCGTCCCAGCTCGCTTCGGCGTTGGGTTCGGCCAACGGCGCGGGCGGCGGCGGTGCGTTCTTCGCGAGCGTCTGGCGTTGTTTGAGCGACCAGGCGGCCCAACCCAGGCCGCCGGCGATCAGCAGGAACACGATGTGCGGCATGCCGGGGATCAGGCCGAGCCCGCCCATCACGCCGGCCGTGATCGAAAGCGACCTCGGCGAATTGAAAACCTGCTTGGTGATCTGGCTGCCCACGTCGGTGTCTTTGCCGACCCGCGAGACCACCATCGCCGCGGCCACCGAGATCAGCAGCGCTGGAATCTGCGCCACCAGCGCGTCGCCCACCGCCAGCAGGATGTAGCTGTTGGCGGCCTGCGAGGCCGAGAGATCGTGCTGCGCCACACCGATGACGAAGCCGCCGATGATGTTGATGAACAGGATCAGCAAACCCGCCATCGCGTCGCCGCGCACGTATTTGCTGGCACCATCCATCGAGCCGAAGAACTCGGCTTCTTCGCCCACTTCGGCGCGGCGGCGCTTGGCTTCCTTCTCGTCGATCAGGCCGGCGTTCATGTCGGCATCGATCGCCATCTGCTTGCCGGGCATCGCGTCGAGCGTGAAGCGCGCGCCAACTTCGGCGATGCGCTCGGCACCCTTGGTGACCACCACGAAGTTGATGACGACGAGGATCGCGAACACGATCAGGCCGACCGCGAAGTTGCCACCGATCAGGAAGTGGCCGAAGGATTCGATCACCGCGCCGGCCGCGCCCGCACCGGTGTGGCCTTCGAGCAGCACGACGCGCGTGGACGCCACGTTCAGCGACAGGCGCAGCAACGTCGTCAGCAGGATCACCGAAGGGAAGGCCGCGAAGTCGAGCGGCCGGGTCATGTAGGCCGCGACCATCATCACCATCAGCGCCATCGCGATGTTGAAGGTGAACAGCAGGTCGAGCGCGAAGGGCGGCAGCGGCAGCACCATCATCGCCAGGATCATCACGACCACCAGCGGCGCAGCCAGCGCGCGGATCGCCTTGGCGTTCGGGCCAAGCCAGCCTTGCATCTGCTGCATCAGGGGGTTCATGTCGGTCGGGACTCCGGAAAACGGGGGGCGAAGGCACACCGCGAGGTGCTGCGCCATTGTTCCGGGGCGGCGTCAAAACTTGAGCCGGATAAGCGGGGTGAAGCGCCGCCAGTTCGGCGCGTGGGCCCGGCGCGGGCGTGTTGCTGGATGGCGTGTCAACGCTGAAACAGCGACGCCGCGTGCGCAATTTGCGCCGCGCGACGCGTGATGGGTGACCTGATCGGAGAGGTTCGCGTGTCGGCTTCGGCCTTGGTCGAACTCGCGCTATCGACCCGGAGCTGCCAACTGGCCCCTCAAACTCTCAGCCCGAAAGCTGACAGTCAAGCACCGAATCATTGAGGGGCGAATGCACGACAAACTTTCATGGATGGCTCGGCGGCAATCGGCCGGCGGCTCGCGTTGTCGGTCTCGGCGATGTCGCCGCGGCCGTGGCCGCCGGGTACCGCCGCCGATGACGAGGGCCACCTTTTCGTCGAACGCGGGCGTCGCCTACTGGCAGCTGAAGCTGTCGGCGGACTCCAGATCGGTCGCTCCCGCCTTCAGACGCGCCACCTGCGGATAAGGGCACAGCGGGCGGCTGCGGGTCGCAGACCAGCTGGGCGGCACGTCGGGATTGACGCCGACCGCATTGCCCGCTCCGCGAGCCTGGGCCCGCACGCTGTCGGGTGCCTGGCCCTTCTCAACCCAGTTGACCAATGAGGTCAGCATGTCGAACTGGTCGGTCGCTGGGCCGAGGCCGCAGTGCGACATGCCCGGCACGCGGTAGAAGCGCGCGAAGTTCGACGCGTCGCCGCGATTGGCCGTACGCAGGCCGTTGTACCAGGTCGTCGTGTCGTCGACCGAGAAGATCGCATCGCTGACGCCGCGGTAGACCATCACCTTGGCGCCGCGGTTCTTCAGCGTGTCCAGCTTGGTTGGCTCCACCGGCTGCATGAACGACAGGCCGGACTCGGTGTAGGTCGCATCCTTCGCCGCCACTGCGGTCAGCTTGGTGTCGTTCGCCACCGTCAGCGCGTACACCGGCGGAACGAAGGTCCGTCCGGTGGAGTTCACGATCCTGCAGCTCGTGCGGGAGAACGCGCTGGCCAGTCCCACCCGGCTTTCCCAGGCGCTGGACATCACCCTGCCCGGAGTCAAGATGTGGCTCGACCGCCTGGAAGGACGCAAACTGCTGCGGCGCAAGATTCGCGATGCCGACCGCCGATCGCACAAGCTCGAACTCACCCGCGAGGGCCTGCAATTGGTGACCACGGCCCTGGACCAGTTGCTTCTCGCCGACGAGTCGGTGGTGCAGTTGCTGAGCCCGGGCGAGCGCCTGATGCTGATCGAGCTGCTGGACAAGGTGTCACAGGCTCAGCGCATCGAGGCGGCGGCCGCCGCTTGAGCCGCATCGTGACGACAGGAGCTTTAACCGCCTCGGCGAAGGCGGCGAGGCATGGCTTGTTTGCCGCCGCTTTCCCGCCGCGTTGCCGGGCCGTCTCCGCGAAGCTGTATTGAACCGGCGGGCAATCGACAGCGCCAACCCCGCTTGTCAGCGTTATTACCTACCTATAGTCCTATAGAGGACTAGTACAGTGAGGACATGTCATCGTCGCCTCTCACGCTCGTCCGACCGGAGCCCGGGCAGACCCGGTATGCGGCGCTGGCTGCAGCATTGCGTCACCGCATCGTCGCTGGCGAGTGGCCCCCGGGCACGCCGCTGCCCGCCGAAACGAGCCTCGCTGCCGAACACGGCGTGGCGCTGGGCACGCTGCGCCGAGCGTTCGAACTGCTGGACGAGCAGGGCTTGATCGAACGCCTTCACGGCAAGGGCACGTTTGTTCGTGGCAGCCTTGCCGGCGCGACGATGCTGCGCTTCTTCCGCTTCGGGAGCGGCGATGGAGAAGTACCGCAGTCGCGCGTCCTCGCACGCCAGTCGGTCGTCGCGTCAGCGGAGGTCGCTCGCCGGCTCGGCATCGCGCGCGGCGACCCTGTGCTCCGTTTGCATCGGCTGCGATCGTTGGGCGGGCAACCGTGCTTGCTCGAGGAGATCTGGCTGCCGTTGCCGATGTTCGAGCCCTTGCTCGGGTCGCCGTTGGCCGATTGGGGCGACCTGCTGTATCCGATGTTTGCCGAGCGCTGCGGCGTCGCGGTCACGCGCGCGACTGACCAGATCGGCTTTGCGAGTCTGAGCGCTGCGCAGGCGCGTCACCTCGAGCTGTCGCCCGGCCACCCCGGCGTCACGGTCACGCGGCAGGCCTACGACCTTGCCGGCCGTTGCATCGAACTGCGCCTCACGCGCGCCGACGCGTTCGCCTTTCACTACACCGTCACGATCACCTAGGAAACCCTTTCATGTCTTGCGCGCTCACGACTCGACGACAGTTTCTCGCCGCCTCGGCGACATCGGCCGCCGCTCTAACCTTTCCTGCCCGTGCCGCGGGCGACATCGGCGGCGGAAAGCCGATCACACTGGTCGTCTCCTACCCGGCTGGCGGCGGTGCGGACGCGATGGCCCGGCTGATCGGGCCGAAGATGGCCGACGCGCTCGGACAACCGGTCATCGTCGACAACAAGCCCGGCGGCAGCGGCACGATTGCCGCCCAACAGGTCGCGCGCGCCGCGCCAGACGGCACGACGCTGCTGCTGGACGCATCATCCTTCGCTGTCAATCCCGCCCTGTTCCACAAGCTGCCCTACGACAGCGACAAGTCGTTCGTGCCGATTGCGGTACTCGCCCAGTTCCCGAACGTACTGGTCTGCACACCGAGCTTCGAAGCAAAGACGGTCGCCGACCTGTTGAAGCTGGCCCGTGCGAAGCCGAACAGCCTGGCCTATGCGTCCTCGGGGAATGGCTCGGCGCAGCATCTGGCCGGCGCGCTGTTCGAGCAGCTCGCGAAGGTGGAACTGACACACGTGCCGTATCGCGGCGGCGGCCCGGCGTTGAACGACGTGATTGGCGGCCAGGTCCCGCTGTTCTTCGCCAACGTCGCCTCGAGCCTGGGCCAGATCCAGGCAGGCCGCTTGCGCGCACTGGCTGTGACGGCGGCGACACGCTGTCGGGCGCTGCCCGACGTGCCGACGATGGCGCAAGCCGGTGTACCGGGACACGAGGTGATGGAGTGGAACCCCATCCTCGCCCCCGCAGGTATGGCGCCTGCGGTGCGCGACAAGCTGACCGCGGCGGTGGCGCGTGCGATGGCGGACGCCGAAGTCCTGGGCCGCATCCGCGCGCTCGGCGGTGACGTCTTCACCGGCGACCCGGCACAGTTCCTCAAGGCACAGCAGTCGCTGTGGGCGCGCGTGATCAAGGAGCGGGGGATCACGCGTGAGTGACTCTGCGGCCGAGGGCTGGGACTGCCACGTCCACGTCTTCGACGCCTCGGTGCCGGTGCGCGCAGGCCACTACCAGCCCGTCGATCATCGGCTCGCGCAGATCGAAGCCACTGCCCTCGGGCAGGGCGTGGGCCATCTCGTGCTCGTGCAGCCCAGCGTCTATGGCACCGACAACACGCTGATGCTGGATGCACTGGCGCTCGAGCCGGGCCGTCACCGCGGCGTGGCGGTCGTGGCCGATTCAGTGTCCGACGCCGAACTCGATGCCATGCACGCCAAAGGGGTGCGCGGTGTGAGGCTGAACCTGGTGTCGCCGGTCGGTGAGGGGCCCAATCCAGCGCGGCGTTTTGCCGCTCTCGCTCCGCGCCTGCAGCGACGGGGTTGGCATCTGCAGTGGTACACGAACGCCGAACAATTGCCCCGCATCGCCGAACTGCATCGGGCCAGCGACGTCACCAGCGTGCTCGACCATCTTGCCGGCTTCGGCGCGCATGTCACCGACGATCACCCGGCGTGGCGTGCCGCCGAACTACTCGCCGCACACGGAGCGTGGCTCAAGCTCTCGGGCTGGTACCGGCTCGACGTGCAGGCGCCCTACACGAGCCTCGTGCCGCGCATCCGCCGCCTCGCCGACCTCTTCGGCGAGCGTTTGGTATGGGGCTCGGACTGGCCCCACACAAAGCTCTCGCCCGATGCGATGCCGCCGTACGCTGAGACCTGGCAGCCCGTCGTCGACGCGCTCGGCCGCAAGGCCGCCGAAGCCATGCGGAGCCGTCACCCGCCGATCTACCTCTAAGGAGAACAGGATGCAAGTCACCGGACTGATGCACGGTGCGCCGCTGCTGCTCCACCTGGACTTTCCGACCGCCGAGGAGCGGCTGTACGTCACCTCTGTGCTCTGAACGACCCCCGTTTCCACCCAACCGAAGGCCACCAATGAATCAATGCCAGACCACCCGGCGCACCGCGCTGCGCTTTTCTCTCGCCGCCACCGCCATGGCCGGCGGCCTGCCACTGTTCGCCCGGGCCCAGGCCGCCTGGCCGACCAAGGCGATCCGCTTCGTCGTGCCGTTCGCGCCCGGCGGCAGCAGCGAGATCGTCGCCCGTGCGGCCGCCGGCGAGCTGACCAAGATCCTCGGCCAGAGCGTCTATGTCGACAACAAACCCGGCGGCGCTGGCAACGTCGCGATGGGAGAGGTGGCGCGCGCCGAGGACGAGCACACGATCATCCTTGGCCACATCGGCACGTTGGCGGTGAACCCGTACATCTTCGACAAGCTGCCCTACGACGCGGCCAAGGCGTTCACGCCGATCTCGCTGCTCTCCAAGGTGCCCAGCCTCTACGTCGTGCGGCCCGACCTTCCGGTCAAGGACCTGAAGGAGTTCATCGCGCTGGCCAAGAGCAAGCCCGGCCAGCTCAACTACGGCTCGGCCGGCAACGGCAGCGCTGGCCACCTCGCGTTCGAGTACCTGAAGGCGGTGAGCAACACCTTCGTGATTCACGTGCCTTACCGTGGCACCGGCCCTCAGCTGACGGACCTGATGGGGGGGCGGCTCGAAGCCGCTGCGGTCGGCGCGCCGGCCGTACTGCAGTTCATCAAGGCCGGCAAGCTGCGCTGCATCGCGACCGGCGGCACCCAGCGTCTGGCGCAACTGCCCGACGTGCCGACGGTCGCCGAGCAAGGCTTCCCAGGCTTCGAGATGACGCAGTGGTATGGCCTGCTCGCGCCGTCGACGATGGCGAAAGCCAACGTCGACAAGCTCGCCGCCGCGTCGGCGCGGGCGATCAAGGCGCCTGCCGCGCTGAAGCTGCTCGAAAGCGAAGCCGCGATCGCGGTTGGCAGCACGTCGGCCGAGTTCGCCAAGTTCATCGAGGCCGAGCAGCAACGCTGGAAGCCGGTGATCGCGCGGGCGAAGATCAAGCCGGACTGACGTAGTACCGCCACCGTTTGCCAGTGTCGGGAAGGGGGCAAGCTCGGGCGTGGACGAGCGACCGCCTCGTCGAGCGGCGACGGACCGTTTGGGTCGCGTCCGGGTATAGCGCTCACACTGGCGTGCGACCGCTTCATCTCGCACAGCTGTCGTTGAGGATCGAACGTCGGGGATGGGACGACAAGCTGCCCATCCGAATAGACCGATGTCAGGCAAGTCGCGGCCACTTCCGGTCGCTCGCGCATCAAGCAAATCGTGTCGCCAACGACCGGTTCCAAAGCACAGCTGACATAGCTCGGCGACCGAGCGCGTTAACGACTGCTCCGAAGCTGTCGTTCATCGCCTTGCAATGCCAGCCGGCATCAAGGGCCGACCGTTGCGTCTGATGCCCCGCGCCGCCGTCCGCACTATGCGTCTGCGTCCCGACTTGTCTCGCTCGGTATCATCCATGAGACAACGCCCAACCCCGCAGCGAGACATATATGAAACTCTCGAGCCTGGCTCTAACGGCCCTTCTTTCGATTCCTCTCGCCGCCCCCCAGGTCATGGCTCAGGCGCAAACGGGGCGTGATGATTTCTTCTGGCTCGGCCAGATAAACAAAGCCACCGCCGTCATCAACACCGATGAGGGCTTGCTGGACAAGTCGCTGACGCCGCTGGTTTACAAGGGCATCAGCCAGGTGCTGGCAGACGGTGAAAAGCCTGGTGGCAAACGGCCCACGCTGGTCATCACCTTCGAGCCGCTGCTCATCGATGCGGTGGGGCCGAAGATCACCTTGTTGCATGCCGGGCGATCCAGCCAGGACATGCTGTCCACCGTGCGCGCGGTCACTTTGCGCGACGAAATGCTGGCGCTGGCCGACCAACTCAACAAGACCACCGCCACGCTGGTGGCGCTGGCCGACAAGTACAAAACCACCGTCGTTCCCAACTACACGAACGGCGTTGCCGCACAGCCCAACAGCTATGGCCATTACTTGTTGGGTTTTGCCGCCGGCCTCGATCGTGACGCGCAGCGCATTCGCGAGGCCTATGCCCGCCTCGATCGTTCGCCGATGGGAACGACGGTGCTCAACGGCACCAGTTGGCCGTTGAACCGCAAGCGCATGGCCGACTACCTGGGCTTCAGCGCCACGGTGGACAACGCTTACGACGCGGCGCAGATATCGGCAGTGGATCAGCCAGTCGAAGCCGGCGCCATCGTCATGGCTGTCGCGCTCCACACTGGCAGCTTCATCGAAGACGTCATGACGCAGTACGCGCAGGCTCGGCCTTGGATACTGCTAAAGGAAGGCGGCGGCAACACCTATGTGTCGAGCGCCATGCCGCAGAAGCGCAACCCAGGCCTGCTCAACAGTACCCGGCGTGACGCGTCTTCCGCATTGACGCTGGGCATGGGCGCTGCCCTCCAGGCCCACAACATTCCGCCTGGCATGCAAGACCCTAAAGACTCCCACAACAACAGCGCGATGATGCGCAGCGCCACGGCGGTGCTGGCCAACTGGGACCGCATCCTGAACAACCTGGTCCTGGACCCCCAACGGGCGCTGGAGGAACTGAACAGCGACTGGACGGCATCGCAGGAATTGGCTGACGTGCTGATGCGCAAGTACAAGCTGCCGTTCCGCGTCGGCCACCACTTTGCTTCCGAAGTGGTGGACTACGCCAAAGCCAAAGACATCAAGCCGCTGGCCTTCCCTTATGCCGAGGCGCAGCGCATTTATGCCGAAGCTGTAAAGGGTCTGGACGTTGTACAGGCGCTGCCGATGCCCGAAGCCGAGTTCCGGTCTACGCTGGACCCGGTTGCCATCGTGCAAAACCGACAGACAGCCGGCGGACCGCAGCTTGTTGAGATGGAGCGAATGGTCAAGGAGTCACTGCAACGCGTCGCCCAGCAGGACGCGTGGATCAAAGCACGTCGGGCCCGGATTTCCTCGTCCTTGGCGCGGCTTGACAGTGATTTTGAGAAGTTTGGTGCTGCCGCCCGTTAGACTCGAGATGCCGTTCTCGCGCCGAGCCTGTTGACCTCATCAATTCCCGCCCAGACGCTGGGTGCGCCGTACAAGCTCGATGGCTTATTGCCCGACATCGTGCGAATGCAGCTGAACCCGACGATCGAGCCTCCGCCGGCGCTGATACCCCTGTTACCCACCGAGGCCGACTTCGCGGCCTGGCACGCGAGCTACAAAACGCGGTGCTCACGACCCAACGGCGTTCGATGCCACTCTGGGTCGATTGAACACAATGCTGGCCAAGTGGCCGGGCTGGACCGAGGCAGAGTTGCGCTCGGTGCGTGTGCCGTTCTTGGTGGCCGTCGGCGACAATGACTTCGTGCGCATCGAGCACGCCGTCGAGATGGCGCGCTTGATTCCCAATGCCCGGCTGGCGATCCTCCCTGCCACGACGCACATGGGAATCGTGATACGCAGCGCCTGGTTGCCCTCGACGGTGGACGCACTTCTCCGGCCAGTTGCGTAGCCCGGCGACACCGCCGGAATGCTTCCCTCGCACAAAAGGACTTCTCGATGAGCGAAATGGAACTGGAGGATCTTTCCATCTACTTGCAGCGGCTGGGCTACGGCGCGCTGCCGCCGCCGACGCTGGAAACACTGCGCGCACTGCAAGCACGCCACACCAGCGCATTCCCCTTCGAGACGCTGTCGACGATGCTGCGCGCTCCCGTTCCGATCGACCTTCCATCTCTTGCGAGGAAGATGCTGCACGATGGGCGCGGCGGCTATTGCTACGAGCTCAACGGCCTGTACCTGGCGCTGCTTCGACGGCTGGGATTCGATGCGCGCAGCATCACCGGACGTGTCGTGATGGGCGGCCCCGAGGACGCATCGACGCCGCGCACACACATGCTGGTGACGGTTTTGCTCGACGGCAGTCGCTACATCACCGACGTCGGCTTCGGAGGCATGGTGCCCACAGGACCTCTGCGCTTGGACACCGAAGAAGAACAGGCCACTGCGCATGAACCGTATCGCCTGACCCACCACGAGGGCAGCTATGTCCTTCGAGCGCTGGTCGCCGGCAGCTGGCGCGCGATGTATGTATTCGACATGCAGCCGCAGACCGACATCGACCACGTCGTGGGCAATTGGTACGTGTCGACGCACGAGGACTCCCCGTTCCTCGGCCAACTGGTGGCGGCTCGTACCGGGCCCGGGCTGCGCCGGACGCTCAGCAATGGCAGCTACGCCATCCACCGATTGGGTGCCGCCAGCGAGCGACTGCAACTCACCGAGGTCGACGCCGTCATCGACGTGTTGCATAGCGATTTCGGCATTCGCGTGCCGCAGCATCCCGACCTGCGGGACATCGTTGCGCGGCTTGTCGCAGCCCCTTGAGGCGTCTGCGTGAAGCTCCGATCAGGATGTGGATCAGCGGGGTGCCGACCACCATCGCCATTGGGCTCCCGTTGTTGGCTTGCCGGATTGCTGACGATCGCCAGCGTCGGTGCTTGTGCCTGTCCCGGGGACGGTCCAATCAGCGTTCTGGTGCCCTACGCCGCCGGCGGCTCGGTCGATGTGACGACGCGCCTGGTCGCGAAGGCTGTGTCAGCACGCCTGGGACGCAGCCTGCTCGTGTTGAATGTGCCTGGTGCGTCAGGCCTCATCGCCGTGCGCCGCCTGCTTGCGGCACCGCTCGATGGCTGCACCCTTCTCGGCGCCACTGTCAACACCGTTGTGATTGTGCCGCTACTGAACCCGCATGCTGGCTTCTCAAGTACAGACTTGGCCCCTGTCGCCCTGGTCGGCGAGACCGAGATGGTCCTCGTCGCGAGCGCGCAATCGGAACTACGCGACATGACGGCACTGGATCAAGCCGTGCGGTCGGCGCGCACGCTTCGGGCGGGTCACCCAGGAGCTGACAGCGTACAGGCGCTGGCGCTGAATGTGCTCGAGGCGCGTTTGCGCACAACCTTCGTCAAGGTTCCCTACAGCGGAGCCGGCATGATGGTCAGCGATCTCGCGGGGGGGCACATCGAGTTGGCCGTGCTGGCCAAACCGGCAGCCTTGCCCTTGGTGAAGCGCGGTGTGGCAGTGATGCTCGGGACGATGCGGCTTGGTGAGGGCGACCCGCTACCCACTTGGAGCGGCTGGTTCGCGGCGCGAGGCGTGGCGTCGTCGGCAGTCGTTCCCGTGCGGGCAGCGATCCTGCAATCCCTCGCCGATCCGCTGCTGGCGGGAGCGTTGGCTGAGATGGGCATGGAACTCAATCGCGTGCCACCCGACGCACTTGTCGACGAGATCGCCCGTTCGATGCACCAGGTGCGGCGGCTGCTTGAGGTCAGGCCTGCCGGCAGGGACATGCCGCCAGGTCGTTCAGACGTCCGCTGAGTTGGGGGGCGCTTCGCGGAACCGACGCAACACGTCCAGAAGATCACGCACCGGACCCCGCTCGTCCAGGACGCAAGTCCGGAACAGAACACCAACAGGCTCGATCGATAGACCCCAGGATCCGGGCACTTCGGCGAGCAAGCCGTTCGCTAACCATGGCTGCACGATGTTGCGCGGGATCATCACCAGGGCCTGCCGCTGCTCGATCATGGCGAAGGTTAGCGTGAGCGCGCGCGATTCGACCCAGCACAGGTTTCTCGGGGGCGCCGTCCCAATCCAGAATGCTTGAAAGTCGCCCTGGGCAATCGAGGCCTTCGGCGCCGCGAGCCACAGTTGCTGCGCAAGCTGGTCCCGTGTGACATTGGTACGTCCGGCCAGCGGGTGGCGTGGGCTGCAGACGATGATGTAGCGATCGGATCTCAGCGCCTCGAAGACCGTACCGGCCGGCAACTGCGCTGGCCGCCGTGCGACCACGAGATCGATGACGCCCTCGCTCAGGCTCTGCAGCAGACTGTCGGGTGCCTGGTTCACGACCTTGACCACCAGCGCAGGATGAATCTCAGTGAACCGCGCAATTGCGTCGCCCAGCAGCCCGCCGATGGCGGCTTCGATGGCGCCGACTCGCACCTCGCCCTGGCTGCCCGAGAGCAGGTCGCTCATCACTTCGGCGCACTCTGCGAACGCCGCCATTGCGGTGCGCACTTTGGGCAACACCGCCTCACCCGCCGGCGTGAGCCGCGCACCCTTCGCATGCCGCTCAAACATTGAGAACCCGAGCAGGCGTTCCAGTTCGGCCAGAGCGTGCGTCGCGGCGGGCTGACTCATACCGATTGCCTCGGCCGCCCGCTGCACGCTGCCCAGAGCTGAGATCTCCTGGATCAACTGCCATTGGCGCAGCCTTGATCGGGCAAGCATGCGCGCCAGCAGGACATTGGAGGAAGTACGCATCGGCGGTGTGGGCGGAGGGGGCAGTCGAGGATTGTCCACTTGTTGACTTCACGCCGGTACCGACTGCCAGCCGCCACTGTCGATGAGGGATTCACGCAGCACCGGCAAGCAGCGCCCTCGCAGCCGCGCCGCGGCCTCCTGCAAGGTATCCAAGAACCAGATACCCCAGGCACCGATTCGATGGTTCAGGTGGGCAGTGCTGAACCATCATCCAGCCAAGTTGGCATCGTCGCAAAAGAACGCCGGAGACATCATGCAAGAACGGATTCAAGCTTCCACCCAGCGCGCGCCTGCGCGCCTGCTCCTGGCGATATCCACCGCGGTGGGTGGCTTGCTCGCGGGCTGTTCAGGCGGCGGCGACGACTCCCCCGCCGCCGCCGCCTTCGCGACGCCGCTCGTGGTGGCGGACGCGGCGGCCCGCTGCGGCGCGCTCGTCGGCACGACGATCGCCGCCAGTGCCATTGGCGAGCCCACAAGCGGCGCCATCGTCACCGCGGCCATCTACAAGCCCGCCGTTGCCGACGCGCCGAATTCTGCCAACACCGCGACCGTGCAGGGAACGCCGGACTACTGCCAGGTCCTCGCCGACATCAAGCCCGTGGACATCACGGCGCCGGTCATCAAGGTCCAGGTGAACCTGCCGACCTCGTGGAACGGCAAGAGCGTGCAGATGGGTGGCAGCGGATTGAACGTGGCTCTGGTGACCGGTCTTGATCCGGTTCGCGCTGCCGGCCCAGAAACACCGTTGGCGCTGACTCGCAGCTACATGACGCTCGGAACCGATTCCGGTCATCAGAACGTCGCTGGCGTCAACACGGCCGCATTCGCCCTGAACAACGAGGCCCTGACCAACTACGCCTTCGCCGCCTACAAGAAGACGCACGACGTAGGCCTTGAGCTGAGCATGGCCTACTACGCGCATCGGCCGATGAAGAGCTATTACATCGGCGGCTCGGAAGGCGGGCGCGAAGGCATGGTCATGGCCCAGAAATACCCCGCAGATTTTGACGGCATTGTGGTCGTCGATCCGGTTATCCGGCTGATCGGTCTGTGGCAGTTCCAGCTCAGCATGGGAACGATCCAGAGCACGCCGGGGAGTTGGCTCGGGGGCAAGGTGCAGTTGATTCACGACACCGTGCAAACGGCTTGCGACGCGCTCGACGGCATTCAGGACAAAGTGGTGAGCAACTACAAGGCGTGCAGGCCGCTTGCAGACGCGGCGCTGGTCGCCACGCGCTGCGCATCGGGCGCCGACGAAGGCGCCACCTGCTTCTCGGACGGACAAATCAACGCGCTGCGCTGGATCTACACCGGCCAGCTGTATACCTTCAGTCTGGCGAACGGCCTGAACTCATACCCCGGCTACCTGTATGGCAGCGAAGGCGTTCCCGGGGCGCTGGATGTCTGGGTTGTTGGCGCGACGGCTCCCACGACAAACCCCGATGCTGTGGGCGTCGATCGGAGCTACACGATCGGCGGACAGCTGGTCCGCTATTTCGTGACGAAGGATGTCAACTTCAACCCGTTGACCTTCAACGCGGCGGCCTATCAGACGCGCATTCAGGAATTGTCCAACTTGATGGACATGACGAACCCCGACCTCAGCGCCTTCTATGCACGCGGGGGCAAACTCATCATGCGTCAGGACCTCAGCGACAAGGGCAACAGCCCGCAAAGTGGCTTCGACTACTACGACTCCGTCGTCACGAAGATGGGCAAGGACAAGGTCGACCAATTCTTCGTTGCGTATGGCGCAACTGGTTTGCCGCACACATCGCCTGGCCTGCCCGCAGGGACGGTGAACGCGCCGAGCTATGGCACACCTGGGCACAACGACTTCGTCGGACTGATCGACGACTGGGTCGTCAACGGTGTCAGGCCGCCCGAGCAAGTGACGCTCACGAATCGAACTGCACTGCCTCCTTACGACGTTGTGGCGTCCAAGCCCATGTGCCGCTACGGCTTCTATCCGCGGTACGTAGGCGCTACGACTGCTGGCGGAAATCTGGCGGGAAACTACACATGCACGGCGAACTGACGCCTGTCGATGCGTGCGCAGTGCGTGCGGTCGCTCAAGCGTCAATGAGTCGCTACGACCGTAGATCCGGACGACCGAACGGGCCTGTCACGAATACCCGCAAGTGGCCGCGAAGAGCCGGCGACATGCGCGCCGCAATGCTGTCACTCGCGGTCACGCCAAGTCGAACAACCGCTCCTTGTGATCGTGGACGGCAAGAGTCGACCCGTTGCTGCTAGTCACAACGACGATGACTGGTCGGTCGAACGCGACAGCAAGTGGCTCGCTCGCCCCGCACGTGAGACCCCGCCGTCGTTAGAACTGCTGCGTGAGACCCACGCCGAAACGTCTCGCGACGACGCTGTGGTTCCAATACAAATCAAGCCCGAAGAAGCGCTCGCTGTACGAATACCCGGTGTTGATTCACGTTGCTCCACTGCGTGTGGCCGAGCTCGACCGACACCCATGGCGCCAACAGGTAGCCGCCGAACACCTCGGACCCCGTGCCGTTGTGCGTGGCGCACGAACTGTCGGGGCCGCGCCCTAGTGACGCCCGTCGATTTCGGCCACGGTGGCGCCCTCTGGGCGGATCCAGCGCGCGAGTGTCGCAAACAGCTGCTCGAGCTTGATCGGCTTGGCGATGTGGTCATTCATGCCCGCCGCGAGCGCCTTGTCACGGTCTCCGACCATCGCGTTGGCGGTCAGCGCGATGACCGGCAGGGCTCGAAGCTCTGGCCGCTGGCGCAGCGCCCGCGTCGCAGCATAGCCATCCATGACCGGCATCAGGCAGTCCATCAGCACTGCATCGAAACGCTGCTGCTCCAGCATGTCGATGGCCTCCTGGCCGTCGCAGGCGACGCTGACGACGACGCCGGCGGTGCCCAGCAAATCCAACACGAGCTCGCGGTTGATGGCGTTGTCCTCGACGAGCAGCACGCGCGCACCGCTCACGACGGCCCGATGGACGAGCAAGCTCTCTTCGCCGCGCGGGGCTTGTGTCGGGTGGGACGCTGTACCACCCTCGGCAGGCAGTGCATGAACCGGACCCTGCGGCGTCGGCGCCTCGATCTCGAACGAGAAGATGCTGCCCTCGCCCTCGCGGCTGCGGACCAGGATGTCCGAACCCATCAGGCGTACGAGCTGCCGACTGATGGTCAGGCCGAGTCCGGCACCGCCTTCGCGTCGTTGAAGGTCGGCCACTTGCGCGAACGGTTGGAACAGTCGCGCCAACTGCGCCTCGTTCATCCCGATGCCCTTGTCTTCGACCTCGAAGCACAATCGGCCAGCGGTACTGCCAGACGAAGGCCGCACCGGTCTTGCGCGCAGCGTCACCTGCCCGGCGTCACTGAACCGGATCGCATTCGAAAGCAGGTTGAGCAGCACCTGGCGCAGTCGCTTCTCGTCGATGAAGACCGACGCGGGCAGATCGGGTGCCGCCTCGTAGACAAAACCCAGGCTCTTCTCCTCCGCCTTGATGCGGATGATGTCGCATACCACCTGCAGGAACCCCGGCAGGTCGACCTCGCTGGGATACAGCTCGAGCCTGGCCTCGTCGATGCGGGCCAGATCGAGGACATCGTTGATCAGCATGAGGAGGTGCTGCCCGCTTTCCTCGATGATCGTCAGTCCTCGGGCCTGGCGCTCGGTCAGCGGCTGGTCGCGCCGCAGGATCTGCGCGAAGCCGAGAATGCCGTTGAGCGGCGTGCGCAGTTCGTGGCTGATGTTCGCGAGGAAGGCAGCCTGTGTTGCTCGGGCAGACTCGGCGGCGTCGCGCGCCGCGATGAGGTGCCGCTCGGCTTCCCTGCGCAGGGTCGCGTCACGGATCACCAGAACGACCAGGCTGCCGGTGCCCGACGTCACCGGGTTGAGCGACACCTCGACCGGAATGCTCCGCCCGTCGCGGCTGCGCGCCAAAGCGTCGCGTGCTAGGCCGGGCACGGCCCCGGGTTTCCAATCGAAGTCGGCCAACAACGTGTCCCCGGGCTGATCGGCCGCCTGCGCATTGGACATGCCGAACATGCGCTCCGCGGCGCGGTTCAACTGCAACACTCGGCCGCTCTCGAGCACGACGATGCTGTCCGCAGTGTTGTCGATGATCGCGGTCAGGCGTTGTTGCTCGGCCTCCAGCAATGTGCGGGTCGTCGCCAACTGGCGGCGGTCGGACAGGAAGCGCTCGACTGCGCGCGCCATCGCGCCGATTTCGTCGTCGCCGTGCACGGCGACAAGCGGTTGTGGGTCGCGAGGGTCATCGACGGCGAGCAGGCTGCGGCTGATTCGCTGCAGCCGCGAAATGACGTGTTGGCCGAGAAAGACGCGCGCGATGAGCCAGGCGGTCAGCAGGCTGAACGCCAGCCAGGCGACGACCCAGTACGCACTCGTGTACGAGGCATCGACGACGCGCAGGACGGCGGCCTGATGGGCGCGAGCGAGCCGGTCCGATTGCTCACGAGCCGACTGCGCCAATGCCCGTGCGTGGGTCTGCATCTCTTCGTGGTAGCTCTTCAGCGCAGTGGTCGGCGACGCATCCACGGGCGCAGATCGTGGGGTGGCGTCGCGCACCTGCGCAAGAACATGCGCCGAGTTCCGGAACAACTGGCTGGACTGGTGCAAATCGAGCACCGACACGTCCTCGCTGACCGCAAGCCGTGCGGTGAGTTGATCGAGCGCATCGAGTTCGCTCAGGATCAGCGCGTAGGTCTGGCGGGCGACGACCCGAGAATCGGCGGCCACCATGCGGTCGGCCAGCAGCTGGATCTGCGAGGTCCGTTGCTGCAAGTCCTGGGTGTTGTGCACGCGCTCGAGTTGCTCGTCGGAGAACTGGCGCGCTGCGTTGCCGGTTGCGATCAGGGCCAGAAAGGCCGTCGCTCCACCGGCGACGATGAGCAAGCCCATGGCGGACAGCGCGACCGCAAACTGCGCGCGCAGTGACTGCGGCGTGAATCGCGCCAGCAGGGCGGCCCTGCGCTGCAGGGAGAGAATTCGCATGGGAAGGTGGCGTTGCACTGTGTCAGCGGCGTTTCCAGATTCTCAGGTAGATGTCGCGATAGCCGTTCTCCGGGTCGTATACGAACCGGGAGCCGCCATCGGAACCGACATTCTCGCCAATGACAAGATGGACGGGCGCAACGAAGCCGCTGACCGCTTGCTCGGCAAAGAGCCGATTCAACTCGTCCACCACTTGCCAGCCCTGCATGTTCAGCGGCTCGGCCACCGTACCGGTCTGGTAGGTTCCGGCGCGGATGCGCATGAACGCCGGCGCGCTGCCGTCGCCTGCCGACAGCAGGCTGATCGCACCATTGGGCAACGCCGCTTCGATCAACACGGGCACCGCGTAATCGAAGTAGATGTCGTTGATCGCCAGCGCGTGCGTCCAGCGTGGTCCGTGTGCGGCGAGCAGTTCCCGGGTCACTGCGGGCATGCGAGCGGCGCTTTCGGAGATGGCCACGTCACGCACCTCGAGCAGCCTGCAGCCGCTGCATTGGCGAATGACGTCTGCCATGGCCTGCGCCTTGGCCGTGGCGATCGCGAACCGGGAATCGGTGAACACCACGACACCGGCCTTGCCGCCCGACTGCGCCACGGCCGCCAGCGCCGTTGTGCGGGCGACGGCGATCGGGTCGGTGCTCACGTTCATCGCGACGGGTGTCCCTGCGATGGCGCCGGGACTCGGCCCTGCGTGCCAGCCGACCATCGGCGGCAGCCGCGGAACCGCCCCACGCAGCATCGGTTCGAGTTCGTGCGCGTCTGATCCGCAGATCACGAGGCCGTCCGGCCGCGACGCCAGGGCGTCGGCAAGCGCACGGCTGCGGCCGGCCGCGGTGCCACCCGCATCGTGGATCCGCACCTTCCAGCCGATCTCGCGCGCGGCCTCGCGGATGCCCTGAGCGACGCCCAGTACCCCGCCGTTGCGCAGGTCCTCGGCCAACACCGCGATCGACTTGGCCGGAGCGGCACTGGGGCCGGAGGTCGGTCCGGTCCATGCCGGTGCGCGACTGGAGGCGCTTTCGATGGCCCGGCGGGCTTCGTCGACAGTGTCGGCGGCCGAAAGCCGGGGCAGCAGTGAACACAGGCCGACCGCGAACACTGCGAAGCGAAGAGCGCGCCCACGGGTCGCCATGCCACGATCAATGATCACGCCACTACTCCTTGAGCCGCCGCCGGCCGGCCGCTTGCGTCAGGGCAGCATTTGCGTCGCCGGTGGCCACAATTGTGCGCCAAGCAAGCGACTACGGCCCCCCGAGAGGATGGCCGGATCGGCTGCGACCGCGTTGAAGTTCGTCAATGAGCCCAGTCGTGGAGCTGCGTCTCCTGTACCTTGGAAGTTGACGGAGACGCCTGCCCGCGCGTCAGGCGAGGGCCGCAAACGCTCATTCGGACGTGCTGCGCAGGCGGCCGATCAAGTCAGCGATGACGGCGTGCTCCGACAGCGAGAGCAGACTGGCCCTCAAGCGCTGGCTGCGCTCCAGTTCTCGCATGCGCCACTCCAGTTCGCCGACGAGGGTCATGATCTCGACATACACGTGGGCATCCTGAAGGGCGGCGGCGTCGCAAAGCAGTTGTTCTGCGTTGTGCGCTGTGAGCCCAGTGCTCGAGAACGAAGCCCGAATGCGCAGCATGCGCTGCAGCCCGGCTTCGAGTACCGAGCGAAGCGCGGGGCCCGATTCGGCGATGCGCTCATCGATCCAGGCGCGCGAGTCGTTGAACCTGCCCAGCGTTTCGGCGAGCCGGACGATGCGCGGGACGGCGTCCACAAGCGGCGAAACCGAAGACAACTCGACAGAGTCTTCCGGCGCTTCGCGCGCCGCGGCCGAAACTGCCGCGAGCAATTGCGGGCTGAACTCGCCCGGAACGAGCCGGTCGGCCATGCGCGCCCGCGCGAGGGGCGAGGGGTCCGATTCGACCAACGCCATCAGCCACTCCGCCGCCGCGACGATCT
>Ga0307516_10003871_pt1 | contig 18907 bp, 12 predicted proteins | sample 19_EM_MG_FD_203310 | JGI IMG/M metagenome (GOLD analysis project Ga0307516, IMG submission 203310) | Populus trichocarpa ectomycorrhiza microbial communities from riparian zone in the Pacific Northwest, United States - 19_EM | ecosystem: Host-associated > Plants > Roots > Unclassified | place... | reverse complement strand
TCCTGTTCGTACCGGCGGTGCATCTCCCAGTCACCTGCAAAGCATCCCAACAACACAAGCAGTATTTCACTTTCGTTTTCCTTTTTCTTTTAGATCTGCCATCATCTCCCTTCGTTAATGCTTTCTTATTCTGGGTTCAACGTCGCCATTGCTTGTTGCCGTTTGGATGGTTGCAGATCGGAGAAGTTGTCGTGGCTGGTGGCGCGTCGGCGCACGCGATGAGGAGACTCGGGGAGATCAACTCAAGGGACTGACCGCTGCTACTGGCTGAGGGAGCGGTTCAGTGGTTCATCTGCAGGCCGTCCCTGGCCACTGCCGTGCGTGGGGGAGGAGCTGCTACGGGGCCGGGAGAAGACTAGGAAGAAGACAGCGGGAGCTGACGCCGTGTTCGGTCTGAGGAAGAAAGGAACGGCGGCCGGTCTCTGTTGGGTGGAGCTGGAGACCGTGAGAAGGAAATGGAAGGCTTCTGTGCAGAGGGCAGGTCTTGGCTGCCGCTGTTGGAGGTTGATGTGGGTGTGGCCTTGGCTGGTTTTTTTTGAGAGGGAGCTGCTGCGGGGCTGCCTTGGGTGAGGTAGATGAGAGTTTGGTGCTGAGTGCAGCCGAGAAAGGGAAGTGGATGGCTGCTTCAACAGGGAACAAGGGACCCCTGTGTGGCTTCCGGTTTTGGGAGCCAAAAATCCCAATGACAGGGTGGCGGCCAGAAATGAAGAGATGCCATGTGCGGGGTCTGCTGGCCGGGGCTGAGAGGGATTCTGGTGAGGGGATGTGGATGTGGGTGCTGTCAGCTGAAAATGATAGGAAATCGGGGAAGATCGGCGTTGTGGGTGCAGGGGAGAAGGAAGAGGGACTGGGGAGCCGTGGGCCCCTGCCCACGGCTGTGTGGAAGAAGAAAAAATGGAAAAATCCCCCTCTCCCCTTTGTAGCTGGGGATGAGCAGAAATAGGGGTTCTCCTCGTGAGGAGGGGCCTTCATTGTCGGCTGGAAACAAGGAAAAGAAGACCCTGGGTGGGGGCTGAGTCCCTGATTTTCAGCCGAAAGAGAGGGATCAAATGGTCTTGGGCCAGGGGGAGTGGCTAGTTTCGGGTGAAGAAAAAAGTTTTTTTTAGGTTTTCTTTTTTTTGTGTTGCCTCCCCCTCCAATATTCAAAATTCCCTATGCATAGGCAAAATATTGTTTGAGCCTCAAAATTGATTTCTCACTTTTCTTTTCTTTTTAAATTTGATTTTCTTTAATTTTTTTGTATTTTTGAAAATAAGCAATATCAACGTCGACTCAATGAGGAAAATCAATGATTTTAAAATTAACGCGTTCAAAGTTGAACGCGTTCGAAAGACCTTTGAAAATTTAAATTCTTTTTAGACGACGCTGCAAATGCTAAAAACGATGCAAATGTATTTTTTGGGTTTTCAATGCTTTTCACTATTTTTGGATTTTTTCTGAAAATTTATTAAAACATGGGTCAAAATTGGGTAGCAACAATTTGCATGCATGCTTTTATACGAAAAAAAAAAATTACATCTTCATCGTACTTTAAAAAATCATTTAATGGATATCACAACAAGTTTACGAATATCCATTATGATTTAACTAAAATTTCAAATAAAAACCTTTTTTATTTTCTTTCATATTAGGATAGTTAGGCTTTAAAATGGTTATGTTTCAACTTGATGAGATAAGAATCTTTTTAATGAGAAAAACGTTTCTCTAAACTTTGGAAAGATTAACGAATAAAAACACGACTTAAAACAAATAACAAAGCAGCTTACTATAAGTAAGGTGAATTAGGAGAGATGCATCTTTCATTTACACAATCAATCCCCTTACCCAGACTCTCATTGACTATTAGGTTTTCTAGTGACCATAATATTAGGTTATGACTCCTTTTTCTTTTCTTTTTTATTGATAAAAGATAAGAATTTCTTGTATTTTCCGCACTAATTACCCATTACACATTGCTATTTTCAAAGAATCACTATAAACTTAAAAGTTTAAAGTTTTAATAATAATTTTATATTATTGGATAATGCATCTTTTCAAGTGAACATTTAATTTAATTTTGTTTTGTATTAAATTTTTTTATTGAATTGATTTTTTAATATTAACAAAATAATAATAATAATAATAATGTAAATGATTGGAACCATGGAATCTGAAGTAATAATGCATCTTTAAAATTTATGGTCATGTCTTTGTTCGTGTTCAGCATCTTTTGCTTCCATTCTGTCGATCTTTTGTTTCCATTATGTCGATCTTTTCCATTGTCGAGCAGAGAAAGATTAATAAAGCTAAAGCACCAGTATGAAGGCCAAAAGCTGATAGCTTACCCTCCATTTCTTGGGTCCAATCAGAAAGTGAACATTGAGAAGAAATAATGCATCTTTAAAATTTATGGTCAAGTCTTTGTCCATGTTCAGCACAAAAACCATTAATTAGCAATGTAACAATAATTTTATTTTAATCATATAACAATACATTACGGAACAGTTGATTGATTGTACTTACAATATAACACAACAAATCATAGAGTACAACAAATCATAGAGTATGGTGTAGCAACGTGTACTTACTTAACCACGTATACAATCACGAATCATGTTTGATCAATTCTAGAAAGTGTAACTCAGCTGGTTAGATTATAAGTTTGTTTTTTAAATATCATTAGTTCGAGTGCCATAAACCTCAGAGCCATTAGAAACTTATCTAATTATTAAGTATTTTAAAGCTCTAAAAAATTAGTCAGGATGCGTGTATATTGGCTCGAACACCCATAGTTATATAAAAAAAAAACATGTTTGGTCATTTCTTGATAGATCACATGCAATAAAGAATCATGTTATATCTAGAAATTAATTTCACATCAATTTTACTTTTCCTTTAATTTGAATAGACTAACATTTTATCTTCTAAAAAGTACTTTATCAAAGTAGCAAACGTACAATCAACAAGTTTTATTTTCAACAATATAGAAGTTCACAAATTACAGTAGGGGCCACAAGATTATAATCATACGGTTTTTATTTCAGAAATTATGAATCCAAATTTCTTTGTAAGTTCCTGCTACTCCTACTGTCCCATAGTCCTCACTTACTCCTACTGTCCCATAGTCCTCACTGGATTGTTTTATTGCTTTGCAACTTAATAATCAAACATACCATGTTAAGATAGAGGAGATGGACTGATGCGAACCCTAGTGAAATTTAGTAGAATTCACGACTCCAAGATTAATCTAATCCAAATTTGTTGAGATTTGAATGAGCTTATCATAATGGAAGACACAATGGAAGACTTGCTCCAAGGCAACAAGACTATAAACCAACTCGATCACAACGCCTACATCTAGAGACGAGAAAAGAAAGTATAAATTCACAACGAATAATGGTCAATTCTTTGAAGAGTTGAAAGTTCAATCAAGAACCAAGATTGAGCAACCAAAAGTCGGCTATGATGCTGAAAATATCATAAAAAGTCTGTCCTAAAATTATTCATAAAGAGTATTTAAACTCCAAACCAAAATCCTAGTGTCTCACATAAGCTCAATTTAAATAATAATCAACCCAAACTAAAACTAGCTCAAACTAATTAAAAAATAAAAAATAAACAAGTCTAATACCCAAATAAAATGTCTTCTCTCAAAATAAATAAAGTTTGATAGCCCAACTAATTAAATAAGACAAGTTCGTTGTTTCCGCATTTTGTCTAGCAGCAGCAAAAGCTCAACTTAAAACGGATGGTTCTCTCTCGTTTTAATGAATTAGAAGGAGTTTCATATACCGTTGGAAAGGTATGGAAGTCTAGCTTCCAGCTCAACTAGAATCACATCAAAATTCGATTTGTAGCTCCAGTTATGACTAAAAGAGTAACGAAAGGTGAAACTGTCCCAATCTAGTCTTCTTCTCCTAATCCTTGTGTAATGCTCTTGGTTCCATCAACAAGCCCCTCTTGAACATGAATCAAATTAATTAAGGCTTGCTCTTTATTATTAAAAATCATCTTGAAGTCCATTGAAAGCTTCTTTGAACTTCTTAGCCCTAAACCTAGTAACTGGACCAACTGGAACCTCCAATGGATCGTTAGATGGTTGGATCGCATCATGGACCATTTACATTATCCAATTGCTGGCTCTATTTCATAGACCATGGATGATTTCCTTACATCTCTAGAGCGAGGGGATGGGGATGATGAGGAAGACTCGGTTGATATGGCCGATGATGTGGACATCTATGGTGATGGGGAAGAAGACGTTGCAGATTATTGTACGTGTGCGGTGTGGTGTCATAGTGAAATGCATCCATTACACATTGCTATTGTCAAGCAGAGAAAAATTAAAGTTAACCTACACCTCTAACAGCTTTAGTTTAGGATCATCTTGGTATGCTTCTTTATTATATGTATGAATAACTTATTATCCATTACACATTACTATTATCAAAGAATTACTATATATAAACTTAAAAGTTTAACGTTTTAATAATAATTTTATATTATTTACTAATACATCTTTTGAAGTAAACATTTAATTTAATTTTGTTTTATATTAAATTTGATTGACATTGACAAAATTTATGGTCAAGTCTCCGTGTTCAGAATCATTTTTTTGCCTCGTCAAGCAGAGAAAGATTAATAAAAGCTAAAGCATCAGTACGAAGGCCACAAGCTACATTTCTTGGGTCCAAACGGAATGTGAACATTGAGAAGTAATAAAGGTAATGCCTTATTAAATGAAAGACTTTACATGGTTTTCTGTCTTTTCTATGCCCAGCAAGCGGCTCTGCTAAATGATTTGATACGTCATGAAATGAATTGATTTTGTGACGTTATAAGAAAAATAATAATGTATATGATTGAACCCATGGAATCTTTAAAATTTATGGTCAAGTCTTTGTTCATGCAATTCAGCATCTTTTATTAATCTTTTGCATTTAATAAAGTTAAAGCATCAGTATGAAGGCCAAACGCTGATAGCTTACCCTCCATTTCTTGGGTCCAATCACAAAGCTATTAAACTTGATGTGCATCACATTTTATGTGAGATATTGAAAAGAAATAAGAGAAAGTTCACCTACTAAACTTGATGTGCATCATACACACACACACACTTTATAATCTTAAAATCTTCAAATTTAACTAATTTTTTTTTTATGAAAATGTTGTTATATAAAAGAATATAGTTAATTTTATGGTTTGTATAGAATAATAGTTGTTGTAAGAATATGTTTTTAATGTAATTTCAAGCTATGTTTTTAATGAAAAACAAAGATTAGTAAAATTTAAAATTAATAAAATACAAATAGTTTAAAATATAGAAATAACTTATTTTGGATTCTCTCTATATTATTCCTTGACATGATTTTTAAGAGGTGAGAATTACAGAAAGAAAATAATTATTGTACTAAAAGTTTCTCAATATTGTTAGAACCTTAAAGAACCCATACGTATTATATTAGGATAAGTGAAATATCAAAATCTTTATTTTATTTTCCATGCCCTTGCACATGATTACAATTATTTTCTTTTTAAAAAGTGATTTTTGTTTTGAATTCTAATAAATAATTTTTTGATACGTTCTCATATATAATTAAGTACAAGCTATGGTTACAGAATGTTTTGTCACGAAGATATGTTCTTTTTAATACTATGAATATTAAATTGTTAAGATTTGAGTATATTAAAGAATTATATCCCAATAATAATGATTTTGGTACCATATATGTTGAGTATAGAGTTTCGGCCAAGGATAATATTTTTAGGCATGATGGATTTTTTGTTTAAGGAGAATAGATTATGTGTGCCGAATTGTTCTATGCATGAATTACTTATAAGGGGAGCTCATGAAGGAGGTTTAATGGGGCATTTTGAAATTGTTAAGACTTTAGAAGTTTTACATGAATATTTTTATTAGCCTAACATGAAAAGAGATGTGCAAAAAATTTGTGATAGATTCATAACTTGTAGACAAGCTAAGTATATAGTAAAGCCTTATATGTTATATACACCTTTACTTGTTCATAAGAAACCTTGGGTTGATATTTATATGGATTTTATTTTGGGTTTACCTAGGTCTAGAAAAAAAAAGAGACTCCATATTTGTTACTATATAGATATATTTTCTAAGATGATACATTTCATTGTTTGCTATAAAACTAATGATGCAATAAATATCAAGACCTTTTCTTTTGAGACGTCATTCGGCTACATGGTGTTTCTAGGAGCATTGTGTTTGATTGAGATGTTAAGTTTTTTAGTTACTTTTGGAAGGTTTTGTCGGGTAAGTTAGGGACTAAACTTTTATTTTCTACTACTTGTCACCCATAAATAGATGGTCAAACTGAAGTTGTGAACAAGACTTTAACTCAATTATTAAGAGCTATCATTCAAAAGAATCTTAAAATTTAAGAGGATTGTTTGCCTTTTATTGAATTTGCATTTAATCATAGTGTGGATTCTACAACTGATTATTCACCATTTGAGATTATTTATCATTTTAATCCTATAACACAATTGAATTTGATTCCTTTACCTATTGATGAAAGGGTTAGTCTTAATGGTAATAAAAAAGCATAGGTAGTGAAGGACTTACATGCAAAAATTCAACAATAGATAGAGAAAAAAGAATGAACAATATGCATTCAAGGCTAATAGAAGATGAAAATTAGTGAGGTTTGAACTAGGTGATTAGGTTTGGGTGCATATGAGGAAGGGAAGGTTTCTCGAATAAAGGACATCTAAATTAATACCTCGAGGAGATAGTCCTTTTCAGATTATAAAATCGATCTACCAAGTAGGTATGGTGTTAATGTTACAATCAATATTGTTGATCTCTCTTTCTTTGATGTAGGTAATGATTCAAGATCAAATCCTTTTGAAGAGAGAGGAAATGATGTGATCCATGAACCACCAAATGATCCATTGGAGGTTCCAATTGATCTAGTGACAAGGCTTAGGGTTAAAAGATTCAAAGAGGCTTTCAATTGACTTCTTTGAGATACATGAGTTAAGGTGGACTTCAAGAAGGTAATAAATAATGAAGAGCAAGCCTTGATTAATCTGATTCATGTTCAAGAAGGACTTGTTTGTGGAACCAAGGCCATAACTCAAGGATTGGGATACAAAGAATCAAATCAGACAATTTGACATTTCTTTACTATTTTGATCATAACTGGAGCTCCAAGTCATATTTTGATGCGATTCTAGTTGGGCTGGAAACTAGAATTCCATACATTTCCGATGATAAAAGGAACACATTCTAATTCATCAAGACCAGAGAGAACTATTCATTTGAAGTTGGGTTTTGAAGCTACCAGCAGATTAGGAGAAAAACCGACATGGTCTTATTTTAATTAGTTGGGCTGTTGATCTATCTTTGTTTTGTGTGGCAACATTTATTTAAGTTTCAGATTTGTTTATTTTAATTAATTTGGGCTAGTTTTTAACTTTGTTTGGGTATCATTTAAATTGGATTTATGTGTGACTCATTAAGGAAACTAGGGTTACTTAGCTTTCTAGAATAAGTACTCTTTCTTTGTGAACAATATTTAAAAAAAAAAAAGATTTTTGCAAAATAAAAATATTGTCTCTCTTGGTTCTTGATTGAACTTCAACTCTTTAAAGAATTGACAAATCTTTACTAGTGATTTTATACTTCTGTTGCTCGTCTCCATGTGTAGGCATTATGATTAGGTGGTTTATAGTCTTGTTACCTTAAAGCAAGTCTTTCATTGTGAAAAGCTTAATTTCATACTCAAACTTGGGTTAGATAGATCTTGGGTTCGTGAATTCTATTAAGTTCAGCTAGGGTTCGCATCAATATTAGGTGACGACTCCTATTCTTTGGTTTCATTGATAAAGAAAAATAATTCCTTATTCTTTTCACCCACACCCTTTCACGCTTAATCTCATTTTGAAAGAACGATCGTCGCGACGCCGCACACGTGTAACATAACATATGACTGAATAGATTTTTTTCTCTTAATATAATAAAAAACAACAATCATAAGTGGTTACTTTTTATTTTTATTAGAAAATATAGAGTAAGCTATTGAGTTGTGGCCTTCATACTGATGTTTTAGCTTTACTAAACTTTCCCTACTTGATGCTGCAAAAGATCGACATCATTGAAACAAAAGATGCTGAAAATGAACAAAGACTTGACCATAAGTTTTAAAGATGCATTATTACTTCTCAATATTTACATTTCGCAGGTCCAGTCATTTGGACCCAAGAAATATAGAGTTAGCTATCAACTTGTGGCCTTCGTACTGATTCTTTACCAAGGCATTACCTTTATTGAAAAAAGAATATAGGAGTAAAAAACAATTCAATTTTAGCCATTATTAATGGTCAGGGTTGGTATTAATGGACTCTCATGATCATGGGTTGATATGCATTTGGAACACTACAAATCATCCTTCATCCTTGTGAAGTCTCCGGACATTCCTTTGCAAAATGTTTAGCTTTCTACTACATCGGTTTTTGCATCATTTAGTTGGTTTTTTTTTTATTCAATGAAGGAGTTTTAGTTGCGTTTGTTAGTTTAATATGCCCTATAACTAATTAGTTGATTACACGTGACGTTATTATATTCATATAAATATATATTTATTATTAATAAAGGCTTAACTTATCTTAAATATTTATATAATATTAAATTAATGAATCTAGAGTAAAGATAAAGTTCATCAGACAAAAATGTTTTGCAAAGAAAATTATAAAGTTGTTATATTTATGAGATTTTTATTGCATAAAAAAGAATGGGATTATAAATGCTCTATTTTCTCCTTTATAAGGCTGACAACATGGAGACAATTAGGAGGAGAGAAATTTCTGATTTTTCCACCAAAATTTGAGATAAGAACACCACAATTTGTCAAGTCTATACAAGTTCTAGATTACTAGGTAGGGAAAACATCATTTAGAAAGGGAATTAGTAAGAAACAAGTGGAGAAATTGTGAGGGGAAGAGAGGGAGAGGGTCAGTTGGTATGCAAAGAGGGAGGAGCTGAAATTTTTCAACCGATTAAGAATCAAAATCCAAATTATCATCAGGTAAGGAATCTTAAACCTAATTATAAAAACCAATTTTAATTCGATGAGGAATTGTGCACTAATCTTGAATTGAAATTAGAGTTCTTGAGTAAAACTGGGGGAAATGTAGAATTGGGTGAAATTGGGTTAATTAAAGTACTGTAAATTACTTTGAACATGAAATCATATGGAAATATCAAAGAAAAATCAATGGTTAAAGGAACAAGAGTGGCCAACCATTAGGGGAATGAATGGGAGGAGAAGAATTTATAATTTTCTTGATAAAGTCCTTATAATGTGTTGTTATAATCTAAACAATGACTAAATAAGATAAATGATTGCATGAGAAGAAGAAGGGGACCCTTGGTTTCTTTAGGCCATGTTTCGGCCAAGGCAAGATTAAGAGGGGAGCGAGGTGTTTTGAGATTTTATATGTTAATAATGGGTAAATTAGGTGTGGTAGAAAGTTTATTAACAAGTGAAGCATGATAATTTTATAGTAAGGGAATTTTATAAATTGAATGCATGTGTTATGTAAGGTAGAAATGAGTTTATTGGTTATAATGTATAACATATGGCTTGACTTAGGAGGAGTTGCAGAATGTAGGAAAATATGGAATCCAATAATGCATATATTTCTTGAAATAGTTTTTGATCACTTTACATAAAAAGGGGCAAATTAGCTTAAGTGATCACTAGGAGGTCATATTTAGAAAGGTTACCATGCCTATAATATATGTCGCACCCGACATTGCGGCGATCTTTAAAGTATCTCCAAATGAAAATAGAACAGATTTCTTGCATCTTCTTTTTATATAGGGAAAGGTCTAATTTAAAGAGTCACCACCTAATATTATGACTAAGAACCCTAACTAGTCAACAGAGATTTTATGGTACAAGACTGGTTATGCAAACAAAAAGATATTATTACCCCTTAAATGTCCTACCTGAGGCAGGCCGCGTTGTTAGTTTTGTCTTAAATTGCTAAGGGTTTGTTTTGTTTTGTTTTTGATGGTCTGCTTTTATTCCCGACTTTGACGCTAGTGAATATTCAATTACGGATACTTCCAACTCTAGCATTGATAAATATTACGTAACTAAAGTAAGTGTTGCTACCCAATTTTTGACAAATTTTTGAAAAAAAAACCAAAAATAACAAAAAATAATGAAAACCGCAAAAAACACATTCTTGATATATTTACATCGTTTTTAGCATTTTCAACGTTGTCTCAAAAAAATTTAAATTTCAAAAGTCTGTTAAACGTGTTCAACTTCTAACGTGTTATTTTCAAAAAATTATTGATTTTCCTTATTGAAGCGACGTTGATATTGCTCGGTTTCAGAAAAATCAAAATATAGATGGTTAACCTAGCATATGGGAAAAATGACTCTTTTTTCTATAAATAGAGAAGGATAAATTAGAGCAAGAGGGGGCAGAGAAAAATTTGGAAAAAAAAGAGGATAGGGGAACCTTAAAAAATCTATCTTCTCTACCAGCCGCTGCCCCACCCTCTCTTTTGAAAAAATAGAGAGAACCAAAGGCAACCAATCTTTCCCCCATTTTCCATAGACCTTCCCATTTCCTCTCCTTCCCCCTTTGCCATTTCAACACCTCCAACCTAAACCAGTGTCGTCTCCAGCTCCTTCTCCCCTCAACTACAGCCTCTCATCTCCATCACCAGGAGCCCCCATTTCCCTCTACAACAGCCAACACTCCCTGTAAATCCCGGGAAAATCAAGGCTGGATTAAATTAAAGAAAATAAACTAAACTAAAAAGAAATTGGGGCAAAATGAATACACTTAAAGAAAATGGGGCCTAAATAAAAATAAGAATAATTATAGAGTATAAATACTCCTCTTCTCATAAGAAAAAAAAAAGATCTGCAGCTATCATAAAGAAAGAAAGAGGGAGTTTTTGTATCCATTTTTACAAATCAAGAGAGAAACACAAAAATTCCAAGAACCCATCCAAGATTAAGGATTATACGTAGAATAAACACTGGTGGGCAAGGGATTAACAAGAAAATTTGAACAAGAAGAGAAGAGGGGAGGGCCAGCTGTCATTAGGAAGAAAAGGAGGGAGTTGAAGATCGAAACCTTGATTCGTACCGGGTAAGGTGTTCTAAACATGGTTTTATGAGTCAATTATAAATTGATGCCTGGATGTTGAATTATAGTTTAGAGTTCTTAGACTTGAATTGAGGAAGAAGTATGAGTTGCTAAATTAAATAACTTCATGTGTTGTGTGTAAATGGAAAGGTTGACGAATCTGAACAGTTTTGTCTCTTCACTTTTAGAGGGATTTTATGTAGGAGGATGAAGGAATTAGGATCAGGTTCCTCATAGAAATTGTAGTTTTAGATGTTGACTAACTAAGAAAATTGATCTTGCTCAATTTGGAGTTATAGAACTCCAGCTATGGGTCACCAACCAAGACTGGGTCACGACAGACTCTGTAGGGTAATAGGTCTAGTTCGTTGATAAACAATTTTGACTACCTTGGAGGTAGAACTAGGTTCTTCTTCCTTCAGAGAACTTATAGCCTCATGTCTTAACTTTCCAACGAGACCAATCTCACTTGAAACAGAGTTCTATAACTCTAGATATAGTTAAAAATATGAGGAGAGGTCGGACAGTAACAGTTCAATGTCTAGATAGTAACAATTCAATCTCTAGACAGTAACTGTTGGACAGTAACAGTCCAATATATAGTAATGGTTGGACAATCCAATATAAATGTCTAGACAGTAACTGTTGGACAGTAACATTCCAATATATAGACAGTAACAGTTCAATGTTTAGACAATAACGGTTGGACAGTAATAGTCCAAATGTTTGTTGATGAGCAATTTTGACTATCTTAGAGGCAGAACTGGGTTCTCATTCCTTGTAGCCTCATGTCTTAGCTTTCCAACGAGACCAATCTCGCTTGAAACGGAGTTCTATAACTCTAGATATAGTTAAACATCCGAGGAGAGATCGGATAGTAACAGTTCAATGTCTAGACAGTGACAGTTTGGGATTTAAACAGAAATAGTTCAAATATAAAGAAATGAATGATAACTATGGTTGGACAAAGAACAACAATATTAATGGGTGAAATGAGAAAAACATAAACTATTAAGAAATGACTAAAAGAAAGATTTATTGGTTGTTAGCATGGTTACTATAAAACATATCCTTGAGTGAGGAAAATTTATGAGATAAACCTGTGATTTGCAGGAAGGACCACAGGCGTGGTGCAACAGCAGCAGCAGGGGAACACGAGTAGAGCTTCTATTGCAGGTAGGTGAATCGCACCTATACTTTCTAAGTTAAATTCCATGATTTAATATATTACCGATGTGAGATGTGAATTGCTAAATGTATGTGTATTCAAGGTGAAAGGTTGTTGTGTGAATTGTCGAGTGATGAAATTATCGCTGACAAAGGAAATATGAGAAGTGTGATTTGAGGCGTGAACTAGCATATATTTAGTGTATGTTAGGATCCTGGATAAGGGGATCGCCACATTGGACTAACATACATTTAGTGTATGTTAGGATCCCGGGTAAGGGGATCCCTATGTATTGGCTAGCATACATTTAATGTATGTTAGGATCCCGGGTAAGGGGATCACCATGTATTGGCTAGCATATATTTAGTGTATATCGAACATATATTGACTAGCATACATTTAGTATATTTAGGATCCCAGGTAAGGGGATCAAGCATGTATTGACTAGCATACATTTAGAGTATGTTAGGATCCCGGGTAAGGGGATCACCATGTATTGGCTAGCATACATTTAGTGTATGTTAGGATCCCGGGTAAGGGGATCACCTTGCAACGACTCCTACGAGGTGATAATGATGATGCTAGTGAAATTGGTATCGGTAATGTGTTAAGCAAAAATAATCATGTTTGATCTTATAAAGTCTGGAATGGAGGTTGATAGTGTAAGAGGGAACGATTATTAATAGTTGAACAAAGAAGAGATTTTAATGAAAACCAGAAGGGAGAAGTGAATAAAATATGAATGCATGTTACCCTTTTAAAATTGTTAGATAATCGTGTTGTTATATTTATTGTGATATTCACGTTTCAATAATATATATTTTGTTTCAGGATCATCGTATGCACGACAGGAGTAGATCCTAACTTATGTTCCCTTCTTGTAATCTAGGTTCTCGGGAGTATACCCTTATATTTTGTAAACATGAAAATGTTTGTATAACTTAATTTGTATAACTAATGTTTAAACTTGAATGAATGAACTTAACTTTGTAGTTCATATAACCATATTTCATGTCTATGTGTTTATATTTTTATCCATCCATAATAATATTTTATTATATAATGTATATCATAAATATTGTGGTTGATAGGTGTGATAATATTTGTGGAATTGAAACCCAAGATGATTGGGTCGGGATTGAGTTATGAGATGCGAGTCATTAGAAGTGTAAACAGGTTACATGTCGATAACTTGGGACCTTCCGGCATAGAGGGACTCCGTCGAAATTTCAGTAGATTTTAATATGAAGACCATAAATATAAAAAATAATAATTAATTACTCTGTTTTTTGGTTGACATGAGATTGTTGTTTTTATTTCGATATAGGGGGGATGTTACACTCCCTCTATCCTCTCCTCTCCCAGTCGGCTCACTCTTCTTCACCCATAGAAGCCAGCTCCCGCTACACTTCCAGCCGCCGCAAACAGCAGCAATCAAATGGACCAAGAGGAAGAGAGAACATAAATGAAAGAGAAGACACGCTGCCATTGTTCCTTCAGATTCCAGAAAGCCTTCCCTGCAATTCTTGTATTGTTTTGGGTCTATTTGTAAATTTTAAATTATTTAAGGTTTTGTTTGATTTATTTTGAATTATGGATATCGTACCCTCTCAAGAGCGCGACGTTGCGGCGACCCTTCCCAGAGCGGGGAATCATGTCGGGGGTCTTTGTTTCATGAAAAAGGGAGTCGTCACCTAGTATTATGGTCACCAGGAAACCTAACTAGTCTTTTAGAGATTTTAAGGCAAGGGCTAGTTGCGTAAAGGGAAGGTTTTAGCACCCCTAGTACGCCCTACCTAAGGTAAGTTGCTTAGTGTTTGGTTTGCCTTATAATTGCTATGGTGTTGGAGTTCTCTAATCCCATCAGTTTTTTCTAGGATAGGTTTAGTATGATGAATAAACTTGGGCTCAAAGTGTAAAAGATAGAGCCCTTGGCCATATTGATCATACCTTAAGATATGTCTATAGAGTGCCAAAGAGAACCAACACAGATCTCCTGAAATCTGTATTTGATTCAGACTAAATTTACAACCTGTGAATTAATAGGCAGCTAAGATAAAGATCCAAGGAGATTCAATGTGCTTTAAAAGCTTATTTTTCCCTTAGTATTTCAAATATTCGCAACTCGTAAATCGTGGAGCAAAAATTGAAATGTCCCCAATTATAATTGAGGCTTCTTTCAAGGATTTGCAATTAAATTGTTCAAAATAACTTTTTTGGCATATATCTACCCTTAAAAATGAACAAGTTGTATTACTCTTAACAATATTTTGGACATTTGTCTTTCATAGGTTTCTTTGCCTTTATATTATTAAGGGGGTAATGTCCTCTTATTCCTATAAAAATATTTTTAGTTATTAACCACTTGGGGTTTCTTTGTCCAAATATTAATAGTGAATAATAACGAATTATTCCTAATAATGTTTTGGATATTAACCCTTTGAGATTTCTTTATACAAATATTAATAGTGAAAAAGGATCAGTTGCCCAAAAATAAGATTTTTATATTTTTGGAATATTGGCCAAAACACTTTGGAATTTACAAACATGTAAAATCCAAAATGCAAGAAAATAATTATTTTTTTTGTATTTAAGAAATCCATCCTAAAACACATTTTTGAAATTTCAAATACTTATTTTTTCAAATACTTATTTTTTCAAATAAAAGGAATGTTCAAAATATGCATGGAAACATCTTTTTGTTTTTTCAGGTATATATATATATATAGTGTAACATCTTGTTGAAAGATGAGTATTTTAATACCATATTTGTATTTTTTACAATATCAAAATACGGAACTTAAAATAAATACACCAAAAAACCACAAATCTCTCTCTCTATGTTTTTTTTTCAGGGGGGGAGCCGGTCCAGCTCGGCCCATGCTGGGCTGGACCTAGTAGGCCTAGCCGGGTCACTTGCCCAAGCCAGTGACCCGACTGGGCAAACAAGAGGCATGCGGGAGTTTCCTCACGCGTGCATGCTCAGTTACTATTCAAGTGAATTATAATTCACTTGAACAGTAAAATGCAAATGAAAATGCATATATAGAGACGAAAAGAACAAACCTAGAGGCGGAAACGAAGAGACGACAATGATGTTGAAGGCGTGTTGGCTGGTCTATTAGCGCTTTCATCTGTTTTAGCTCTTTCCCTTCTATTCTTTGTTGGCGTCCGTCTTCTGAGTTTTATCTCTGTGTCTTCGTCCTTCTCTCTACTGGTTTTTTGGTCTCTCTCCTCCCTCTTCTCTTCTGTCTCTTTTTTTTTTGGTATTCTTTTTTGCCTCCTCCACGTCTGTGTGTTTTTCCGTTCTTCACTTTGTATCCATTTTCTTTTGCGTCTAGCCCTCTTTGTTTCTTTTTTTCTCTTCTTCTCCTAGTTTTTTTAGCTCCCCTATTCTCCCGTGTTCTCTGTGTTTTTCCTCTCCTCTCTTTTCTTCTTTGCTTTGGTCATCATAGGAGGCATATATATAGCCTATACAATAGCTCTATTTATGAAAGCCTCATTACACTAATCTAGGATATAATCTTGGCTGATTTACAATCAAATAAATCAAACAAGGAAACTAAAATATTTTGATTCCTATTATATGATTCTAGTAATTATTCTCTACATTAACACTCTCATCCTAGCCGTCTATGTTAGGGATAAAATCCCAACCATTAGATGATGGTGAGGTTCCTCTCTTTATGTCATTTTGCACCTGGCACAGAGGAGACGCAAAATGATTTCCCTTACGAAATTCCAGCAAAATTCCTTCTAATTTCATCTTCAATCAACTCCCTTATTTTAGCACCTTTTTCAATTCAGTCTTTGGTCCAAAAAAAAAGTCCTTCAAAGTGGCCCGCAATTGATCTTCAAACTTTAAGCATCTTGCAATTGTGTCCCTGCAAACTTGGGCCAAAATCCTTCTTGCGACAGGATTCTCTACTTTCAGACTAGGTATTCAAACATGAATATCTTGAGCTTCTGATATCAAAATCAAGTGATTCAGAAACCAAAATTCATCTACACGTACAGGACTACAACTTTTATGAAGGATTCAAAGTAAGATAAAATCATTTTGAAGAACAAAATCTGGTCGTAAACTGGATGGTCGAAATGGGTCTCTTGATCTGATTTGGAAACTTACAATGCCGAACATCCCAATATAACTAAGAGTCTGACATAAGAACAATAATCCCTAGGACCCAATAAAGGTGCAAATCAATTCTTTAACGTGTCATGAATGAAATAATATAGTTGGGATGGTCGGATATTGCACAAAACTAAGTCAGAATCAAAGTCCAAGTTGGAACAAAATTAATATTACAAGTAGAATTGTGACAGCAGTAAAAACAACTTTTTTAGTATAAATTTTAAAGGATTTATCCAAACTTAAAAACCAGATAAAGAAAGAACAAGTTTAGCATCATGAAGTCTCCTAATTAGTCTAAGAATCCTGATGATTTCGGCAGCAAAGGAGGAGGATAAGGAGACTAGAAGACAACTGAAACAGGGTTCGAAAAACATTTCTTTATTCTCTGCTTTTGTCAATCTTCCAGCAACCATGAGCTAAACTCCAGCATTCGGTTCAAGAGGGATACACACCATCTCTAACACGTGGGGCTAAAAAAAGAGTAAAAATAGATGCCCCCTCTTTACAAAACTTAAGAAGCCAAGACTTGTCAAGTGCTTTGTAAAGATAAATTGTCTGATCACACTAAAACTCTATGCTTTCTTAAAGATGGTCTTGTTATTGGGTGACCTATCTGTTTTGAAATTGAAGAGGATTTTAGAAGGGGTCTCAATACCTAGAGACTTGCCCGTTTTAAAGATTTTTAGAAAAACTCCATATTTTTTTCTAAAAAAATGGTTTCAATGTCAGGTGACCTGCCCGTTTTAAGATTTTTTAGAAAAACTCCACACTTTTTCTAAACAATGGTCTCAATATTAGGTGACCTGCCCATTTTAAGATTTTTAGAAAAACACCATGTTTTATCTCAGAAATGATCTCAATATCGGGTGACCTGCTCATTCCACACTTTTTCTAAAAATGGTCTAGTATCGGGTGACCTGCCTATTTTAAGATTTTTAGAAAAACTCCATACTTTTTGTAAAACTGGTCTCAATATCGGGTAATCTGCTCATTTTAAGATTTTTTAGAAAAACTCCATGCTTTTTCTAAATAATGGTCTCAATATCGGGTGACCTGCTCGTTTTAAGATTTTTAGAAGAACTCCATGCTTTTTCTAAAAAATGATCTTAATATCGGGTGACCTGCCCGTTTTAAGATTTTTAGAAAAAACTCCACGCTTTTTTTTTTATAAAAAAAATGGTCTCAATATCGGGTGACCTACCCATTTTAAGATTTTTAGAAAAAAAACTCCACGCTTTTTTCTAAAAAATGGTCTCAATATTGGTTGACCTGCTCGTTGTGAACTTCAAAAGAAATCATCTTACCTCGAGGAATACAGTAGTGTTGGTTCACAATTCATATTCTTTTTCGTAGTTTCGTTGGCTTGAGATTCTGTATCTCAGCGGTTCCTAAAAAATTGGAACTATTTTGGCTTTCGTCACACCTTTCCTGCCAAGTTAGTGTTATGACAATATAGCTTGCATGTTTTTGTTACCTATTTTGGAAACATAGGTCTCCCTTTCTATTATAGCCTTCTTCGAGCTCCTGTTTCCATTTCTTTGCCCGACCTATCTTCTATAACCGAAACATGCTCCACATGCTACATTTCCTATCCTTTTCATGCTTGGTGAAGAGATCTCTAGTTCCTTATGGGGCCCTTTGTTGCTCCATTGAATATTGCCTTCTATTATACTTTTGCCGATGGTTTTTTAATTGCCTTTTCTAATTTTAAGAAATTATTTTACAAGGAAAACTCAAAAGATCTGGTTTTGTTCATGAAAACTGAAACTTTCAATGCATCATCATACTTTGTTTTAAGCAATTCTCATAAAAGGTGTTTCAGAGGTTTTTATGATGATACCCCTTAATGTTGGGCTTTGGTTCAGTATGTACCTCTATGTGCACTTCCTGCCCTAGTGTGGTGTACAATACATGTTACGTTAAGATCTGGTTTGGTTCCCTCCAATTTGGGAATTGATAAAGTCATCTTGAGCATCTTAGTCATGTGTAAAATAGTTCTTTTAAGTAAACGATTTCAAATGCTATGAGATCATGTGCTTTATGAAGAAAAGATTCTTTACAAAGAGAATTTATGGTTGAACTTTATTTTTTTGATTGGGAAATTACGGAAAACATCAAGCATAATATTTCTTTATAGAGTCAGAATTCACAGGTCTAACTAGATCTTCTCCATCCATTCTAGATAACAGTAAAGCTCCTCCCGAGAACGCTTTACTTCACCACGTAAGGACCCTCATAGTTTGGCGCCCATTGACTTTGAACTTCTCTTGGCAAAGGCAATATTTTCTTTAGAATAAGATCTCCTTCGTGGAATTCTTGAGGTTAGACCTTCTTGTCATATGATTTAGCCATCCTTTTTTGGTATAGTTGATGATGACATATTGCAGTGATCCTCTTTTCATTGATTAGTTTCAGCTGTTCATATCTAACTTGTGCCCATTCTACCTCTTTTAGCTTAGAGTCTATCAATACTC
>Ga0307516_10003870_pt1 | contig 18909 bp, 14 predicted proteins | sample 19_EM_MG_FD_203310 | JGI IMG/M metagenome (GOLD analysis project Ga0307516, IMG submission 203310) | Populus trichocarpa ectomycorrhiza microbial communities from riparian zone in the Pacific Northwest, United States - 19_EM | ecosystem: Host-associated > Plants > Roots > Unclassified | place... | reverse complement strand
CCCGGCAGCGAGACGCGCGTGCAGCAGGTGCTGGACGAGGTGCGCAGCGAGGTCGCGGTGGTCATCCCGCCGGCCTTCAACCGCTTCCAGCACGCGTTCTCGCACATCTTCGGCGGCGGCTATGCAGCCGGCTACTACAGCTACAAGTGGGCCGAGGTGCTGAGTGCCGATGCCTGGAGCGCCTTCGAGGAAGCTGGCGTGCTGGACCCGCAAACCGGCCAGCGCTACCGCCGCGAGATCCTCGAATCCGGCGGCAGCCGCACGGCCATGGAAAATTTCACGGCATTCCGTGGGCGCGAGCCACGCATCGATGCGCTGCTGCGTCATCAAGGCATGGTCTGAAGCCGTTCAGGGCTTGGTGCCGTTCCCCGATGTTCTCTTTCGGACCTGGGAGTCGATGATGCAACACCGCTTGTTGATGGTCGCCGCTGCCACCCTGATTACCGGCTCGGCCTGGGCGCAGTACAAGGTCGTGGGCCCGGATGGCAAGATCACCTATACCGACACGCCGCCACTCACGGGCAAGGCCCAATCCGTGGGCCGGCCAGCGGGTGAAGGGGTGGACACCGAGAACCTGCCCTATGAACTGCGGCAGGTCGTCGGCCGCTACCCGGTGACGCTGTACACCACCAGCAATTGCGGCGCGTGCGACGCGGCACGCAGCCTGCTGCGGCAGCGCGGCGTGCCTTTCAGTGAGAGAACCGTCAACACGTCCGCGGACGCCACCCTGCTCGTGCAGAACGAGGGCGGCACAGACCTGCCGGTGGCGCGCTTGGGCGGCCAGCAGCTCAAGGGCTTCAACAGCGCCGACTGGAACGGCTACCTGGATGCCGCCGGCTACCCCAAGCAGTCGCAACTGCCCACCAGCTACAAGTTCCGTGATCCGGCGCCGCTGGCACCCTTGACCGTGCGGCCGGCCCCGACCACGGCGGCGGGGGCGAACAACCCACCCTCCCCGGCCCCTGCGCCGGCACCGCCGCCGGCCAGCCCCGGTGGCATCAAGTTCTGAGCCGTCAGAACGTCAGCGTCCGGACCCCACCCGGCGTGCCCAACAGGCACAGGCTGGCCTTGTGGCGCGCAAAGATGCCGCAGGTCACCACGCCGGGCCATTGGTTGATCTCGGCCTCCATGGCCTCGGGGTCGGAGATGCACAGCCCGCCCACGTCCAGCAGCAGGTTGCTGTTGTCGGTGACCACGCCCTGGCGCCACTTGGGCACGCCGCCGAGCGCGCGAATGCGCCGCGACACCGACTCGCGTGCCATCGGGATCACCTCCACCGGCAGCGGGAAGCGCCCCAGCACCTGCACGTACTTCGATTCGTCGGCGATGCAGATGAACCGCCGCGTCAGGTCGGCCACGATCTTTTCGCGCGTCAGTGCGGCGCCGCCGCCCTTGATCATGCAGCCGCGCAGGTCGATCTCGTCGGCACCGTCCACATAGACCGGCAGCGACTCCACGTCGTTGGCGTCGAGCACCTCGATGCCCTGGGCGCGCAGCCGCTGCGTGCTTTGTTCGGAACTGGACACGGCTCCGGCGATGCGGCCGCGCAGGTGGGTGCCGAGCGCATCGATAAAGTGGTTGACGGTGGAGCCGGTGCCCACCCCCACCACGCTGCCGGGCACCACGTGCGCGAGGGCGGCCTGGGCCACCAGGGCTTTGAGTTCGTCTTGGGTCATGGCGAATCGCTCGTAGGGCGTTTGCGAGAATGACACATTATCTTCATGCGGCATTTCCAGCCCACGGATTCAGCCCCCTGATGGCCCTCGTCCCCTACGCCCTCACCCGCCCCTTCCTCTTTGGCCTGGATGCCGAACAGGCCCACGACCTGACCTTGGCCGCCATCGCCGCCGGGCAGAACACTCCCCTGCAATGCGCCTGGTGGCAAGCCCGCGTGCAGGACCCGGTGCAGGTGGCCGGGCTGAGGTTTCCCAACCGCATCGGGCTGGCCGCGGGGCTGGACAAGAACGGCCGCTGCATCGACGGCTTCGGCGCCATGGGCTTTGGCTTCGTGGAGGTGGGCACGGTGACGCCCAAGCCGCAGCCTGGCAACCCCAAGCCGCGCATCTTCCGCCTGACCACGGCCGGCGCACTGATCAACCGGCTGGGCTTCAACAACGGAGGGCTGGACGCCTTCCTCGCCAACGTCAAGGCCTCCCGCCGCTTTCGTGCCGGCGGCGGCGTGCTGGGGCTGAACATCGGCAAGAACGCCGCCACGCCCATCGAGCAGGCGGCCGATGACTACCTCACCGGCCTGAACGGCGTGTACCCGCATGCCGACTATGTGACGGTGAACATCTCCAGCCCCAACACCGCCAACCTGCGCGCCTTGCAGAGCGATGCTGCGCTGGACGGCCTGCTGGGTGCGCTGCAGGAGCGGCGCCAGCAGTTGATAGCCCAGCACCGCCGCAGCGTGCCCTTGTTCGTAAAGATCGCGCCGGACCTGGACGAGGCGCAGGTAAGCGTAATCGCTGCCACGTTGCGCAAGCACGCCATCGATGGCGTCATCGCCACCAACACCACCGTGTCGCGTACGGCCGTGCAGGGCTTGCCGCATGCGGATGAAACCGGTGGGCTGTCCGGCCGGCCCGTGTTCGAGGCCAGCAACCGGGTCATCACGCAGTTGCGGGCGGCGCTGGGCGCGACGTATCCCATCATCGGCGTGGGCGGTGTGATGAGCGCCGCCGATGCAGCCGCCAAGCGGGCGGCGGGTGCAGACCTGGTGCAGATCTACACGGGGCTCATCTATGGCGGGCCGGCGCTGGTGCCGGCCTGTGCGCGGGCGTTGAAGGGCTGACCCGCGGGGGCGGTTCTCAGCGTTGCGGCGGCCGCCGCGGCGTGCGGCGGCGCGACTCCACGGCGCGGGCATAGACCCCCTCGTACGCCTGCGCCGCCGCCCCCCACGACAAATCCCGGGCCATGCCCGCCAGCATCACCGCGCGCCACGCCGCGGGCTTGCGGTACAGGCGCAGCGCCCGCAGCAAGGCCTCTTCAAGCGCCCGGCCCGTGGCGGCGTGGAAGACGAACCCCGTGCCCTGCGCCCCGGTGGCATCCACATCCTGCACGGTGTCCGCCAGCCCGCCCACATGGCGCACCACCGGCACCGTGCCATAGCGCAGGCCGTACATCTGCGTCAGCCCGCAAGGCTCAAAGCGCGAGGGCACCAGGATGGCATCCACCCCGGCGATGAGCCGGTGCGCCAGGGCCTCGTCGTAGCCGATGCGCGCGCACACCTGGGTGGGGTGGGCGGCGGCCAGGGCCCTGAAGGCCTGCTCCAGCGCCGCATCGCCACTGCCTTGCACCACCAGTTGCGCGCCCTCGCGCAGCAGGGCCGGTGCAGCGTCCAGCAGCAGGTCCAGGCCCTTCTGCGAGGTGAGCCGGCTCACCAGCCCGAACATCACCGCGTCGGCGCTCTGCGGCAGGCCCATCTCGGCTTGCAGCGCGGCCTTGCAGACGGCCTTGCCGCCCAGCGCGGCGGCGTCGTAGCGGGCCGCCAGCGCACTGTCGCGGGCGGGGTCCCAGACCTCGTCGTCGATGCCGTTGACGATGCCGCTCAGGTCGGCCTGGCGGCCGCGGATCACGCCATCCAGACCGGCACCATAGTCGTGGGTGGCGATCTCGCGCGCGTAGGTGGGGCTCACCGTGGTGATGCGGTCGGCAAACTTGAGGCCGGCCTTCATGAAGGACACATGGCTGTGGTACTCCAGCCCGGCCGGCGCCATGAACGCCGAGGGCAGGCCCAGCAGGTGGAAGTCGTTGCCGGGGAACAAGCCCTGGTAGGCCAGGTTGTGGATGGTGAACACGCAGGCCGCGTGGTCGGCCACGTTCAGCGCGCCATAGGCACAGCCCATGGCGGCGTGCCAATCGTGCGCGTGCATCACCTCCGGCGCCCAGTCGCGGTGGGCGTCGCCTGCGGCCAGGTTGGCCGCCGCCCAGCCCAGCAGGCCGAAGCGCTGCAGGTTGTCGTCCCAGGGCCGGCCGGGCTCCGACTCGTACGGCCCACCGGTGCGGCGGTACAGGAACGGCGCGTCCACCACATAGGCCGGCACCGCCAGGCCATGCAGGTGGCCTTGCAGCAGGCGCACCCGGGCCGCGCCGAACACGGCCCCGAAGTCGCACACCGTGTGCACCTCGCTCAGGGCCTCGATGAACGCAGGCAGGCCCGGCAGCAGCACGCGCACATCAGCGCCACGCCGGGCCAGGGCCTCGGGCAGGGCACCCACCACATCAGCCAGGCCGCCCGTCTTGACCCACGGGTACATCTCTGCCGCCACGTGCAAGACCTTCATTCACTCCCTCGCATTCTTCGTTTTGGAATTCAGACCAGCCGCGCCAGCATGGCCGCCGTCACCAGGGTGATGCCCGAGGCCGTACGGTAGAAACGCTGCGCGTCGGCCACCGCGTCTTCGCCGATGACCATGTCGTCCGGGATCTGGCAGCCACGGTCCACCACCACGCGCGTCAGCCGCGCGCGCCGGCCCACCTCCGCGCCCGGCATCAACACGCCCCACTCCACCCGCGAGTAGGAATGCACCCGCACATTGGAGAACAGCACCGTGCGGAACACCTGGCCCGAGATGATGCAACCGCCCGAGACCAGCGACTCGATGGCCATGCCGCGGCGGTCTTCCTGGTTGTGCACGAACTTGGCCGGCGGCAGCTGCTGCTGGTAGGTCCAGATGGGCCAGGCGCGGTCGTACAGGTTCAGCAGCGGGTCGGTGGCAGTGAGGTCGATGTTGGCGTCCCAGTAGGCGTCGATGGTGCCCACGTCGCGCCAGTAGGGCTCGGCGTCCGGCCGGCCGCCCACGCAGCTGAGCGCAAACGGGTGCGCCGCCGCGCAGCCGTTGCGCACCGCATTGGGAATGATGTCGCGGCCGAAGTCGTGCGTGGACTTGGGGTCGGCCATGTCGCGCGCCAGCTGTTCGTACAGGTACTGGGCATTGAACACGTAGATGCCCATGCTGGCCAGCGCACGGTGGGGCTTGCCGGGCATGGGCGGCGGGTTTTCGGGCTTCTCGATGAAATCGAGGATGCGGCGATGCTCGTCGATGGCCATCACGCCGAAGTCGCTGGCTTGCTCGCGCGGCACTTCCAGGCAGGCCACGGTGCAGGGCAGGCCCAGCTCCACATGGTCGGCCAGCATCAGTGCGTAGTTCATCTTGTAGATGTGGTCGCCGGCCAGCACCACCACGAAGTCGGCCTGGTAGCCGTCGAGGATGTCCTGGTTCTGGTAGACCGCGTCGGCCGTGCCGCGGTACCAGGATTCCTCGTCCACACGCTGCTGCGCCGGCAGCAGGTCCACGAACTCGTTCACCTCGTTCTTGAGGAAGGCCCAGCCGCGCTGCAGGTGGCGCAGCAGGCTGTGCGACTTGTACTGCGTGATCACGCCGATGCGGCGGATGCCGGAGTTGAGGCAGTTGGACAGCGCGAAATCGACGATGCGGAACTTGCCGCCGAAGTACACCGCGGGCTTGGCGCGCTTGTCGGTGAGGTTCTTGAGGCGGCTGCCGCGGCCGCCCGCCAGCACCAGGGCGACGGCGCGCTTGGGCAGGTCTAGGTTGCGGGCCAGTTCGTCGGGGCGCATGGCGGGGTCTCCTGGAGCCAGGGGGAAAGCATAACCACATGCGTCGCCGGGCGGCCACGGGGGAAGCCGCAAGCTCGACGCGGCCGGATCGCCTGGGCCGCGGAAGGCCATCAAGTGAGCGCCGTGCCAACCGCCGCGCCTTTGCAATCGCTGGTCGGCAGCCGCATCCTGGCAGCGCGTGATGCTCGATGCCGACCTGGCCGATCTCTACGGCGTGCAGACCAAGGTGCTGGTCCAGGCAGTCAAGCGCAACCTGGCGCGCTTCCCCGCCGACTTCATGTGTCAGCTTTCGGCCGAGGAGTTCGCGGCTTTGAGATCACAAGCTGTGACCTCAAACACCGGACGCGGCGGCCGGCGCACCGCGCTCTACGCGCTCACCGAGCAAGGCGTGGCGATGCTGTCCTCGGTACTCGGCAGTCCGCGCGCCGTCGCCGTGAACATCGAGATCATGCGCACCTTCGTTCGGGTGCGCGAGTTGGCCATCGCACATGGCGATCTGGCCAAGCGGCCGAACGAACTCGAAGAGAAAACCGAGGCGCTGGCCTTGAAGCACGATGCCTTCAGCCGCAACACCCGCAATCAGCTCAAGCAGGTCTTCGACGCCATCCGTGATCTCATGACTCCACCCGATCCACCCAAGCGGCCCAGCGGGTTCGTCACGCCGGAGGACAAAGGGACGAAGGCACTGGGGGCAAAGGGCAAGACTTGACCCCGAACCTCGCCGAACCTCGCGCAGGCGAAGTCTGTCTACGGCCACGTGTTGGTATGCTCATCGGGTAGCAGGTCATCCGGTGCATCGATGCCGCTGCATCGCCAAATTCATCTGTGTAGGACAGGCGCCGAGCCCGGGCCACGAACGCCAGGTTGGCGGCATCGATGTGCGCCGCCCTTGCTCCATGCGCTTCGACCTTGGGGGACGGAACCGCCATGACGCTAACCGACGAAACGCACTTCAGGGGCCACAAGTTCCGACAGCTGAACGAGTTCTTCTGGAAGAACCTCGTGGCATCCACGGTCTACTTCCCGCCGCCGCACCAGTTGAACGACCCCTACGATTGCCAGATCGACCTCATGAAAGCCGTGCGTCTGGCGAAGGCCGGTGGCGAGCCAATGACCGAGGCGGCCTTGGAGCGCTGGCGGGACTTCGCTCGGACGGTCACGGAACCTGCAGCGACGTGCGGCGTGTTCAGCCTTTGCGCCGGGGACATCCGAGGAATGAACGAGAGCCTCCTTTGGGCGCACTACGCGGACAACCACCGGGGCGTTTGCATCACCTACGAAGTCCCCTACTCATTCGTCGCGACGTTGATCGGCTTCGCGCCGGTCACCTACGGAGGCGACAAACTATTGGAGGCGCTGCGCTCCCTTGACTTGTCAGTTCGCCCAGCCTTCGAGACGAGCATCAAGCCGGTGATCACCAACTTCCTGACCACGAAAGCCAAGCAATGGGCATACGAGCAGGAAGCTCGGTTTATCTCATTTCAATCCGGCCTCGTGCAGTTCGAAAGGGAATGGCTCCGACAGATCTGCTTCGGTCTCAACACGTCCCGGGACGATCGGGCGGCGATCATCGAGGCAATCAAGCGCCTCGGCTACACCAACTGCGAGTTCGCCGAGTTGGTGCACTCCGAGGACGGTCTATATGCGCTGGAGTCGCGGTCGGCTGCGACCTAGCCGCCGTCGTGCGTTGAACGGGCGCCTGTGCGAGTCAGACCTGCCGTACGGGCCAAAATCCAACCGCGGCCTGCCGGCCACAATCGGCCGCCGACGAGAGTCAGCTTTCGGACAGCACACCTCGGCGCGACTTACATCCGGCCCAGCGGGCCGGCCAGAGGTAGCCGTTCGCAGAGGGGTCTAGGGCTTGCATCCTTGATGCAGGAAGGGCTTGAAGCTACTTCATCGGGGGCAATGCTGCGGAAATCTGCGTCATCAGGGCCTTGGCAAGGTCCTCGTTCACCAGGCTCCGATTCCAGACCATCACCTGATCGAGGCGATAGTCCAGGACTCCGGACTTCGGCGCACGAAACAAGAACAGCACACCATGTATTCTGGTCTTCAGGTGGGCATAGGAGGCAGCTCGGGCTTGGATTTCGGGCGGGTCTTCAGCCTTGGCAGCTTGGAAAAGGCCAAACACACCACGCTGGCACTCCAGCGGAACTTCTCCGTCGCCGTACATTGCAAGAACGCAATCCCAGGCGTCCGCCGTACCAAGCAAGATGTCGGAGACGCCAACGACTACGATGTTGACGATGCCTGTGTCCGCGTGCGCAAACTTGATGGGAGCGCCGCCTTTGCGTTGGACCTTCTGCAGGATGGTGCTTTGGAGCCGAGCGACGGCGCTCATCTCTGCCTCTCCATCTAAGAGCACGACGTACTGTTGCTTCTCCCCAAGCTGCTGCGCAATGCCGTTGGTGGTCTTCTCATCTTGTTGCAGGAGACGCAGCTCGAAGTACACAGCGTCACCGGTAAGAGCCGTCATTCGGAAATCAATCGTGCCCGGCTGGTCGCCTTCCTGCCGCACCTCGTAGTCGAGTTGCACCCCAACGGTCTCAAACTGATGCGCGAACGTGACTTCTAGAAGCGCGGCCAAGAAGTTCCACTTGTCATTCGACACGCGTACGGATTTGAGCAACCCGCCGAAGCGTCCTGTAGCTTCCAGAATCTGGAGCTTTGCCAGCAGTCCGTCGACCTGACCCTCAGGCTGCTTAGCGCCACCGGAGGCTTCGATGGCAGCTTCGAGGGCAGAGCGGTCGATGGGCATGTGAGCAGCGAGACCGGCAGCAAGAATTGGCCACTCTATCAGCGTCCTCCATCAATGAGTTGCCGCAGAGCGCCAATCCTCAGATGGGCGCCAGCCTCGGCCTCATGGACCGTCCAAAGTGTGAACTCCGTGACCCGGTTGAAGCGCGGGGACATGCCTGCGATGTCAGCCTGAGCGGTGGTAGCGAGCAGCACCCCGTCGCATCGTCCGCGCATCACTGCATTTTGAAAGTGCTGTTGATGCCGGCGCATGAACGCAAGATTCCTGCTGTGCAGGAAATCGTTGGCCGCCTGACGTGTGGGCTGGACAAGGAGCGCTCGCCCCGGCGTGATGTCGTCGAGGTTGAATGCAACAATGCCCGGACTACCCATAGCGCGTAGCTGGTGGCAGCCCTTTCTGAGCTGGCTTGCCACGCTGCCTTCGCGGTAGACCTTCTTGCAGGCGAATCCATAGTCGCCCAACAGGCCGGGTAGGTTGACCGCCAAGTCCGGCGGCTCCTGCATGCGCACCGGAACGCCTCGTCGCGTCAGGAACGACAGAAGGTCGAGTTCCCAAAGCGCGTCTTTTCCTTGTGATGGCTGGCGCGTCGTCAGGTACATGTCGCTCTTGGTGATTCGCCGAATCGCCTCCGTGGCCTCCGGGTCGTCCAGAACAGCTTCCACCGCTGCGGCAATGCGAACGGCATCGTCAGCCTGCATCAGGGTCAGGATGTCCTTCTGGTCGGTTTGCGCCTCCCACTGTTCGTTAAGTATGCGGGCCTTCTGGAAGAGGGAGCCAAGCGCGCTGTTCGCCTTGCACTGATGCCCGCGCGCTTCGATGGCGGCCTGCACACGCTGTACCGTCTCGACAAGCTCCGCGTAGGTCTGGACGCGGTCGGAGCGGTCCAACCCGTGTAGCCGAACCAGAGATGGTGAGGCGTCGGTAGGCACGTCGCGTTTACATTGAGTTGTTGGCAGGCTTAATTCTGCCGGCTCGTCCCTGAGCGGCCCGGGTTCATTGCCTGGAGAGAGGGCGGGCAAACCCTCGTTGAAGGCTGCGCTCCGCAGCGTTCGTAGCCGGGAATTGACCGGCTCTTCTCCGGCTTGTTGGTCCGTGAGGGTGGCCGCGCCAAATGGAGGTGCTCGGCGAAGCCTGTACGGTGCGCGAGCTGTCACGGTACGTCGGAAACGCGTACGAGGAGGTCATGTAAGGGTCTGGGATGGGCAGCGTGACAATACGAAGCGGGCCTCGAGGAGGCGTGCCCTGGGCGGCACCGCTACTGAGAGTAGCCTTCGCAGCCCGTTACGTGCTACCCACCGACCGCCTTCAGGTGCCGACTACGGGTCGGTCGATGCCCGCAACGGGGTCGGAAGCAGCCAGTGGCGCTGTGTGGTGTTCGCAGCCCGACCCTCCCTCGCCTCCCCCACCCCGCGGCTCATCCCCCTTGCCACCGTCGCCCTTCGCCCTCCACTGCGCCATACTCCCCCCGACCAGTTTGCTCCCCTTGCGAGGTTCCCCAGGTGACCCACGACCCCCGCCCCGACATGGCCGCCGGCATGGAACGGCATCTCCTGACCACAGTCGGCACCGACCCGGTGCAGGCCAGCGACTACCACCTGCTGCAGGCCACCGCCCAGGTGGCCCGCGAGCAGCTGTCGCAGCGTTGGGTCGCCACCCAGAAGCATGAGCGTGATGACAAGCGCCGCCGGGTCTACTACCTTTCGATGGAGTTCCTGATCGGCCGCACCCTGGGCAATGCCCTGGCCGCGCTCGACCTGCAAGAAGACGCCGCCCGCGCCGCGCAAGCCCACGCCCGCAAGCTCGAAGACATCGCCGCGCAGGAGCCCGATGCGGGCCTGGGCAACGGCGGCCTGGGCCGGCTGGCGGCGTGCTTCATGGACTCCATGGCCACCTTGGGCCTGCCCTCCTGGGGCTACGGCATCCGCTACGAATACGGCATGTTCGAACAAGGCATCCAGGGCGGCCGGCAGGTGGAGCATCCGGACCCGTGGCTCAGCGACGGCACGCCGTGGGAGTTTCCGCGCGCCGACGTGAGCTTCCCGGTGCGCTTTGGCGGCTGGGTAGAAGACGGCGCCAACGGCACCCCCGTGTGGCGCCATGCCAGCGAGGTGTGCGCCAAGGCCTACGACATGGTGGTGCCCGGCCACGCCACGCCGCACGTGAGCACCCTGCGGCTGTGGAAGGCGGTGGCCCCCGCGCACATCGACCTGCAGGCCTTCAACAGCGGCGACTACGCCCGCGCCGCCGAGATCAAGAACCAGTTCGAGAACATCTCGTGGGTGCTCTACCCGAATGACAGCACACCGGCCGGCCGCGAGCTGCGGCTGCGGCAGGAGTACTTCTTCACCGCCGCGTCGCTGCAGGACATCGTGGCCCGCCACCTGGCCGAACACGGCCGGCTCGACACCCTGGCCGACGCGGTAGCGATCCACCTCAACGACACCCACCCGGCTCTCGGCGTGGCCGAGCTGATGCGCCTGCTGGTGGATGACCACGGCGTGGCCTGGGCGCAGGCCTGGGCCTGGACGCAGCGGGTGTTCTCCTACACCAACCACACCCTCATGCCCGAGGCGCTGGAGACCTGGAGCGTGGGCCTGGTGCAGCACGTGCTGCCGCGCCACCTGCAGATCATCTTTCGCATCAACCACGAGTTCTTGGCCTGGGCCGGCAAGCAGCGGCCGGGCGATGCCGAGTTCCTGCGCCGCTTGTCGCTGATCGACGAACATGGCGAGCGCCGCGTGCGCATGGCGCACCTGGCGGTGGTGGGCAGCCACCAGGTCAACGGTGTCTCGGCGCTGCACTCCAACCTGCTGGTCAAGACCATCTTTGCCGACTTCGCCAGCCTGTGGCCCGAACGCTTTACCAACATGACCAACGGCGTGACGCCGCGGCGCTGGCTGGCCCAGGCCAACCCAGGCCTGGCCACGCTGCTGGACGAGACGCTGGGGCGCGACTGGCGCGCCAACCTCGACCGCCTGACGGGCCTGCGCGCGGTGGCCGGCGACGCCGCGCTGGGCGAGCGGTTTGCCCGTATCAAGCGTGACAACAAGCAGCGCCTGGCCACGCACATCGAGAGCGCCACGGGCGTGCGGCTGGACCCGGCCAGCTTGTTTGACGTGCAAGTCAAGCGCATCCATGAGTACAAACGGCAACTGCTCAACCTGCTGCACGTGGTGCACCGCTACCACGCGATCCTGGCCAACCCGGCCGCCGACTGGGTGCCGCGCAGCATCATCTTCGCCGGCAAGGCGGCCTCGTCGTACACCATGGCCAAGACCATCATCCGGCTGATCCACGACGTGGCCGCGGTCATCAACCACGATGCGCGCATCGCCGGGCGGCTGAAGCTGGTGTTCGTGCCCAACTACGGCGTGTCGCTGGCGGAAGTCATCATGCCCGGGGCGGATCTCTCGGAGCAGATCTCCACCGCCGGCACCGAGGCCTCGGGCACCGGCAACATGAAGCTGGCGCTCAACGGCGCACTCACCATCGGCACGGATGACGGCGCCAACATCGAGATCCGCCAGAACGTGGGCGACGAAAACATCTTCATCTTCGGCCACCTGGCGCACGAGGTGGCCGCGCTGCGCAGCACCGGCTACCAGCCGATGCGCCACTACGAGGGCAACCCGGCCCTGAAGGCGGTGCTCGACGCCATCGGCAGCGGCGCCTTCTCGCCCGACGAGCCGGGCCGCTACCGCCCGGTGGTGGACAGCCTGCTGTGGGGCGGCGACCACTACCTGCTGCTGGCCGACTTCGACGCCTATGTGGCCGCGCAGCAGCGCGTCGATGCGGTGTACCGCACGCCGGCGCAGTGGGTGCGGCGCGCCATCCTCAATGTCGCCGGCATGGGGCCGTTTTCGTCCGACCGCACCATTGCGCAATACGCCCGGCAGATCTGGAACCTGGACCCGCAATCCCCCGCCTAAGCATGCCCATGCTCCCCGCCTCCGACATCGACGCCCTGCTGGGCGCCCGCCACGCCGACCCGTTCGCCGTGCTGGGCCCGCATGCCGACGCCGCCGGCCTCACGTGGCTGCGCGTGCTGCTGCCCGGGGCCCAGTCGGTGCAGGCGCTCGACGCCGGCACCGGCACCCTGCTGGCCGACCTGCCCGCCCGCCACCCCGGCGGCCTGTTCGAGGCCGCGCTGCCCATGCCCCCCGGCGACTACCGGCTGCAGGTCACCTGGCAAGACGGCAACCTGTCGCTGCAGGACGACCCCTACCGCTACCCGCCCGTGCTGGGCGAGCTGGACGTGTGGCTGCTGGGCGAGGGCACGCACCTGCGGCCTTTCGAGGCGCTGGGCGCGCACCTCAGCACCGTGCAAGACGTGCCGGGCACCCGCTTTGCCGTGTGGGCGCCCAATGCCAGCCGCGTCAGCGTGGTGGGCGACTTCAACCACTGGGACAGCCGGCGCCACCCCATGCGCCTGCGCCGCGAGTGCGGTGTGTGGGAGATCTTCCTGCCCGGGGTCATGGCCGGGGCGCACTACAAGTACGAGATCCGCGCCGCCAGCGGCCAGGTGCTGCCGCTCAAGGCCGACCCCTACGCCCTGCGCAGCGAGCTGCGGCCGGCCACCGCCAGCATCGTGGCGGCGTTGCCGCCCTTGTTGCGGCCCTCTCCGGCCCGGCAGCGGGCCAACGCGCACGATGCGCCCATGAGCATCTACGAGGTGCACCTGGGTTCGTGGCGGCGCAGTCCTGAAGGCGGCAACCGCTGGCTGAACTGGGACGAACTGGCCGCCACGCTGCTGCCCTACGCGCAGGACATGGGCTTCACGCACCTGGAGTTCCTGCCGGTGCACGAGCACCCCTTCGACGGCTCCTGGGGCTACCAGCCGCTGGGCCTGTACTCGCCCACTGCGCGCTTTGGCGACCCGGCCGGGCTGCGGCGCTTCATCCAGGCCGCGCATGCAGCCGGCATCGGCGTGCTGCTCGACTGGGTGCCGGCGCATTTTCCGAACGATGCGCACGGCCTGGCGCACTTCGACGGCAGCCCGCTCTACGAATACGCTGACCCGCGCGAAGGCTTCCACAACGACTGGAACACGCTGATCTACAACTTCGGCCGCACCGAGGTGCGCAACTTCCTGGTGGGCAATGCCTTGTACTGGCTGGAGCGCTTCGACGTGGACGGCCTGCGCGTGGACGCGGTGGCCTCCATGCTGTACCGCGACTACAGCCGCAAGGCAGGAGAGTGGATTCCCAATGTGCACGGCGGCCGCGAGAACCTGGAGGCCATCGCCTTTCTCAAGCGCATGAACGAGGTGGTGGGCCAGGAACGGCCGCAGGCCGGCACGCTGGCCGAGGAGTCCACCGCGTTCCCGGGCGTCTCGCGCCGCACGTCGGAGGGCGGCCTGGGCTTCCACTACAAGTGGAACATGGGCTGGATGCACGACACGCTCAAGTACATGGCGCGCGACCCCATCCACCGCCGGCATCACCACGGCGAGATGACCTTCGGGCTCGTCTACGCCTTCACCGAGAACTTCGTGCTGCCGCTGTCGCACGACGAGGTGGTGCACGGCAAGGGCTCGCTGCTGGGCAAGATGCCCGGCGACCGCTGGCAGAAGTTCGCCAACCTGCGCGCCTACTACGGCTTCATGTTCGGCCACCCCGGCAAGAAGCTGCTCTTCATGGGCTGCGAGTTTGCGCAAGAGCGCGAGTGGAACCACGACCAGAGCCTCGACTGGCACCTGCTGCAACAGGCCGAGCATGCCGGCGTGCAGCGCCTGGTGCGCGACCTGAACCACTTCTACCGCCAGGCGCCCGCCTTGTACCAGCTTGATTTCGAAGGCCAGGGCTTTGAGTGGATCGACCACCACGACGCGCAGCGCTCGATCCTGAGCTTCGTGCGCCATGGTCGTGACAATGAGGCGCCCGTGCTGGTGGTCAGCAACTTCACACCCACCGTGCACCACGGCCTGAGGCTGGGCGTGCCGCGCGCCGGCCGCTGGCGCGAATGCATCAACACCGACTCCGAGCACTACGGCGGCAGCAACGTCGGCACGCCCCTGGGTGAAGCGGCCAGCATGGACGTGCCCTCGCACGGGCGGCCGCAGTCCATCGTGATCAACCTGCCGCCGCTGGCCACCGTCATGCTGCAATGGGATCATTGAAAGTGCGCCTCCAGGCCGGCCGAGCCGACCGCCCCGTGGGGATCACAGCATTGCGTCAGGAACCCCAAGCATGAAACCAGCGATTGAAACCGCCGACAAGCTGGGAGCACCGATGCTCCTGCAGACCATCCGTCTCTCGAACTTTCTCAGCTTTGGCGACCCGGCCGAACCACTGACGCTCAGACCCCTGAACGTCATCATCGGCCCCAACGGATCCGGCAAATCCAACCTCATCGAGTCGATCGACTTGCTTCGGTCCGCGCCTGGCAATCTACTCACGCCCATTCGCGAAGGGGGTGGTGTGCGCGACTGGCTGTGGAAGGGATCGACCCGGACGCCCACGGCAAAGGTGGAGGTCGTCGTGACCAACCCCAAGGGGCAGGCCAGTCTGCGTTACGTGCTCGGCTTCACGGAGGTGGGCCAGCGATTTGAGATCGTCGACGAACGCATCGAGAACGATCAACCGGACACCGGTCATGACAAGCCCTACTTCTACTATAAGTTTGAGAATGGGCATGGCGTGCTGAACATCAAGGGGACAAGCCGACGCCTTCAGCACGAAGACATCGACCCCACTGCGTCCATCCTGGCGCAGCGGCGCGACCCCGACCAATATCCCGAGATCACCCACCTGGGCGATGCCCTCGGCAAGATCCGCGTGTACCGCGAATGGAGCTTCGGACGCCACACCGCACCACGCCTCCCGCAGAAGACCGACCTGCCCAATGACCACCTGGAGCCGGACGGCAGCAACCTGGGGCTGGTGCTGAACCGTCTGCGGCGCGAGCCACCGGTCAAGAAGCGACTGCTCGACGCGCTACGCGCGCTGTACGACGGAATCGACGACTTCGACACGCTCATTGAGGGCGGCACGGTGCAGGTCTTCCTGCATGAAGGCCGCATCACCGTACCGGCCACCCGCCTGTCCGATGGCACGCTGCGCTACCTGTGCCTTCTGGCCATGCTATGCCACCCCACCCCGCCGCCGCTGATGTGCATCGAAGAGCCCGAACTGGGCCTGCACCCCGACGTACTGCCCACCCTGGCTGGGCTGCTGAAGGAAGCCTCGCAACGCACTCAGCTCATCGTCACCACGCACTCCGACGTCCTGGTGGACGCCATGTCCGACACCCCCGAGTCGGTGGTCGTGGCCGAACGTGGCGACAACGGCACCACGCTGACCCGCCTGAACGCCGACAAGCTCAAGCCCTGGTTGGAGAAGTACCGTCTCGGCCAGCTATGGACGCGCGGCGATATCGGAGGCACGCGGTGGTGAAGCTCTTCGTCGAGGGGGGCGGTGACTCCAACGCCTTAAGAACGGCCTGCCGGGAAGGATTCACCACCTTCATCACCAAGGCGGGCTTGGCCAAGCGCCCACGCGTGGTGGCCTGCGGTAGCCGCACCGAGGCATTCGATTCGTTTTGCACGGCCATCACCCACGGCGAAGAGTCCCTGCTTTTGGTGGACAGCGAAGCCGCGGTGCCCGACGCCTGCCAGCAACCGGCCGACAACCCGATGGCCTGGAAGCCATGGACTCACCTGAGGCTGCGCCCTGGCGACGGCTGGACCCCGCCTGAAGCTGCGTCAGACGCCGATTGCCACCTGATGGCGCAGTGCATGGAAACCTGGTTCCTGGCTGACCGCGACACGTTGGCCCGCTTCTTCGGCCACGGTTTCAGGACCAAAGACCTGCCGGATGCCGCCAATCCGATCGAATCGGTGGCAAAGACGGAGATTTACCGTGCCCTCGAACGGGCCACTCGCGACTGCAAGACCAAGAACGCCTACGGCAAGGGCGAGCATTCGTTCAAGCTGCTCGCAGCCATCGACCCTGCGAAGGTGACAGCAACCTCGCCCTGGGCCAAGCGCTTCGTCGACAGCTTGAAAGCAAAGATGACCCCATGACCGACCTGTTCGTGGCCACCGTCACGTTGCAATGGCAGCACTGAGTTTGGAGACTGGCCGGCCTTGGCCCTTCGGCGCCCACCACGACGGCGAGGGCATCAACTTCGCGGTGTTCTCGGCCCATGCCCACAAGCTGGAGCTGTGCGTGTTCGACGACGCCACCGGCACCCACGAAGTGGCGCGCCTGGCGCTGCCCGGCCACCACGTGGACGTGTGGCACGGCTACCTGCGCGGCGCCGCGCCCGGCCTGGTGTACGGCCTGCGCGCCCACGGCCCGTGGCGGCCCGACCGCGGCCATCGCTTCAACGCCCACAAGCTGCTGCTGGACCCGTATGCGCGCGAGATCGTCGGCCGCTTCAACTGGCAGCCCGAGCACTTTGGCCATGACCCGCTGCACCCGCAGCACCAGGACCCGCGCGACAACGCCGCCGCGGCGCTGAAGGCCCGCGTCACGGCCGACCGCTACGACTGGCGCGGCGACCGGCCGCCGCACACGCCGTGGTCCGACACGGTGATCTACGAGCTGCACGTGAAGGGCTTCACACGCCTGCACCCGGGCGTGCCGGAGGCCTTGCGCGGCAGCTACGCCGGCCTGGCGCACGACGCCTCCATCGCCCACCTCAAGCGCCTGGGTGTCACGGCCGTAGAGCTGCTGCCGGTGCATCAGCACGTGGACGAACGCCACCTGGTGCGCCGCGGCCTGGTCAACCACTGGGGCTACAACACCCTGGGCTTCTTCTGCCCCGAGCCTGCCTACGCCAGCAGTGGCCAGGCCCGCCACGAGTTCCGCGACATGGTGCGGGCCCTGCACGCGGCCGGCATCGAGGTGCTGCTGGACGTGGTCTTCAACCACAGCGGCGAGAGCGACGAACACGGCCCCACGCTGAGCTGGCGCGGCCTGGACAACAGCAGCTGGTACCGCCTGCCGCTGGACGCCTGCGGCCGCTACGAGAACCACACCGGCTGCGGCAACACGCTGAACCTGCGCCACCCGCGCGTGCTGCAGTTCGTGATGGACAGCCTGCGCTACTGGGTGCAGGAGATGCACGTGGACGGCTTCCGCTTCGACCTGGCCCCGGCGCTGGCGCGCGAAGACCCGCACTTCTCCAGCCGCGCCGGGTTCTTCAAGGCGCTGGCGCAAGACCCGGTGCTGGCCGCCGTGAAGCTGATCGCCGAGCCCTGGGACATCGGCCCGGGCGGCTACCAGCTGGGCCACTTCCCGCGCGGCTGGGCCGAGTGGAACGACCGCTTCCGCGATGACATGCGCACCTGGTGGCTGCGCGGCGGCGGCACGCGCGGCGAGTTCGCGCAGCGCCTGTGCGGCTCGTCCGGCATCTTCCAGCGCCAGCACCGGTTGCCGGCCGAATCGGTGAACTACGCGGTGTCGCACGACGGCTTCACCTTGCGCGACCTGGTGAGCTACGACCAGCGCCACAACCAGCCCAACGGCGAAGGCGGGGCCGATGGGCATGCCCACAACCTGAGCTGGAACTGCGGCGTGGAAGGCGACACCGACCGAGCCGACGTGCTGGCCTTGCGCGCGCGCCTCATGCGCGCCCTCACCGCCACCGTGCTGCTGTCGCAAGGCACGCCCATGCTGGCGGCCGGCGACGAGATGCTGCACACGCAGCTGGGCAACAACAACCCGTACTGCCAGGACAACGTGATCTCCTGGATCGACTGGTCGCGCGCCGACCCCCACCTGATCGAGTTCAACGCCCGCTTGCTGCGCCTGCGCCGCGAATGGCTGCCGCTGGCCAACCGCTGGTACACCGGCCTGCCCGATGCGCACGGCCTGGCCGACCTGGCCTGGCTGGGCGCCGACGGCCAGGAGATCCAGGGCGAGGCCTGGAACCGCCGCGACCGGCGGGGCCTGGGCGCGCTCATCGGCGCGCCAGGCCGCAGCGACGCCCGCCACCCGGGCCCCTTGCTGCTGCTGGTGAACGGCGGTCCTGACGACCTGCCCTTCGTGCTGCCGGCCGGGCCCTGGCACGTGCTGCTGGACAGCAGCCGGGCCGACGGTTCGCCAGCGACCGATGGCGACGTGCCGCATCCGTACCCGCTGCCCGCGCGTGCGGTGGTGCTGCTGGCACGCACCTTGCCCGCTGAGGGCATTGCCGGCCCTGCGAAAACCACAATCGCCGATCCCGCGGCGAGGGCCACAATCGCCGACCCCACGGCGAGTCGGAGCACCCCATGAGATTTCCCCGCGCCAGCGGCGTGCTGCTGCACCCCACCTCGCTGCCCGGTCCGCACGGCAGCGGCGACTTCGGCCCCGCGGCCCGCCACTTTGTCGACTGGCTGGTCACTGCCGGGCAAAAGCTATGGCAGATGCTGCCGCTGGGCGGCATCGGCCCCGGCAACTCACCGTACATGAGCAGTTCCGCCTTCGCGGGCAACGTGCTGATGATCGACCTGGCCGAGCTGGCGCAGCGCGGCTGGCTGACCGCGGACGAACTGGCGCCCGACCCCGGCTTCGAACTGCAGCGCATGAACTACGCCGCGGTGTGGCCCTGGCGCATGCAGCGGCTGGCCTGGGCGGCC
>Ga0307516_10003869_pt1 | contig 18913 bp, 28 predicted proteins | sample 19_EM_MG_FD_203310 | JGI IMG/M metagenome (GOLD analysis project Ga0307516, IMG submission 203310) | Populus trichocarpa ectomycorrhiza microbial communities from riparian zone in the Pacific Northwest, United States - 19_EM | ecosystem: Host-associated > Plants > Roots > Unclassified | place... | reverse complement strand
GGTGATTCAAGAGGTACGCTATCCGTTCCTCCCTTCCCCGCCTGCCGTTCTAAAAAGGGCTAGAGGTTCCTCCGAGAGGCTATCATGTGGGGGTGCACGAGACACCCAAATATCGTTCCACTCTGTGGTGTTACCACGGTTCCCCCCCAACTCGTTTCGGAATGGATGGCAAACGGAAGCATAATAGAATACATCGAGAAGCACCCTGGCGTAGACAGACTTAGTCTTGTACGTTTCCCTCGTCCTGCACGAGGCAAACTCTTCACAACCCCAACCAGCTGCTCGATGTCGCTAAGGGTCTGAACTACCTACACTCCATTCACATGGTCCATAGGGACCTCAAGGGGGTACGTATATTCCGGAGACGTCGCCACAATCCACTGAGCGATATCATAGCTAAGCATCCTTGTCGACAATACGGGCCGTGCGCGTCTCACGGACTTTGGGCTTGCCACCATCACTCCGGACCTGGAACCCACTGCACCTGTTCGCAAAGAGTACTCCATACGGTGGACCGCACCAGAAGCATTGGACGGGACCAGTGGGGTCTCCAAGGAGACGGACGTGTATTCGTTTGGAATGGTCATGATCGAGGTAGAGTCAACGACACTACCTTCATTGGCTGCGCTGTTCATCGATACAAGGTCCTCAGCGGGGTTGCTCCGTTTTTTGATCTCCCACCCACCTCAGTGATGGCGAAGGTTTTGTCGGGGAAACGACCGAAGCGGCCGAAGGACCCGAGCTTAACCAATAGATTATGGGACTTGATCCAGCGCTGTTTGGAGCAGAACCCCCGACGGCGCCCGTATATCGCGGATGTTGCTCGCGACTTACGGAGGGCCCTGGCCGAGCGGCGGCGAGATTATACAGATGCCAAGTCTGGTGTTGCGAAGAGTGACGTCACACGCACAGGATTAAAAGACACCTCAACGCTTGCTTACCGACTTTTGGGACGTCGCAAGCCAATAGATCCACTTCCTGGATCCGCGCCTTTTTCCGACGACGCCTGCGACATTGGGTCCGGCGATTCCGTGGATGATCTCCACAGTATCAAGTTAGGAGAGGATGATACGCCTGCAGTGGTGCACTCTACCTCCCCTCGCTCGCGACGAAGAGCAGGTTCTTGGGTTTTGAACAGTAGCACGACCTCCGCGCAGGACCACCACAATCGCCCCGACAGCTTGTGGGAGAAGCAGAGTATGACAAATGCCCGGGAAGCCGTTTCTGGATTCTCGAGACTCAACCACGTCCTAATGCAGTGCAAATGTGCGCAGCCACGATTTGGGTCCATCGCCCACTAATGCGATTCCCAGTGTTACTTTCCCCCTCATGCATATCAAGTGGGGAGTTGGCCCAGTAGAGCGAGTGGCGGCCATCATGTGGATCCTTGGCATGGTTGCAACCGGTTGTAATGGCTACTGGTATTACAACAGCGAGTAAGGGTTGCAACTGTCCTAATTTTATTTGTAAACAAGCGTCGTCCTTACAACGAGGTCCCCGCCTTGGAATGCATGACTCAACTTGTGATTTCGGACCTGGTTCCTTTGATAGCTAGGGATCGAATGCCACATTTCGATCACGATTAGCATAACCTCATTGCAATCTATTCTATTCCGAGGGGATCCGACATAGTATAAGCATTTCAAGACGATGCCCATTGAGCGTAGTATTATCACGGGTGATATCGCCGACGAACAGATCTTTAACGTCGATAACGTGCTCGATACCGGGCCAGATAACCTTGGCGTCACGCTCCTTTGAGGACACGGAACTGCCGTTCCGTTTGTCAACCACTAAGGGAGCCAACCGTAACCAGTAACCTTTGGAGATGGGGATCGGCGTGCGGAAAGTAGGGTAATATTCGAAAAACACAGACCACGGCGACGGCCACACCTTCAACTCGACCGACCAAAAGGCATCCTGGGACGTGAGAGTCCCACTTTACCCCTGTGAATGCAATGCCGGTCAGTCGTGCGCAATTAGGGGAACAGGGGAAGTCATACCAGACTACCGACCTCTTTCGCGTTGCCGTTGACCCGGAAATCGTGCCCTTCGGCGTCAAGTTAGTGACAGCACGAACTGAATCTCGGCGCATTGAAATTTGATGGGGTTTGACAAGCCAAGCCTGGCCATTCTGGTTTCTGGTTGAATGAGTCTCGCCCCATCTTGTAAGCGACGCCGACGGCCTGAGACTCAATGTCGCGTAAGGAACGGGAGGCAGTATCATACAAGGTAACTTACAACTTACAGGTCTTACAGCTTGCAGTTTCCAACGACGTTTGTCCAGAGTCAGCTTCTGCGTCCCCACGCAGGGCCGTCCTCTAGAACGCCAATTGCACTGCAGATCGATCGCAATGATGAGTGAAGAATTTGCAACGGCTCTCGAAGACACGGATACCTGCACCGGCGGTTAAACGCAATGAATCCTCGCTCTGATCAAATATCACGCACCGCTTGCGGAGAGAGATCAGAAAGGAAGGTAACAGTGGGGGACAGAGACTACCAAACCGGTCTCGTCAGTCTTCGTTCCCGCCGGGTCGTCATGTTTGAAGCGTTTACGAACACTCCTCACAGGTATCCGTACCTTCTGTCCGTCAAAGTTGACACCGACAGGCGTAATCGTCGTGATGCCTGTTTGACTATCACCTCGAACTCGTCTTCATTGGCAGGAGTGTCTTTGGCGGTGTCGTCGATCGCTTTGGGCGGCCGGCGTTCCTCGCGGGCCTTAGACGCCCGGCCCTCCGTCGCGCCTTGCCACTGACGTTGGCGCACTTACCGCTTCTCCACTTTACGTACTCTGGCCGGTTTCTTCCAAACGATGAATCTGGGGACTTTGACTGCACCCAAGTACTCCGCGTTTGGTTTTTCGTATAAACAACATAAATTCGGCATGATAGACCTCATGTACTCGACAACCTCGGCATGCACCCAACCAAGGAGAGACGGTGTGTTTCTCTGGATAAGCACGGTCGTGGCACGGACTGACTGGCGTATCTAACTTGTTGTAGTTTGTGCCGCTTTCATCTTCGTGCCCGCCTCGTGGGCCGGGTGAGGTTTCTGGTACATATAACTTCCTATCTGTTGCGTTTCCCCACTACTCACTACCTCGGTTAGGGTATTCCTCATGGCCTCACCAAGTCCCCCGGTCTTGCAACAACTCCGTCGCCTCAGCGGATCCTCATCTGGATTTCACGATAAACTCAGCAACATACTTTATGGGGATAATTATCAGCAATGCGTGCCAAACCTTCAAGGGGATGATTTGATGTGGCTTGTTGACTACTTGGACGAGGTACGTTGCCGTGTCGCCTTTTCCCATTCCCTTCTTAAGCCAGCATAGGCTCTCGATGTCCTCGATCCTTCCAGCGCCGCTTTCCGGAAATGTCTACGCGAACTCAGAAACGTATGCGGCACCAGGATGATACTCCCAACGTCGTATACGCTTTCGCCTTCCCTCCTGAAAATTGATCCCCAACCGTTCGCCTCGGGAGGGTGTGGCGATGTGTACGGGGGGACCCTCGACGGCGTGAGGGTTTGCATCAAACGTGTGCGGATATATCTTAAGGACGATCCTCAAAAGGGTGCTAAAGTACATTTTCCACGCTGTCACCTCCTCTGTTCAATACCATTAACGAAACTCGCAGACCTTCTGCCAAGAGGCCGTGATGTGGAAACGTTTGACCCACCCAAACATCTTACCCCTGCTAGGCGTCACTATTGCTCCGTTCCAGCTCGTCTCGAATCGGATGCCCGGTGGGGACCTGCCGGAATACCTCAAGAAGAATCCCGATGTGGATCGACTCGGACTCGTAGGTGCCTCTTCCGTTGAGCTTATCCCGCGCTTACCTCGGTTACCAGCTATCCGGCGTCGCTAAGGGTCTCTGCTACCTCCACTCCTGCAATATTATTCACGGGGACATCAAGGGCGTATGTGGTTCCAAATCTCATTTTACCACCACATTGACGCACGGCTAGCCAAACATCCTCGTTGACGACACCGGGAATGCGCGCGTCGTGGATTTTGGCCTTACAACGGTCACACAAAACCTGGATTCCATGAGGAGCGCATCATATCAGCTTGGCCACACACCGCGATGGACTGCGCCGGAGGTCTTGAACGGGGAGACATGTACTAAGGAAGCGGACATTTTCTCTTTCGCGATGGTCATGATCGAGGTATGTCACGGTGGGCACACCGCGCATAGGACCTTGGCCGACCCCTGTTTTATGTTGATACAGGTGTTCACTGGCGCGGTCCCGTTTAGTGACGGTTCATCTCCTACGGCCATGCTAGCCATAATGCAAGGCAGGCGCCCGCCACGGCCGACGCATCCGGCCTTCACGGAAAATCTGTGGACTTTGATGCAACGCTGCTGGAATTGTGATCCTCACTTACGCCCGGAAGCCTCAGAAGTCTTCCAAGCCCTCCTCAGCCCGTCAGTCTCATTAATATCTCTTTCGGTAATAACACCCCCGCCAACCTGACCGTTTTCTTATATGTAGCGAACAACCAGTCTGGAAGCAATTGACCAACCAGACCCCCACCAGGGACGAGCGCACATCTCTGATTGCGGCAATATTCTTGGATAATGACCAGGTTGAGATGGTCGAACGCCTCTCTGGGGGTGATGCCCAGGCCTTTATCGATAGGGTAGATGATGTAAGTCCCCACGCAATCTCGCGTTCAAAGGGCAAGTCGATCGATATTAATGCAAACCCCACATTTTGTTCGTTAGTCATTGGACGATCTCGTACCAGAGGTCCGCAGGGCTTGCGTGCGGTATTTATACAGCATTTGTGATCGCCTGGCCCTGCTTCCAAGATCATTGGCAATTCCGCTGCCTTACGACCCAACAGGGCACCCACTGTGCCATGGTGTGTCAGCGGACGTGTGGAAGGGTCAATCACAGGACCGGGAAGTCGCAGCCAAGGTTTTGAGGGTATACTCAAGAAAAGACCTGGGGGAGATTACAAGAGTGGGTCGCTGGCCGTGCTCTTGGCTTGTTATATGCATTAACGACTGGCTCTACCTTGTAGAAGTTCTGCAGGGAAGTTGCAGTGTGGAAGGCGCTCCGTCACCCAAACGTGCTCCCCCTATTAGGCGCGATGATGACCGAGAATCGGCTCGTAATGGTATCGGAGTGGATGATGAAAGGTAACATCAATGAGTTTGTGGCGGTGGATACAAACGCGGACCGGTTGGGGCTCGTATGTTTTTCATTCAATACCCTCACTTCCCTTCACTGACAATCACCTGATTATTGTAGCTCAGTGACGTCACCAAGGGGTTGATGTACATGCACGACCAGGGAGTCATCCATGGGAATCTCAATGGGGTACGTTTCTGAACCCCGTAATCACCGTCCTGCGAGCAGCTCACCAGGCCTTAAGACGAACATCCTGGTCGACAACGACGGCCGCGCCTGCTTATCAGGCTTCAGTCTACTCACGATAGTCTCGGATCTGTCGACCGCCGTGACCTCTGGCACGACGGGTGGGCCAATTCGATGGATGAGTCCAGAGCTCTTCGATCCGGACAGGTTCAGTTTGAAGAACAGTCGTCCGACGAAAGAATCGGATTGTTATGCGCTTGGAATGGTGATATACGAGGTTCTCGGTGGGCAGACACCGTATGCTTCGTGTACTCCACATGTCGTGATTCAGAAGATCCTGGATGGCGAACGCCCTAGGAGACCGCAAGGAGCGTCGTTCACAGATGGTTTATGGGGGATGGTGGAACTTTGTTGGGAACCTGAACCGGACGACCGACCTACTCTCAACGCCGTGCTCCGGTGTTTGCAAGACCCCACACGACCACTGGGGTCACCTTCTGACGTGGATGGAGACGTAGATGATCAGCAAGCCGGAGTAGGCGATCCTCGTATGGTTTCACTGTTTTACCCCCGCTTCATCCCTAATTACCTTGCGGTGTATAGAGTCACCGATTGCGCGTGAAGGCAGCGGGCTCCCGGTTCTACTACAAATGGATGACCCAAAGGAGGGGCGGATTGGTGATCGGTTGGTGCGCGGTGCGCGGAAAGTGTTCAAAGGTATCACCTGAAGGGTTGTGGATATCGATTCAGATGAGGCAAGTTGGGCCGGGTCAATCGGGCGGGCATAACATCTAACGATGGCCATGCCACAGGTAGAATCTTTGAGGATACATCCGATCCTCGTAGTTCCTGTACCACGTATGAGTTGATGTTTTCTCGGCCAGTATTCCAGAAAGTTATTTTCCTTGGATTGAAGGTTTGGTGTCGAGTATTGCGCCACCCCCGTACCCCACAAACACAGGCCTAGTAAACTGTTGAGCACAGTGACAAGCCCCACGCAGGCGACAATCTCTCCGCAAAACGGCCTTGCACGAGGCCCTCCTCCTGTCGCTGTTTTGCATACGAATGTAACCCGAGTGCGGGACCCAGAATGTACCAATTCTCCAGGGGCCCGGGTTCTTTAGTCGTCGGGCCATGCGCTCCGGCCAACTGTACTAGGTGGGAATGTGCTTACGTTGAGGTCGTTTCGACCCCTGGCACGTTGAAGACACGCACACCGAAGACGCCCGGGAAAATCCGCGCTCGGTCTAGGTATCGCCGTCTGTCCATCTCGCTGACATTCTTGCACGCACCGTACACGTTCCGCTCGATGAAAAAAGGGGAATACCCCTCCAATCAGCAAAAACCCGGGTAGCTCAGCAGTATATTCCTTGGATGGGATGCAATCAAATCATTGGATGCCATCCCAGCCACGGATGCGTTCGGGTTGTTACCTCTGTACATCTACGGTAACTACAGTGTATTCCTCCCATTACATAGCATATCCGATGGACTGAGGAAAGTTGTTTACCTTCCTATTGTGTACGGAGGATTTGCTGATGTGTGGGAAGGAATTTACTCGAGAGAAGAAGCGGGTCACAATGCGCTGGGGGTTCACAACGCAAATATTAGGGATGAGGTGAATCCAGCACAAACCCCGCCCGTGAGAAGACGGATCATAGCAGCCCACAAAACCATCTCTTCCTGCGTTTTGGCACTCCGGGAACTGTAAATTAGTACTTGGGATTAGCCCCTTCCTGGAGAGAAAGACTCACTCGGTAGCGAAGCCGTAGGCTGAACTCGTAGTTGGGTGACGACAGAGCTCATTTGTGGTTCGAGGTTCTCAGGCGGTGTTCGTGGTTGGGTGCCCCCAGACCTCCCCCGAGGGCAGCTGGTGCTCGGTGTTGGCCCCGCCGCAGGTTCCGGTGTCCTAAGTCGACCACAGAAAGTTGAGAATAGGATCGGTCCGGAAGACCAGAGTAATTTCCACGCACTCAGTGAGGATATTGTTATCATTGTTGTCTGGTTCAACAAACTTCTCCCACCTCTTCACGACCTCTTCCATCGTGGGTCGTTTCTTAGGATTCTGCTGCCAGCAACTCTCGAGGAGCTTCCACATATCAGCGGTAAGCCCTACCGCTTGAGAGTTTGCTGGCATCTCTGGTCTGCCCCCCCTCAAGATTCGGAGTACTACCTCTCCGTCCTTCTGTTCCCCGAACGGTACCTCGCCAGTGAAGACTTCTATTGCAAGCATCGCAAAGGCGAATACGTCAGCGGGTTTTGACTCCATCACCTGTGCGTCGCAACCCTTGTGAGGGGGGGTTAGGATTTCTGGGGCTAGCCACCTGGAGGTTACAACGGCTCCAGGAGTGGCCGCAACATTGAAATTGTGGCCAGAGTTGATGGGTGCCAGTCCATATTCTGTCAAACGAGCGCGACCCCCCCAGTCAATGATAATGTTCGCCTGTTGCGATGAAATTAGCGTGAGGAACAAAGAAAAAGAGTTCCCAACGCTGCAAGCGCGGCGGCTGGAATTTAAAATACAACCCGAGGCCCAGGGAGAGAACCTACCCCCTTTATATCCCCGTGTGGGATATCAAGTGAATGAAGGTATTGCAACCCCTTCGCGACATCGGATAGCTGCGGTCGATAAGGGAAATAAGATCAGTGATTTGCCGTAGCTGCCGGGGTAGTAAATGGGGCCTTCCGCACCAGAGACGGCCGAGATTCATCGGGACGTGACGCTACGTACTGGTTGACGTTGCCGTTCTGCCCCCAGTCGTAAACGAGTGCGAGCTGAAAGAGAGTCGTGTTCACGCCGTGAAACGGTAGGATGTTTTCATGGGATAGCCTCCTCCACGTCGGCACCCGTCTCCACAGAATCTGCCAATCCTATTCGAGCGTAGACCTCAAATACTTTCTACATACGTACCTGCTTTGCCTCTTCCAAATTTTTGGCGGGGTGGATGCGGAGGGCTTTCATAGACACCAACCCACCACCGTCTTGTCCTTGCCAGATGTCCCCAATACCCCCAGACTCTATCGGAATGTCGCCAACCTTCTCGAGTCCTGTGGAGAGGACGGCTGACGTTGGGAGTCGCTCAGTTGCGCCGCACACGTTCCCCAAGGCAGTTATAAATTTTGCATTTTGCGAGCGGATAGTCGGATATGCCTTTGTAGAAATAATGAAGGGTTTCAGTCATTGGAAGAGAATGAGCCGTTCCGACATACCTGATCGACTTTGTCCACAAACCTCGTCTGATCCTCCGGCGTCAGTCCCAGAACGTTTCGCGGTAGTCTCTTGTTACCCAGCAAAGAGGCAGCTTGTTGCCTCGAGCGTTCGGGTGTCAAGTTACTATTCGAAAACTCCTGGATTGCGGCCTCCCCACGGATGGAATTGCGGAGTGCGGTGATAACTTCGCTCGTCTTGGTCATGATGGAGGGCTCGTGGGCTGTTGCGGGATACAAACGTTGATATTAACAGTGAAGAAAGGAGGGAAGAGAAGAGAAGAGAAGAGAAGAGAAAAGAAAAGAAGGGGGAGTCCCGGAAGATGGGGGGGAAGAGAGTGCTACTGAGTAGCACTTGTGAATATATGGGGTTGCTGTCCTCCAGGCCATTACCACGAGGCGATGTGTGGTGACAAAGTTATTGTGACCCTCAAGGTGGTACCACTGAGCGCCAATTCGGACCCAAGTGGGACACGACCTGAAGGCGTGGTGATACGCGCTCAATCCAACATCAGGACACTACAGCCTTCGTGTCTCCCAGCTATACTTACAGCTGAATGCCCACCGACACCGCGACTTCGTTCAACTCCGACCGGACAAGCGTACCTTTTTCTTGACTCGCGATGCACTGTGGCACGGGCGAGGTGCATCCAACTCCTCACTAAGGGTTCCAGTATAACGTGGCCAGCGTCTCGGGTACCTCCGGTGTATCAAATTCACGCGATTTGTGCGTGGAGGGGAGGTCTCCCACGCGCATTACGTCACAGAGGAGTCCATTTTGACCAGGATTATGAGTGCGAGTCGGGTGAGCAGATAAATGGCCGGGAGCGATGGGTAGTGCTGTGAGTGTCGCCTACAAGTGCGGTCAAGGAAGTGCCAACGCCGTCGAAAATTGTCAAAACTCAGTCAGTGGGATGAGCGCATTTGGAGGGCAGTGAGACCCGGTACCGTGACCCGAGTATCTTGGTCGACCACGTGTTGACCTTAAGTCTCTAACCCAGTTACTTCGTGAGGGTCCACTTTGTATCAGTGACCGCCCAATTCAAAACGGAAGCGCTTGACGTTCGATGCCCTGAACGGCATGGTGCCTGCGTTCGTCCTGCCTGGGGGAAGTATAAAATACCTCGTCTCCCCACCGGACTTCATCGCCCGCATCCCCTTGTTATGGCATCGGACTCCTCTGTGCTGCATTCTCCTGTTATGGAACATAAGGATGCCTCCATCGGGTCGCCGCCTCGATTTTCGGAGCAGCCTGAGCTCGCCGACCTCCTTGACGTGGAGAAGTGCGGAGACCGAAGCCTTCCAACCCAGGATGCGGCACAGGTTGTTGAGTACCTAAACAGTGTGCGTACCTCCCATATACATGTAAACCTCGCTTTCTAAAGTCGGCGTAGATTCTCGGTACTCTCGCTGCTGGCAGCTCCGCACGCTTGATGTGCTTACGTTCACTCATACGTATATGCCGCGCTCAGGGGATAGTACCAGACTCCTACACTTTGCGCGCCCACTTGACGACCAGTCCCCACCCGGTCGCTTCTGGAGCGCTCGCCGATACCTACGAAGGGATCCTCGACGGCCGCAAGGTCTGTGTCAAACAATACCGGCGTTATTCTGGCAGAGACCCACGGGTGATCCAAGAGGTAAACTATCCATGCCTCCATTTCCCGCTAACCGTTCTCAAAGGTCCCAGAGGTTTTTCCAGGAGGCTATCATGTGGGGGCAGATGAAGCACCCAAATATCGTCCCCCTCCACGGGGTTGCTATCGCCCTCCCCCAACTTGTTTCTGAATGGATGGAAAACGGGAGTGTAACGGAATATATTACGAAGCACCCTGGTGTGGATCGGCTTGGTCTCGTACGTTTCCCTCGTCCTATGTGAAGTCCTCAGCAACGAACCCTCACCACCCAACCAGCTGCTCGACATCGCCAAGGGTCTGAACTACCTTCACTCCATCCACATCGCCCATGGGGACCTTAAAGGGGTGCGCGAAATCTGGAGATGTTGTTCCAATCCACTGACCGATGCCCTAGCCAAGTGTTCTTATTGACGACACAGGCCGTGCGCGTCTCACGGACTTTGGACTTGCCACCGTCACTCCGGACCCGGAACCCACCGCACCTGTCCATAGGGACTACCCCATACGGTGGGCCGCACCAGAAGTATTGGACGGGAAAAACGGCATCAGCAAAGAGACAGATGTATATTCATTCGGGATGGTCATGATTGAGGTATGAGCCTACTACATCATCTCGAATGGCCGCGTCGCTCATCAATACAAGGTCATCAGTGGTGCCACTCCATTTGCTGATAGCCCATCTGCCTCGGTGGTGGCAAAGGTTCTGTTGGGGGAACGACCGGAGCGGCCGAGGAGCCCGGTCTTAACTAACAGATTATGGGACCTTGTCCAGCGCTGTTTGGAACGGGACCCCCGAAGGCGTCCGGACATCGCGGATGTTGTTTGTGAGTTGCAGAGGGCTCCGGTCGTCCAACAACGCGATTCTGCGGGTCTCTCCGGTGCTGCAAAGACGGATGACACGACTTTGTTGAGGACCAAGCAACGGGAGTTGTTATACCGTACGCCCCCACTCATCACTCCCTCCGAAGTTACACCCACAGGATTAACAGGAACCTCGAAGCTTGCTCCTCGGATTTTGGGACGGCGCAAGCCAAACGAGCCCCTCCCTGAATCCGGGCCTGCTTCCGACGAGGCCTGCGGCATCGGCGTGTCCGGGGATTATGGCCATGGTTTCCACCGTATTACGTTGGGGGAATTTGGTGCGCCCGTGGATACGCAATCTACCTTTTCTCGCTCGCGCGATTTGTTACGAAGAGCAGGTTCGTGCCTTTTAGACAGAGGCTACCATTCCGCAAAGGACCGCCACAATCGCCTCGACGACTTGTGGGAGAAACGTGGTACGATTCCCAGGATGTGGTTTCCGGATCTAACGATATATCCTCATGCACGTAGGTAGGTTCCCGAGACCTAACGGCATGCCTCTCACCACAAGCTGGACCAACTGCTCCGCGGAGCTCAAACTCGTGCTCATGCAGTATAAATGTGTGTAGCCGCGATCTGGATCCTTCACCGACTAATGCGTTTTTCAGCGTTACTTTTTCCCTCGTGCATGTTGAGTAAGGATGTGGTCCAGTAGTGCGAAGTCTGCGCTGGGGGCCGAGCCCGTGACACACTCCCATAAATACGAACCTTATGTTCATGACTCAACTGCCTGTTTTGATGTAGCCGTTGTTAACTTAACTGCCCAATCGGTGTGCATAGCATCGACACTTGCTGGCTGGGTGGACGAAGAGCTGAGCACCAATTGGAGAGGCGTCATGAGCTTCAGGCTTTGGTGAGTATACGGCGGGGGAGGGGCGGGAGGAAAAAAGACGCGCAGAAAAGGATAAGAGGCAAACCAACCCGTGGACGAGGGAGATGAAGCGAACGATCGATGGAGCCTCACTCACATTGGTGTGCCTGATGCATGAGGACTTGTAACATGGGATTACCATTACCTCTCTACGCCCTGACATCGACACCCTTCCCTATCCACTCCTTCTCCACCCTCGGGTTCGCCTCCGGCCCACCCGCAACTGACTCATTCCAGTCAACTAGTCTTGGTAATCCAAGGGCCACAGCCGCGAGGGACGCTCTCAGCTTCATCCCTGGACCAGTGAGAAGGCTTTGTATATATGACGGCTGGAGAGGCGGACCCTACGGCGGTTCTTGGGACAAGGGGCAGGATGCACTCGAACTCTGCGGTTCGAGAACCGATAACAGCCGTGGGACAGATCGTAGATTTGATTCGAGAGCTTGACTAATACTCACTCACCAACGAGCTGCCGCAAATACTGCTCGGAGAGCTCTTTAAGCTTGGGATGTAGTACGGCATCGTCGGGTTCTCAGAGGTCTACACTTGCTCCTCGGTGTACGTTCCCCGATGCTTATCTGTCGATATCGAGCTTTGAAGACGGGTTTAGCCAGTCCCTCGAAGGTACCGAGAGACCCGATGAACGAGTCGTGCTGGTGCCCGCTTAGGTGGCTCGAAGGAAAATGTTCATCGTTCAAACGACAGCACACTGTAGATCTTGAAGGTAAGCGAAAATGTAAGCGCATGAACGAAGAGGGGGACAGCGATGACAAACCTTCAGTAATCCCTTGTCATCCCACGACCGGCGAGGACGCCAGGCGAACCAACGTACAGATTGAACGAACGGCGTCCGTTAGGTCGCCATCGACGGGGTCCCCATGTAATTTGGGGTAGGGCGCTATCAACTCCCCTGCGTTGGGTAAACGAACGACGCTAGGGGATTGTTGGGTAAGTGAACGTGCAGCATCGGACGAGAGGATGGGACGACGCCGCTATGGGGATGTTGAATAGGGCACCGGTGGAAGATTAAATTGAGGCTTATTATTGCCAGGGGTAACGAGGAGAGGCATAACAGACGCGGTTGAACGATATGTACGGGGCCACTTCAACGTAAGTAGGGTACCCGCCGGTACCCGCCGTTGCCTCCCAGTACTGTCAACTGGGACCGCTAGCTGTACGCCGCGACGAACCCCGGTGTAGCTCGTATGGATCGCGTAGGCGTTCCGATATCCGCCACCAGCTCGCGGCTGAAAGAAGATAGTTGGGGTAACTTGACGTCTCGTTGTTTTCAGTCTAGCTTACTCCAAGGGCACGTCTAACGTTGAGACCGGGCGGTCTTTGCAGGCTAGCCTATATGAGTATGAGCACGACTGAGCCTGATCTAGGGAGGTGGCGGAACACACCTGGTGAGGTCGAGCATGCTGACGATACTCAACATACAACTTGAAGCCGGCGAAAAAGACTGGCGCCAGAGCGGATGCTTTAGCCTCCGAACGGAAGCTACGATGTCAACTCCGCACCTCCCGCCAGAACTGCTGGATTCCATCATCGACCTTCTACGCAGCAGTCAAAAGGTGCTCAGAAGATGCTGTCTCGTCTCCAAATCGTGGATTCCGCGCACCCGAAAGTACCTTTTCGCCGATATCGTATTCCACACCGCGAAGTCGCTGCAATCGTGGAAGAAGACGTTTCCAGATCCCTCAACCTCCCCGGCCTGCTACGCCAAATCTCTATCCATTGACTGCTTTCATGTCGTCACAGCTGTGGATGCAGGAGCGGGTGGCTGGATCAGGGCTTTTTCTAATGTCGTACATTTGGAGGTGGGCCGCCGGAGTATGCATGGCAGCGCGTCGACGGTCTCTCTCACCTTTTTTCGTGGACTCTCACCCATCCTAAAATCTCTCCACGCGCACTTTATCATCATTCCGCCTTCACGGGTTTTCGACCTGATCCTTTCATTCCCTCTTCTCGAGGACCTGACCGTGACCGCTGGCGAGGACTCGGTCGACGACGGCAATGGTCCCGGCGGGCTGCCGACCCCCGTCCAGTATTCAAGTCCACCCATGTTTACCGGTTCTCTCGAGCTCACGAATGCGGGGATAAAGCCTATCACCCGTCGGTTATTGTCCCTACCGGGGGGTATCCACTTCCGGAAACTCATCTTGAAGTGGTCCAAAGCAGAAGATCTTTTTTTAACCACGGCGTTGGCGGAGGGGTGTTCTCATACCCTTGAGTCCCTCGATATTACTTATGTCCCACGTTGTGCGTCCAATCGCATCCGGATCCGTGTCGATAACTCAATTAATTATGTTTTTAGTCGAATTGGGGTCGGCTTCGTTCAACCTCTCGAAGGCGACAAAACTCGGAGATGCAGTTTTTAGGCTCGGATCGCTGAGCGTCGAGTGGATCACTATGGTACTGCGAACCATCACACCCAAACATCGAGATCTTCAACACATCTCGATTTACATGCCTCGCTACTTGCCCACCATTCACGCCGGTGTCAGTGTTAGGCAAATTGTTGGGGAGGAAGTCTTTCGGGAGTGGTTGGACCTTGATCGTCTACTCATCCAATTCTGGGAGTCGCGTTCAATTCGCCCAAAGATTGAGTGGGACGCGAGACATTACATTGGGTGTTTGTTGCCTACGGTAGCGGGGGGAGGGATGATTGACCTGGTTGGGTGATATGTACCTTCGCATAAGGACGGTAGGTGTTCCACGCGGTGTGGTTGTAAGCAATTGGGGTAACATAGGTCTCAGGATCTCATCCCATGTAATCCAGCCTAATTCGAGAACACGGCCAGCGTTGAGACCGATCTTTTTAACTCCAATGGTACCTTCGCAAGGGTGAGTGAGCCTGGTCTGGGCGGTGGCGAATCTCTTTAGTAAGGTTGAGCATTTGAACGCGGGGACGATAAGTGGCTCCAATGTATGCGCCCGAGCGAAGCAGTGGCGGTAACCGCCACTACAACCCCTCGCACCTTCACGACCAGTCTGTTCGGCCGAGGATAGGATACGCAAGGCTTGGGGTCAAATGGCTGGGAACATGAAACATTGCATCGGGTGTTTGTTGCCGGAGATAACGAAACGAGGGGTAGTACTATCAACCAGCCTAGCGCTGTAGGTACACGTAGACACAACGTAAAACCTGGCCAGGCTCCAGGCAGGCACACAAACTCCGCAACAATGACCACCGAAATGGATTTGGGTCATCGTGAGGGGGGACCGCGGGTCTTAACACCGCGGGCTATTTCCTGAGCCGCAAAAACACCCTCAAAACCCGGACTGCTCTCCGCGTTCTGGTCCAACCCCGCGACAACGCAGAGTTCTTTCGCGTTCTCTTCTCCCGCACGTGTGGAGGTATTTGTGGTTCATCGATGCCACTACCGCCGCCAGGGCGAGTGGGGAACGTAAACTGCTTCTTAGGGACCTTTCTTTTCGGTGTAGTCGTGACGGGGGCCGTTTGTGAACGGGTTTTTTTCCCGAACCTGGGCGGTTGGCTTCTGGCTTGCTGAACAGGGGGGTCCAGATCTGCGAGAGTGAGAGCCGGTTGTGGTGGTGAGTATGGTCCGATTCCAGACAGACGACTGCGGTTACCTTCCAACTTCGCGGGCAACGGCGCAGGCGGCAGCTCCTTCGGAGGAGCAACCATGACTGTGTTCAGGGTTTGTGTTTTCCCAGCATCTAGAGACGGGTGGAGGGATAAACCCATCAATCTACGTTGTCATTCGAGGGAGCACGCGATTACCTGGTTCAGTGTCCGGAACTTCCTGGATACTTGATGTTGAAAACTGGCTCCGTACTGCGCGTATGTCCCACCGCTGTTCTCGTTTCTCACTCCAACAGGTCGTGATCATATTCCAGATGTGGTCTCGTAGCCACTGGGTGTCGACTGGGCGGGGCGGCCGATCGCCGGTCACGACGTGGAAGATGATGATACCGTCCCGAGCGTTCCCGTACGGCAGGATTTCCGTGAGGGTCTTATAATAAGGTGATTACGTTGGTGATGGCCACGCGCGGTGTGAGACGAACGCACCTCGTAAGCGGTCATGGCAAGGGAGTAAACGTCGCTCTCCTTCGAGGGGTTGCTGTTCGCGAGGCTGAACCCTGACGGGTTCAACAATTCCGGAGCCATGTAACGGACAACTCCCGGTTTGGATGTTTTCGGGGAACCTGGTTCCACCAGGGTAGGATCGGTGAGGATACCCGTAATCCCGAAGTCCCCAAGGAGTACGTTGCCCTCCTCAGTGATCAGAATGTTCCCCTATGCATAACAGGGGTCGAGGCGTTTCTCGCTCCGGGGACCACGCTAATCACTCACCGGATTGATATCGCCGTGCACAATACTTAGTAAATGTAGGTATTCGAGGCCACCAGAAGCTTGCGCAAGCTACCGAAGACGAACTCTCAGACTGTTTGCCTGTGAAGATCGTGACGATCACATACCAGCTGTAGTCGATTAGCCCCTCGATGCTTCTGGATGTACTCGACGACGTTCCCGTTCCGCAGCCATGGGCTGATTATGGAAAACGAAAACAGTGTCTCCGAAACGCCGAGGAATGGTAGTACGTTAGGGTGCGAAACGTACTTCCATGCAACGATCTCACGGTAGAACCGCTGATTGGAATCTGGTTGAGCTCACCCTCTCGTCGCAACACGGAACTGTCACACACCCGTTTGATCTTGTCCAGATTTGTCGCGGTCTGGGTCCGGAACGCCTTGATGCACACCAGATTCCCATCCTGCAGGCCTTTCCAAATATCCGCGAATCCACCCGAGGCATAAGGGATTGTGTCATTTAATGTCACTCCCGTCGGGAAATACGACTTCGGAAGGATTCCATGTGCGGGTGAAACCTTCCGCAGAACTCTGAAATACCAGGTCTTTAGGCTCGGATTCGCCATGGCAGATGACACGACCTGGTTGTCCGGAGTTTAGTGCCTGGGAGGAACCAATTTGGGAGGCGTACCTTGTCAAGGATTTCCACAAGGTTCTCCGCATCTGCTGGGCTGAACGGAAGTGAGCCATTGGGTGATTGTTCAGCCTGTAATATCATGGAGATGATGTGGGGGGTAAGTTGCGGCAGGCCCTGGGAAGGGGCAAGCGCGAGTGCGTTCAGGGTCTGTGTTATCTCAACGAGAGCTGGACCTGTTGTACCACGAGGATGATTGAAGGTCTGCCAGGTTTTGGATGAAATCGAAAACGTACCGGGGGTGGTAACTGTGGAGTCCGACGAATCGTTGTTACCTATTACCACACCTTCATCTACAGTAGGAGCAGGAGGAAGTGTTCCTAACGGTCGCTTTACACCTTCCAAGCATCGAAGGACGGATTTGAGATTTGGACGGTCACGTGGTTGAGGCTTCCAGCAAAGCTCCAGCATTCCCCATACTCCATCTGTGAACCACATCGCGCGCGATCCTCGAGGTCTCCTGGGTCGTTCACCTCCCATGACTTTCCGAATGACCACAGTACCCTTACACCGTGCAAATGGCGTCCGCCCACTGAGAACTTCATATATCACCATTCCTAATGCGTAGCAATCTGATTCCTTTGTTGGACGGCCATCCTTCAAACCAAACGGTTCCGGATCGAGGAGCTCCGGGCTCATCCATCGAAGCGTGCCACCTTCTGTGCATGAGATTGCGGATATGAAGCTTGCCTGATCGGGGATTATCATAAGCAGACCGAAGTCCGCAATGCAGGCGCGACCGTTGGGGTTGATCAAGATGTTAGCCTCGAGGGCGAGCAAGCGTAAGTTCACACCAGGCAGAGCGACTACAGGTTCAATGACGTACCCCCTTCAGATCCCCGTGGACCATCTCCTGGCCATGTAGATAGTCCAACCCAATGCAGACGTCTCCCAGCTATGAAAGCCAGGCGATCACCAACAAGAATCGAGGACTTCAAACGGAGAACCTACTAGCCCTGACCGGTCCGCGTCTGGATGCGCCTCCACAAACTCGTTGATGTTACCATTCGCCATCCACTCTGACACCATTTCGAATCGAGTATTGGACATAGTCGCTCCGAGCAGCGGCAGCACATTCGGATGGCGAAGTACACTCCATGCTACAACCTCCTTGCAGAATCCCTGAAGTGGTACAGTCAGCTCATCAACGCACACGGCAGACTACCAGCAACCCACTCTTTTAATATGTTCATGGTCACTACGTTGGTATGATTTTAATACCTTGACTGCGACCTCTCGACTGTGCGATGTACCCTTCCACACTTCCGCAAATCCACCATGGCACAGTGGGTCTTTCATTCGGTCATAGAAGACTTGGATGGCCAGTGATTTTGGAAGCAAGGCATGGGAGCCACAAATCTTGCATAAAAGCCGCAAACAACCCATCCGCGTTGCCTGATCAAGGCCATCAAACGTCTTATCGGCGAGGCGTAGAAGTTCGGGTCAGAATCAGGGAGCCTGCTCTTCGGAGATGGAACAACGTGGGAACGTGCCTCGTATATCAAATCGACGAAGTTCTGAGCATCATCCCCGCAAAGACGCCTAGCCATGTCGACCTCGTCCCGATTTGACACGAGGGCCGTGACCAGCGAGATCCGTTCGTGTGTGGCGAAGGGACTGGAGAGCAATCGTTTCCACTCTCGAGGGTCACAGCTGGCGTGAGTGGATGAATCAAGGGGGCAGAGGGTCTCAGGACACGCCGGATCTGCGGTGTTCGGTAGTGCTTGTTGGTTGGTAAATAGAACGGAAACCTCCCCATCGTCGTGGAGGTTACTGAGTTTAGCGTAGAACTCGGATGAATACCCGTCGTGTTGGTGGGGTTGCTGTGGGGAGTTGAACGAGGACGTGGGAGACATCCTTCACCGTGGTGACGGTGGGTGGAAGGGTGGGGACAGAACGCCGGTCACTCGTGGTGTAATATATATCATCTGGTGCCTCCCTTTGTCCTCGAGGATGCATGGATGGGAAGGCGGTGAGGGCTGCCACCTATGGATCGTGGTCAGCCCCCGAGGACGCGGGCATGGAGTCCACC
>Ga0307516_10003867_pt1 | contig 18921 bp, 15 predicted proteins | sample 19_EM_MG_FD_203310 | JGI IMG/M metagenome (GOLD analysis project Ga0307516, IMG submission 203310) | Populus trichocarpa ectomycorrhiza microbial communities from riparian zone in the Pacific Northwest, United States - 19_EM | ecosystem: Host-associated > Plants > Roots > Unclassified | place... | reverse complement strand
GGTGGCGATGGCCGCCATCAGTCCTTCACGCACGGCAGACGAGCCGGCATTGATGGGCGGGTTGTCGATGACGATGACGGCGATGTCGCCGTCGCGCTCGAGGCGCACGCGGGTGGGTTCCATGTCCGCCTCCTCAGGCCAGTACGACCACGCCATCGGCAGCGCGCACGCCCTGCCCTTGTGGCAGCACGAAGACCGGGTTGATCTCGGCTTCGACCAGGCGCTCGCCCAACTGTGCGGCCATGCGCGAGAAGGCCACGATGGCGTCGACCAGCGCATCCACGTCGGCCTTGGGCCGGCCGCGGAAACCGTCCAGCAGCGGCCAGGTCTTCAGGTCCTTGGCCATGCTCAAGGCCTCTGCGCGGCTCAGGCCACCGAGTCCTCGCGCGTCGGCCGGCAACAGGCGCATCGTCGTGTCCTTGAAGAGTTCCGCCGTGATGCCGCCCATGCCCAGCAGGATGGCCGTGCCCAGCGGGTCGCGGTGCATGCCCAGGATGAGCTCGGTACCACCACCCACCATTTCCTGCACCAGATAGCGCTGCGGGCGCACACCGGCCTTGGCCTCGACCTCGGCGGCCATCTGCGTCAGACGCGGGCCCACGGTCTCGGCCGTCAGGCCCACCGCCACGCCGCCGACATCGCTCTTGTGCGTGATCTGCGCCGACAGGATCTTCAGCACCACGCGGCCGTCCATCTTGCGCGCCGCGGCTTCGGCCTCGGCCGGTGTGCTGACGATGACCTCGCCCGCACAGGGCACGCCGAAGCGGGCGAAGAGTTGCTTGGCCCGGGCTTCGTCGAGTGATCCCGATTCGAAGTCGTCGATCGCAACGGCCGGAGCCGCGGCCGGCTCCTCGTCAGGGGCAACGAACCGGCTCGCCTCGAGCATGGCGCCCAGCGCTGCCGTGCAGCTCTCGGCCGCCGCAAAAGACGGCACGCCACGTTGCGTGAGCAGCGCGCCCACTTCGGGCGCATGCGGGCTGATGTAGGCCAGCACCGGCTTGTCGGTCAGAGGCAGGCAGTCCTGGATGGCACCGGCCATCAGCTCGGGCTGGGCCAGGCTGGACGAGCCGACGATGATGGTCAGCGCGTCGTAATTGGGACTGGCGAGCAGCGCGGTGATGGCGCCGCGCAGCAGGTCGGGCCGCAGGCCGGCGAGCGTCACGTCGATGGGGTTGCGGTCGAGCACGGCTTCGCTGCCGGTCTGCAGGGCGCGCAAGGCTTCGGCGGTGGCGGCGTCGGGTGCCGGAGTGTCGAAGCCGTGCAGGCCGAGGTCGTCGCTCACCAGCGTGCCGGCGCCGCCGGTGGAGGTGAGGATGGCCACCCGGTTCCCACGCAGCTTGCGGCCAGTGGCCAGGGCAACCGGGATGTCCAGCAGGTCGTTGAAACTCTGTGCGCGAATCACACCGGTCTGGCGGAAGAGCGCGTCGTACATGCGGTCAGCACCGGCCAAGGCGCCGGTGTGCGACACCGCCGCGGCAGCGCCCGCTTCCGAGCGGCCGATCTTGAACGCGACGACGGGCTTGCCGGCCCGCGCAGCCTTCAGTGCCGCTGCACGAAACTTCTGCGGGTTGCGCACCGTCTCGACATACAGCGCGATGACCTTGGTGGCCTCGTCGTCGGCCAGGTGGTCGATGAAGTCGGCCAGTTCGAGGTCGACCTCGTTGCTGGTCGAGATCAGCTTGGACAGGCCAATACCACGTGCGGACGCACGCGACAGCAGCGAACCCAGAATGCCGCCGCTCTGCGACACGACGCCGATGTCACCCACGGGGAAGTGGTCCATCTCCAGCGCGCCGGTGGCCGACAGCACGATCTTGTCGGTGAGGTTCACGAGACCGATCGTGTTCGGGCCCAGGATGCGCATCGAGCCTGCCGCTTCAATCAGCTGGCGCTGGCGGCGCGCACCGTCTTCACCGGTCTCGGTGTAGCCGCTGGCCAGCACGATGGCAGCGGCAGTGCCGCGGGCGGCCAGGTCGCGCACGGCGAGATGCGCGCGTTCGGCACCCAGCAGCACGATGCCCACGTCGGGCACCACGGGCAGCGAAGCGATGTCGGCGTAACACTGCAGATCGCCGATGCGGTCGGCCTTGGGGTTCACCGGCAGGATCTGCCCGGCATAACCGTGCTTCTGCAGGTAGGCCACGGGGCGGCCGGCGGTCTTGGTGGGGTCGGCCGAGGCGCCGATGATGGCAACGCTGCGCGGCTGCAGCAGGCGAGAGATGGCGTCCATGGTCTTCACTCCTTCGCGGCCGGAGCCGACTTGGCCAGGAAGGCCATCACCGACTCGCGGTGCTCGGTGCTCGTGTAGCAGATGCCCTGGGCCTGGCTGCCCTGCGCGAACACGTCGTGCGAGGACAACTCGAAGCTCTGGTTCAGGATGGTCTTGGTCAGCGCCAGCGCGGTGGCCGAGGCTTTGCCCAGTTCAGCGGCCCAGGCTTGCGCGTCGACCAGCAGGGTGTCGCCCGAGGTCTTGCGGTCGACGATGCCCAGTTTCACGGCTTCATCGACATCGACCTTGCGGCCCGTGAAGATCAGCTCCTTGGCCTTGGCCAGGCCGACGCGGCGCGGCAGGAAGTACATGCCACCGCCGTCGGGAATGATCCCGCGGTGGATGTAGCTCCACGTGAAGTTGGCCCACTCGCTGGCGATGATGAAGTCGCAGGCCAGTGCCGTGTCGGCACCCAGGCCGGAAGCAGCACCGTTGACCGCTGCGATCACCGGCTTGGGCATGGTGTGCAGCAAGGCCTGCGTGTGGTGCACGCGCTGCTGGCGGTGCCAGCCGTTGAAGCCGACTTCGCCGGCCGGTGCGTTCATGCGCTTTTCCATGCCGCTGATGTCGCCGCCGGCGCAGAAGCCCTTGCCGGCGCCGGTCAACACGAGGGCCTTGACGGCCTTGTCGGACGCGACCATCTCCAGGGCGTGGATGAACTCGGTGCGCATCGCGTCGCTCATCGCGTTGCGCTTGTCGGGCCGGTTCAGGGTGATCGTCGCGATCGCGGATTCGACCTTCAGGTCGATGAAAGTGAAACTCATGGTGTTCTCCGAGTCGGTTGCCGCAAGCCGGATCATTCCGCCTTGATGTTGTTTTCCTTGACGACCTTGCTCCACCGGAGCTCTTCAGCCTTGACGTAGCGGTCGAGCTCGGCCGGGTCGCTGGCGACGATCGAAAGGCCTTCCTGTTCGATCTTCTTGGCGAAGTCGGGGTTGGCCGCCGCCTTCTTGGCGGCTGAACTGAGCTTGGCGATCACGTCGGCCGGCGTGCCCGCCGGGGCGTACAGGCCGTACCAGCTTTCCACTTGGTAGCCCGGCACGTCCCGACCGATGGGCGCCACGCCCTTCAACGCTGCAGAGGGGCTCGCGGAGGTGACGCCGATGGCCCTGAGCTTGCCGCTGTCGACAAAGGTCGCAACCGCAGCCGCGGTGCCGAAGATCATGTCCACCTGGCCACCGAGCAGGTCGGTGATGGCCGGGCCCGCGCCGCGGTAGGGCACGTGGGTCATCTCGACCTTGGTCAGATTGGTGAACATTTCGCCGGCCAGGTGTGCCGACGTGCCGTTGCCCTGCGAGGCATAGGTCAGCTTTCCGGGTTTGGCCTTGGCTGCGGCGATCACGTCCTTGACCGACTTGTAGGGGCTGTCGGCCCGCACGACCAGAACGTTCGGCCCCTTCGCAATCAGCGAGATCGGTGTGAAGGCCTTGTCGGTGACAAAGGGCAGCTTCGGCACCATGCTCGGGTTGACGGCGTGGGCGAAGGTCGCGATGACGATGCTGTAGCCGTCGGCCGGGCTCTTGGCGACGCTGTCCGTGCCGATGATCGTGCCTGCGCCGGGTTTGTTGTCGATGATGACCTGCTGCCCCAGTTCCTTGCCCATGCCGACGGCCAGCGTGCGCGCGACCAGGTCGGTGCCACCGCCGGGGGCGAAGGGCACGACGAGGCGCACGGGTTTGTCGGGGTAGGCCGCGCCAGCGTGGGTCGAGGCGAGCGCCGCTGTGGCGCAGAAGAAGGCGGCGAGCCGCCGCAAAACGGTGTTGCGTGCAATCACGTTGTCTCCTGAGATCGATGGACCATGCATCCGCCGGAGTGCTCGGGCACGTCGGTTCGAGTGGCGTCTGCGTGATGCGAAGAGTAGGTGGACGAGACGCCAATGTCTCCCTGCGATTTCCATAGAATGGAAACCCGCGGCGTCGCAACCGGCTGCACTGGCAGCACAACCTCAGGGGAGCTTCGATGCCCACAGATCCGAAGCGGACATCCGCGGACAAGCCCGGCTCGTCGCCGGCCAATCGTTCCCTGGAGCGCGGCGTCGAGATCCTGCGCGCCTTCCGGCCCGGTTCGGACCTTCTGGGCAACGGCGATCTGGCCGACCGCACCGGCTTGTCGAGAGCAACCGTCAGCCGCTTGTGTCAGACGCTCGTGGGCATGGGCATGCTGCAGCAGGAGCCGCTGCGCAAGGGTTATCGACTGGCGCCTGCCGTCCTGAGCCTGGCGCACGCCATGCGATCCGGGTCGACGATCCTGCAAGTGGCAGCGCCGCTGATGCGGGCGCTGGCCGAGAGCAAACACATCAATGTCGGGTTGGCCGCGCCGGATCGGGACGAGATGGTTTACCTCGAATCCATCCGCTACAGCCGTCGCGTCGCGTTTCGCAACGTTGTGTCCGGTCAGCGCGTGCCGATGGAGTTGACCTCCCTCGGCCGCGCCTACCTGGCCACGACCTCGGCGGCTCGGCGCAAGACGCTGTACGAGGTCTTCAGGGCGCGGCGTGGAAGGCAGTGGTCGGGGCTTCTCGCCGACATCGAGCAGTCCATTCGCCACGTGCACGAGTCGGGCTTCTGCGTGGCTTCCTGGCAAGCCGAGGTGGTGGCACTCGCCACCCCGATTCGAATGGCGCAGACCTGCTATTCGCTGAACGTCAGCGTGTCTACCGTTGAGCGCATGGAAGCAGTGGTGGAAGCCCTGGCGGTTCCGCTGCTCGAATTGCGAGCGGCAATCTTGAGCGCGCTGTCGCAGCGAGCCGACGAGTGACGCATGCGGTCATCTGCACCGCCATCTTCCCAAGAGCGATTCCGCGGTGTTCCCAGTCTGCGTCACCCACGGGTCCGCCCCGGTCGCGATCCAGTATCGATGCGGAACCACGTTCGGCGCCACTCGTGACCCAGCGTCTGGCCCGGCGTCCGAGCCTTCCGATCAGGTGCCCGGGCACGGTGCTAAAGCTGCCCTTGGCACAGGTACTTCATGTGCATGTAGTCGTCCAGCCCGTAGCGCGAGCCTTCGCGGCCATAGCCGGATTCCTTGACGCCGCCAAAGGGCGCCGCTTCCGACGCGAGCGCACCCTCGTTGATGCCGACGATGCCGCATTCGAGCGCGTCGGCGACGCGCCAGACGCGTGCGATGTCGCTCGAAAAGAAGTAAGCCGCCAAACCGAACGGCGTGTCGTTGGCCGCCTTGACGACCTCGGCCTCGGACTCGAATCGAGTCACCGGCACGACCGGGCCGAAGGTTTCTTCGCACGAGCACGCCATGCTCGAGTCGGCGTTCACCATCACGGTCGGCGCAAAGTAGTTCGGGCCGGCGCAGCGTGCCGAATGCAGCCGCTCGCCGCCGACGACAACCCGGGCTCCGCGGCTCACCGCATCCTGCACATGGCGCTCGATCTTCTCGACGGCACGCGCGTTGATCATCGGGCCGATCTGCGAATCGGCCTCGGTGGCCGGGCCGACCTTCAATGCACCGACGCGTGCGGCGAGTTTCTCGACAAAACGGTCGTGCACCGCGCCCTGCACGAACACACGATTCGGGCTGACGCAGGTCTGGCCGCCGTTGCGGAACTTCGCCGCCATCAGGCCCTCGACCGCGGCGTCGACGTTGGCATCGTCGAACACGATGAAGGGCGCGTTGCCGCCGAGTTCGAGTGACAGTTTCTTCAGCGTGCCGGCCGACTCGCGCGCCAGGTGCTTGCCCACCGGCGTCGAGCCGGTGAAGCTGATCTTGCGCACGCGCGCATCGCCGAGCCAAACGTCGACCACTTCGGGCGTACGCTCGCGCGACGCGGTGACGATGTTGATCACGCCGGGCGGCACGCCCGCTTCCTCGGCCAGGCGCACCAGCGCGAGCGATGTCAGCGGCGTGTCTTCCGCGGGCTTGGCGACCACGGTGCAGCCCGCCGCCAACGCCGGCGCGATCTTGCGCGCGATCATCGCGGCCGGGAAGTTCCACGGCGTGATCACCGCGACCACACCGACCGGTTCCTTCACGACCATCATGCGGCGCCCGCGCACTGCCGCCGGGATGATGTCGCCGTAGGGTCGCGTCGCTTCCTCGGCGAACCACTCGACGTAGCTCGCCGCGTACAGCACCTCGCCCTTCCCTTCGGCGAGCGGCTTGCCCTGCTCACGCGAGATCAGCCGGGCAAGGTCGTCCTGGTGTTCGAGGATCAGCGCATGCCAGCGCTTCAGCAGTTGTGCCCGCTCCTTTGCGGGTCTGGCGCGCCATGCCTGGAAGGCCGCGTGCGCGGCATCCACGGCAAGGGTCGCATCGGCGGCGCCGCTGTCGGGCACATTCGCGAACACGGTGTCGCTGGCCGGATCGGTGACGTCGAGACGGCGACCTTCGATCGCGTCGCACCAGCGTGCGTTGATGAAGTTCTGCTGGCGTTGCAGCGAGGAGTCGGACAGGGTCAGTGGCATGGTCATGGCGATGCGGGAATCAGGAAGTGGCGACTCGCCGGGCAATCGCCTGGCCGAGTTCGGTGGTCGAGGCCTTGCCGCCGAGGTCGCCGGTGCGCGGGCCTTCGATCAGCACGCGCTCGATGGCGTGCACGATCGCGTCGTGCGCGGCGCGGCCGGCGCCCGTGCCGTGGGTCAGGAAGTCCAGCATCAATGCGCCCGACCAGATCATCGCGATCGGGTTGGCGATGCCCTTGCCGGCGATGTCGGGCGCCGAGCCGTGCACCGGCTCGAACAGCGAGGGGAACTTTCGCTCCGGGTTCAGGCTGGCCGATGGCGCCAGGCCGATCGTGCCGGTGGTGGCGGGCCCGAGGTCGGAGAGGATGTCGCCGAACAGGTTGCTCGCCACGACCACGTCGAAACGATCCGGCTGCAGCACGAAGCGCGCGCTCAGGATGTCGATGTGCTGCTTGTCGGTGGTGATGCCCGGGTAGTTCTTCGCCATCGCATCGGCGCGGCCGTCCCACCACGGCATGCTGATCGCGATGCCGTTGGACTTGGTCGCGACGGTCACGTGCTTGCGCGCCCTGCTCTGCGCCAGCTCAAACGCGTACTTCAGCACGCGGTCGGTGCCGTGGCGCGAGAACACCGCTTCCTGCACCACGATCTCGCGTTCGGTGCCGGCGTACATCACACCGCCGAGTGCGGTGTATTCGCCCTCGGTGTTCTCGCGCACGACCACATAGTCGATCTCGCCCGGCTTGCGGTTGGCCAGCGGGCATGGCACGCCTTCGAACAGGCGCACCGGGCGCAGGTTGATGTACTGGTCGAACTCGCGCCGGAACTTGATCAGCGAGCCCCACAGCGAGATGTGGTCGGGCACGGTCGCGGGCCAGCCGACGGCGCCGAAGTAGACCGCATCCATGCCTTCGAGCTGCGCTTTCCAGTCGTCGGGCATCATCTGGCCGTGTGCCGCGTAGTAGTCGCAACTGGCCCATTCGATGGGGGTGAATTGCAGCGAAATGTCGAAGCGCTGGGCCGCGGCTTCGAGCACGCGCAGGCCTTCGGGAATCACTTCCTTGCCGATGCCGTCGCCGGGAATCACGGCGATCTTGTAGGTCTGGGTCATGGGGTCTCCAGTCTTGAGGGATGTCAGGCGGCGACAGCGGCCGGCACGTCGTCCAGCCAGCCGCGCCGCAGTTCGGGCACCGAGCGTGCCAGCTGTTCATAGTACGGGTGGTGCGGGCCGCGCTCGAAGTCGGCGCGCGCCACCTGCGCGAGCTTGCGGCCGTGCTGCATCACGACGATCTCGTCGCAGACCGAGCGCACCGTGTGCAGGTCGTGGCTGATGAACAGGTACGAAACACCCAGCTCACGCCGCAGCTGCGCCATCAGGTCGAGCACCGCCGCGCCGACCACGGTGTCGAGCGCGGACGTGACTTCGTCGCACAGGATCAGGTCGGGCTCGGCCGCGAGCGCTCGTGCCAGGTTCACGCGCTGTTTCTGCCCGCCCGACAAACCGCCGGGGAAGCGCTGTGCCAGCGTCGCCGGCAGTTGCACCAGATCGAGCAGCTGCGCGATGCGCGCCTTCAGCGGCGCACCGCTCAGCCCTTTGTAGAACTGCAGCGGACGCGCGAGGATGCGCTCGATCGTCTGCGACGGGTTGAGCGCGGTGTCGGCCATCTGGAACACGATCTGGATGCGGCGCAGGTCTTCCTTGGACCGCGCTTGAAGTGTCGTGCCGAGCTGGCGCCCGTCGAACACGATGCTGCCCTTCGCCGGCGCGATCAGCCCGGCGACTGCGCGTGCCAGCGTGGTCTTGCCCGATCCGGACTCGCCGATCACCCCGATCGCCTGGCCGCGGTAGAGCTTGAGGTCGATGTTCTCCAGAATCGTCTTCTGGCCGTAACCGGCCGACAGCCCTTTCACCTCCAGCAGCGGCGCCACTCCGGCGCCGCCGGAGACCTGGCCCGCGTCGCGCATCTTCGGCTGCGCCGCGGCCAGCAGGCTCTGCGTGTAGTCGTTGCGCGGCGCCTCGATGATCTGTTCGGTGCTGCCGAGTTCGCGCATCACGCCGTCACGCAGCACCAGGATGTGGTCGGCCATCTGGGCCACGACCGCCAGGTCGTGGCTCACGTAGACCGCGGTTGCTCGGCGCTCGCGCACGACGCGGCGGAACGCGCGCAGCACTTCGATCTGCGTCGTCACGTCGAGCGCCGTGGTCGGCTCGTCGAGGATCACGAGTTCGGGGTCGGTGATCAGCGCCATCGCCGCCATCAGGCGCTGCAGTTGCCCGCCCGAGACCTGATGCGGGTAACGTGCGCCGATGTTCTCGGGGTCCGGCAGCGCGAGCTCGCGGAACAGCGCCACCGCTTTCGCCTCGGCCTCGGCACGCGGCATCAATGCATGGATCTGCGTCGGCTCGACCACCTGGTCCATGATCGAGCGCGACGGGTTGAACGACGCCGCCGCGCTCTGCGCGATGTAGGCCACCGTGCGGCCGCGCAGCGCGCGCTGCTGCGCCGGCGCGAGGCCCAGCACGTCGACTTCGCCGATGCGGATGCTGCCGCCCGAAATGCGGCAGCCGTCGCGCGCATAGCCCATCAGCGCCAGCGCGGTGGTGGTCTTGCCCGAGCCCGATTCGCCGATCAGCGCCAGCACCTCGCCGGGCTCGATGCGGAAGTTCAGGTCCTTGACGATGGCCATGTCGCCGAAGCGCGTGGCCGCGACGATGTTCAAGCCGCTGACCGTGACGACGGCACCCATTAGTTGGCTCCCCGAACCGAACGGCCCGGCAGGTTGTCGATCAGCAGGTTGACGGCGATCGTCAGGCTCGCGATCGACAGCGCTGGCATGATGATCGCGGCGCCGCCCGTCGGCAGCGCGCCGATGTTCTCGCGCACCAGCGAGCCCCAGTCGGCCGCTGGAGGCTGCACGCCCAGGCCCAGAAAGCTCAGAGAAGCGAGCAGCAGCACGACGTAGACGAAGCGCAGGCCCAGGTCGGCCAGCATCGGCCCGACGATGTTGGGCAGGATCTCGCGCAGCATGATGTACAGGCGCCCTTCGCCGCGCGTGCGTGCCACGGTGACGTAGTCCATCGCGTCGATGTTGACGGCCAATGACCGCGCGATTCGGTAGGCACCGGGCAGGTAGATGATGGCGGCGGTCAGGATCAGCGTGGGCATCGACGAGCCGAACGCCGCCACCATGATGAGCGCGAACATCTTGCCGGGCACCGAGGTGAGCGTATCGATCGCGCGGCTGAGCACCGCGTCGAGCCAGCGCCCGCTGGCCGCGGCCAGCAGCGCGAGCAGCGTGCCCGAGCCGCTCGCGAGCAGCGTTGCCGACAAGGCCACGCCCACGGTGTAGCGGGCGCCCTGAACGACGCGGGCAAACATGTCGCGGCCGAGAAAATCGGTGCCGAACCAGTGCACGGCGCTGACCGGTGCGAACACCGGGGCCTCGCCCATGCTGCTGCCGGTGTTGGCGATCAGGGTCGGGCCGATCACGGCGGCGAGCAACCAGAACAGCAGCACCGCGAGGCTGAACAGCCCCAGCGCATTGAAGGCGCCCCGGGGGCGGCGGCGTTTCACGGGCAGAGCGATCGTGGTGTCAGTCATCACAGTTCCTTTAGCGATACCGCAGCCGCGGGTTGGCGACGATGCTGACGATGTCGGCCACTGTCACGAGTGCGAGGTAGGCGGCGCAGAACAGCATCGCGCAGGTCTGCACCAGTGGCATGTCGCGCTGCGCCACACCGTCGACCATCAGGCTGGCGACGCCGGGGTAGTTGAAGATGGTCTCGACGATGATCACGCCGCCGAGCAGATAAGACAGCGTCATCGCGACCGCGTTCGCGATCGGCCCGACCGCGTTTGGCAGCGCATGCGCGAGCACCACGCGCATCGGCGAGGCGCCCTTGAGCAGCACCATCTCGATGTACGGCGCCTTGAGCTGGTCGATCACCGCGGCACGCGTCATGCGCATCATGTTGGCAACCATCACGCAGCACAGCGTCATCACCGGCATCGCGAACGAACGCAACATCTTCATCGGCGAGTCCAGGCTCACGCTGTACGACAAGGCCGGCAGCCAGTGCAGCTCGACCGCGAACACCAGCACCGCCAGCGTTGCGACCAGAAACTCGGGCACCGAAACCACCGCGACCGCGCCGCCGCTGACGACCCGGTCGAACACCGAGCCGCGGTACATCGCCGCGGCGATGCCCAGCACCAGCGCCAGCGGCACCGCGACGACGATGGTGATCGCAGCCAGCAGCAGCGAGTTCGGCAAGCGGCTCGCGAGCATGTCGGCGACCGGCGTGTGCGTGACGATCGAGTCGCCGGGTTGGCCACTCAGCAAGCCCGACAACCAGCGCCAGTAGCGCACCGGCGCCGGCACATTCAGCCCCATCTGCTGGCGCAGCGCGGCCAATGTTTCGGGCGTGGCCTCCTGGCCGAGCTGCGCCTGCGCCGCGTCGCCGGGCAGCACCGCGGTGATGGCGAACACCATCGCCGACACCACCAGCAGCGACACCAGCGCGAGCGCCAGGCGTTGCAGGGCCAACTTGAGGATCAACAGATTCATGGCCTGGCCCGATTGTCGGCGCGGTCGCTCAGGCGTCGAGCCAGACGTGCTCGGCGAACGAATAACCCATCAGCCCGCCGAGCGGGATCGGCGACAGGCCCTTGAGCTTGTTGCTGTGCCCGTCCAGGCTCGCCAGGAACAGCGGAATGGCGGTGCCGGCCTGTTCGTGGATCATCACCTGCATGTCGGCGTACTGCTGCTTGCGCTTGGTCGCGTCGGTCTCGGCGCGCGAGCTGATCAGCAGCTGGTCGAACTTCTCGCTCTTGAAGCGCGACTCGTTCCAGGCTGCGTCCGACTTGTAGAACAGCGTCAGCAGCGTGTCGGCGCTGGGGCGCGGGTTGACGTTGCCGAAGCCGACCTGGCTGTTGAGCCAGTGGTTGGCCCAGTAGCCATCGGCCGGCATGCGCTTCACATCGAGGTTCAGGCCGATCTTCTGTGCCGACTGCTGCATCACCAGGCCCATCTCGACGGAGTACAAGGCCGCCGGCGATGTGACGACGGGTATCGCCGCATCTCCAATGCCCGACTTCTTCAGGTGGAACTTGGCCTTGTCGAGATCGAATGGCCGCTGTGGCAGGCCGGCGAAATGGAAGCGGTTGGTCGGGTCGATCGGCTGGTCGTTGCCGAGCACGGCGTGGCCGAGCGCGACCGACTTGCGCATCTGCTCGCGGTCAATCAGGTGCTTCATTGCGAGGATGAAATCCGGGTTCGCGCCGGGGCCCGCATCCTTGCGCATGATCAGGTCGGAGTATTGCCCCGACTGCGTGCTGAACATCGAGAAGCCGGCCGTGCCCTTGATGCGGTCGACCGACCTCGGGTTGACCGAACCGACCAGGTCGAGGTCTCCCGACAGCAACGCGTTGACGCGCGCGCCCTCGTCGCCGATGCCGACGAACTCGATCTCGTCGAGGTAGGGCTTGCCCGGCTTCCAGTAGCCCTCGTTGCGCACCGCGATCGAACGCACGCCGGGCTTGAATTCCTTCAGCTTGTACGGGCCGGTGCCGATGCCGGTGCTGAAGTCGGTGGTGCCTTCCTTGACGATCATGAAGTGGAAGGTGCCCAGGATCACCGGCAGGTCGGCGTTGGCGGCACTCAGCGTCACCGTGACTTCGTTCGCGCCGCTGGCCTTGACCGTGTCGATCTGGTCGGCGAGCGCCTTGGCCTTGGAGGCGGTGGCCGCGTCCTTGTGGCGCATCACCGAGAACACCACGTCGGCCGGCGTCAGCGGCTTGCCGTCGTGGAACTTCACGTCCTTGCGCAGCTTGAAGACCCAGACTTTCGCATCCTTGGTGTCGAACGACTCGGCCAGTGCGGGCTGCGGCGTCAGGCTGCCGTCGAGCGACGTGAGGCCGTTGTACAGCATGGTGCCGCGACAGTAATCGGTCTGGTTCGACATCTTCGCCGGGTCCAGCGTGTCGGTGATCGCCGCGGTGGCACCGGCCACCCGGATGCGCCCGCCGCGCTTCGGCGTGGCCGCATGCGCTGAGAGCGCCAGCGTCGACAGGCCGCCGGCCAGCGTGGCCTGCATGCCACCGGCCATCAGCATGGCCAGCACGTCGCGGCGGCTCGCGCCGCGCTGCAACGCATTCAGCATGCGCGTGCTGTCGTGTGGACCCACGAGGTCTTGGAGTTGGGTGCGCTCGTTCATGGCAGTTCCTGTTGGAGGTGGTGCGGTGGATCGAAAGGGAAGAGTCGGGCTCAGGCGACCATGTCCTTGACACGGTAATAGAGACCGACGGCGGGAAGAAACCAGGGGGGGCCGAGGTGGCCGGGAATCGCGGGCCAGGCGCGGTCGCGCCAGGGGTTGGCGGCTTTGTCGCCGGCCATCACCTCGGCCATGCGCTGGCCCATGTGCACCGACATCTGCGTGCCGTGGCCGCTGTAGCCCATCGAGTAGTACAGGCCGTCGCGCTCGCCGGCGTGCGGCAGGCGGTCTTGGGTCATGTCGACCAGGCCGCCCCAGCAGTAGTCGATGCCGACATCGGCCAACTCCGGAAAGATCTCGGCGAGACCGCGGCGCAGGATCGCGCCGCTCTTCTGGTCGGACGTGGGGCTGGAGACCGCGAAACGCGCCCGGCCACCGAACACGAGCCGGTGATCGGCCGTCAGGCGAAAGTAGTGGTGAATGTTCGCTACGGTGACGCAAGTGCGGCGCACCGCGAGGATCGCCTTGGCGCGCTCGGCCCCGAGCGGCTCGGTGACGATGATGAAGCTGCCGATGCCGACGATGCGCCGGCGCAGCCAACCGAAGCTGGCGTAGCCGCCGTGCTGCGACGCGCCGGTGGCGAGCAGCACCTGCTTCGCGTCGATGCTGCCGCGCGCGGTGTGCACGCGGTGCGCATGACCCGATCCGCGGCGTTCGAGTTTGGTGGCGGCGCTGCGCAGTTGAATCTGCGCACCGTTGCGCTCAGCCGCGGCGGCCAGGCCGTGCGCGAAGCGGCCCATGTGCATCTGCGCGCTCTTCTTCTGCAACAGTGCGCCCTTGAACCGATCGCTGCCGATGACGTCGCGCACGTGCGCGGCGTCGATCAGCTCGACGTCCGGATCGACCTCGCGCCGCATGCGCTCCGCGCTGCGCGCCAGCGCCTCGTAGTGGGCCGGCTTGGTCGCCAGCTTGAGCTTGCCGTTGCGCTCGAAATCGCAATCGATGCCTTCGTCACGCACGAGACGCTCGACCGTGTCGACCGCCGCATCGAACGCGTGGTACCACATGCGCGCCTGCGCCACGCCGTACTGCTCGGCGGCAGCGACAAAATCGACCGCCAGCCCGTTGTTCACATGGCCGCCGTTGCGGCAAGACGCTTCGCTCGCGATGCGGTCACCGGCCTCGAGCACGACCACTCTGGCGCCGCGCCGCGTCAGCGCGAGCGCGGCCGACATGCCGGTGAAGCCCGCGCCGACGATGACCACATCGGCGCTTGCCGGCAGGTCGGCGGCCTTCGGCGCGAACACGGGCGCGGTGTCGGTCCAGTACGAGTCGAGTTTCATGGGCGCGGTGTAGGTATGCGAGGGATCAGAGGCCGACGACGCCGGCCAGGCCGCCGATGTCGGCGATCTCGGAGTAGCCATAGGCCGGGCAGCCCGGGCCGTGGCCGCGGTTCACGAACACCTTGTTCTTGATGCCGATGTCGTCGGCCGACATCAGGTCGTAGCGCAGGCTGGACGACACGTGCAGCATGTCTTCCGGGTTCGCGTTCAGCGAGTCGAGCATGTACTCGAAGGCCTGCAGCCGCGGCTTGTAGGCTTGCGCCTGCTGGGCGGTGTAGACGCGGTGGAACGGCGCGCCGAGCATGGCCACGTTCTTCTGGATCTGATCGTCGGACGCGTTCGACAGGATCACCAGCGGGATCTCCTTCGCGACGCGCGCCAACCCTGCGGGCACATCGTCATGCGGGGTCCAGGTGGGAACCGCGTCGTAGTACTTCTGCGCCTGGTGGTCAAGGTACTGGATCTTCCACTTCTTGCAGAGGCGCCGAACTGCGTTCTTCAGCACCACCTCGTAGGGCTGCCAGGCACCCAGCACCTCATCGAAGCGGTAGGCGCTGAAATCGGCAATGAACTGCTCCATGCGATCCGCGGGGATGCGGTCGGCGAACATGTCGCGCGTCAGCTCGCCCATGCGAAAACGGGTCAGCGTGCCGTAACAATCGAAGCTGATGAATTTGGGACGGAAGGCCATTTGCAGAGTTCCTTTGAGTCAATGAGTGAAGCTCGTCATGACGATGTCATTGAAGCATGTGAGACAAACGAGTACGTAGGGAAAAGATCGTCGCCAAACGCTGAAGCTGTGGTTTGGCGGGCCCGTCTCGGCATGGCGTGCGGTGTGCGCTCAAGCTGTGCGGCGACGCACCTGATTGCGCTGTCGCGCTGAGCATGAGCACAGTTTTGACGCGTGGATCCCCTTCGACGAAAGTCGCCGTTCGGCACGGTGATCTCACTTGTTTCGAAGAAGTCCATGGGGCTTGGCGTGATGTGCAGGCCGCAAATGCTAGTCAGGGCGGCGCGGAATATGCGCCTGTAGAGAGTCGCGCGAACGCAGCAAATTGCGATTCACGCAGCCGTGACGGTCGAAGCTGCGGTGTTGCCCGAGTCAGCAAGATCGTCCTATCCGCCGGCGTGGCAAGCTTGGAACCTTCGCGACCGGACCACGTTTAGGAGTAGTTCTTGATCAACGCAAGCACCGCCGCCGACGGAATCGTGTTGCGCCCGCTTCTGGCCACCGATCTGGAGGCGGCGCACGCGCTCTCGCTGCGAGTGCACTGGCCGCACCGGCTGGTCGACTGGCAGCTCAGCCACCAGTTCGGAAGCGGCCTCGCGGCCGAGCGTGACGGCGAGCTGATCGGCACCGCGCTGAGTTGGCGTTGGGGGGCCGAGCACGCAACGATCGGCCTCGTCATCGTCGACCCGCGTTGCCAGGGCCGGCGCGTGGGCTACCGGATGATGGAGGCCTTGCTGGCCGATCTGCCCGGCCGCAGCGTGCTGCTGCACGCCACGCCCGACGGCCGCGGCCTTTACGAGCGCCTCGGGTTCGTGCGGACCGGCGAAGTACGCCAGCACCAGGGCACCGCCTTGCCGGCGCCACTGGTGGCGATGGACGCTGGGCGGCGCCTGCGCCCGGTCGATCAGAGCGACACCGCCGTACTCGCAACCCTGGACGCGCAAGCTCGCGGCATGCCACGCACGGCGCTGATCACCGAACTGCTGGGCCACGGCGACGCCGTCGTGCTCGACCAGGACGGCCAGGCGCGCGGCTTCGCGATCCTGCGCCGCTTCGGCCGCGGCCTGGCCATCGGGCCTGTGGTGGCGCCGGATGCCGACGGAGCGAAGGCGCTGATCGCGCACCTCGTCGGCTTGAACGCCGGCAAGTTCGTTCGCATCGACATCGATTTCGACAGCGGCCTGGCCGAATGGCTGGAAACGCTGGGCCTGCTGCGCGTCGATGCGCCGACCGTGATGGTGCGCGGCCGGGTGCCGGCGCCGACCGGCGGCGTCCGGGCCTACGCGCTCGTCACTCAGGCCCTCGGGTGATTCGCCGATGAGCTTCGTCTACAAGTCGGACCCGGCCCGTGGCCGCCTTTGGGCCGAGGTGTTCGCTCGCGAGGCGCCGCAGCTGCCCTTCCACATCTGGCCCGACATCGGCGACCCGCTGCAGGTTCGCTTCCTCGCGGCGTGGGAGCCACCGCCCGATATTCGCGGCGCGTTTCCGAACCTGCAGGTGCTGTTTTCGTCGGGCGCCGGCGTCGATCAGTTCGACCTGTCGCAGCTGCCTGCCGACCTGCCGCTGGTGCGCATGGTCGAGCCCGGCATCATCAACGGCATGGTCGAGTACGTGAGCTGGGCAGTGCTCGCGATGCACCGCGACATGCTGCAGTACCAGCGCCAGCAGCGCCGCGGGCAATGGAAGGTCGTGCCGGTGCGGCCGGCCTCGCAGTGCCGCGTCGGCGTGCTCGGTCTCGGCTCGCTCGGGCAGGCCGCGCTCACACGATTGCTTGGCTTCGGGTTCGACTGCGCCGGCTGGAGCCGCTCGCGCCACAGCGTCGACGGTGTGCAGTGCTTCGCCGGCGCCGACGAGCTGCCGGCGTTTCTTGCGCGCACCGACGTGCTCGTCTGCCTGCTGCCGCTGACCACCGAGACCCGCGGGTTCCTGAACGCCGATCTGTTTGCCCAACTGCCGCGCGGTGCCGGCCTGGTGCACGTCGGCCGTGGCCCGCAACTGGTGGCGCAAGATCTGTTGAAGGCGCTTGAAGAAGGCCGGCTTGCAGAGGCCGTCCTCGACGTCACCGACCCCGAGCCACTGCCAGCCGGGCACGCGTTCTGGCAGCACCCGAACATCTGGCTCACGCCGCACATCGCCAGCATGACGCAACCCGGCACGGCCGCGCACGCGGTGCTCGAGAACATTCGTCGCTTCGAAGCGGGCGAGAGCATGCTCGGTCGTGTGGACCGGACGCGCGGCTACTGAAGAAGCACGCCGCATCTTCTGCCGAAGCGGCGCCCAGAACGAAGCAGCATTGCGTGGCGCGCCTCCAAAGCAGCACCACGCATCGGGAAGCTCGACCTATTCTGGAGGCTTATCTTCAAGAGTCATCCGCATGTCGAACAGAGACCTTTCCCCCCTCGATGCGTTGATCGCGCTCGACCGTGACCACCTGATCCACCCGGTGGCGCCCTGGCGCAAACACGAGCAACGCGGCGTCACCGTGCTCGAGTCCGGACACGGCTCATGGCTCCGGGACGCCAACGGCCGCGAGCTGCTCGATGCGTTCGCCGGCCTGTGGTGCGTGAACATCGGCTACGGCCACGAGAGCGTCGTGCAGGCCGCCGCCGAGCAGATGCGCAAGCTGCCCTACGCCACCGGCTATTTCCACTTCGGCAGCGAGCCGGCGATTCGCCTCGCGGCCAAGCTGGTCGAGATCACACCGGCTTCGCTGACGCGCGTCTACCTGACGCTCGGCGGCTCCGAGGCGGTCGATGCTGCCAGCCGCTTCATCACGCAGTACTACAACAACACCGGCCGACCGGCGAAGAAGCAGTTCATCTCGCTGGAGCGCGGTTACCACGGCTCGTCGTCGTTCGGCGCGGGCCTGACGGCGCTGCCGGTGTTTCACCGCGGCTTCGACCTGCCACTGCCGAACCAGCACTACATCGCGTCGCCCTACCCCTACCGCAGCCCGATCGGCGCCGATCCGCAGGCGGTGATCAATGCCTCGGTCGCGGCCCTGCGCGCCAAGGTTGCGGAGCTCGGCACTGAGAACGTCGCCGCGTTCTTCTGCGAGCCGATCCAGGGCTCGGGCGGCGTGATCGTGCCGCCGTTCGGCTGGCTCAAGGCGATGCGCGAGGCCGCGCGCGAGCTCGACATCCTGTTCGTCGTCGACGAGGTCATCACCGGCTTCGGCCGCACCGGCCCGATGTTCGCGTGCGACGCCGAAGGTGTCGAGCCCGACCTGATGACACTCGCGAAAGGCTTGACCGCGGGCTATGCGCCGATGGGCGCAACGCTGATGTCGGAGCGCGTGTTCGCCGGCATTGCCGACGGCGCGCCCGCCGGTGCACCGATCGGTCACGGCGCGACGTATTCCGCGCACCCGGTGAGCGCGGCGATCGCGCTCGAGGTGCTGCGCCTCTACGGCGAAGGCGGCATCCTCGCCAACGGCCAGGCCGTGGCGCCGCACTTCGCGGCCGTGCTCGACGGCTTGCGCCATCACCCGCTGGTTGGCGAAGCACGCCATCGCGGTCTGTTGGGCGCCCTCGAACTGGTGAGCGACAAGGCGACGAAGCGCGGCTTCGACCCTGCGCTCGGCCTGTCGGACCGTCTGTTCGACGCCGGCTACCGCAATGGCCTGATCTTCCGCTCCTTCGGCGACCACATCCTCGGCTTCGCGCCCGCGCTGTGCTTCACCGAAGACGAATTCGCGCAGATGGGCCAGCGCCTGAAGAAGACGCTGGACGACGTGCTGGCCGCGCCCGACGTGCGCGCCGCGCTGAAATGAGGCGCGTGCTTCCCCTGTCGCACAAGCCGCACAATTGAGCCTTCGCATTTCATTGCCATCCCGTGACCAGCCCTTCCCTCAAGCTCGACCGCCTCGACCTGCGCATCCTGAGCCAGCTGCAGAAGAACGGGCGCATCACCAACGTCGACCTGGCCGATGCGGTCGGCCTGTCGCCCAG
>Ga0307516_10003866_pt1 | contig 18925 bp, 20 predicted proteins | sample 19_EM_MG_FD_203310 | JGI IMG/M metagenome (GOLD analysis project Ga0307516, IMG submission 203310) | Populus trichocarpa ectomycorrhiza microbial communities from riparian zone in the Pacific Northwest, United States - 19_EM | ecosystem: Host-associated > Plants > Roots > Unclassified | place... | reverse complement strand
CAAAGAACTCAATCTCACCCAAGACCAAGCCCAGAAGCTTGTCGACTTCTACGGCAAGGACATGACCAAAACCCTCGGCGCTCCGCAAACTGCCTTCAACGACATGGTCTCTGGTTGGCGAGCAGATGTCCTCAAGGACTCCACCCTTGCCTCTGGCGACGACCTCCGCACCGACGTGCGCGAGAACATTGGCAAGCTCAAAGCCTCCCTCCCTGCCGACCAGCGTGCTTCCTTCGACGAAGTCATGAACCTATCCGGTCTCGGCAACCACCCAACAATCGTCAAGGCCCTCAACTTTTGGGGCAAGTCCTTGAGCGAAGGCAAGCACGTAGCCGGAGGCGGCCCATCTCCACTGGGCCAAAAAGCACCCGGCTCAAAGGAACCAGTTTCCATCGCCGCAGCGATGTTCCCTAACCTTAAGCAATCATGATGAGACCTCAGAGAGGTTGAACGGCAATGCCCAGACTCATCCTGACGACCCACGCCTATCCCCTCAACCTCTCTAAGGAACCATAACCCATGGCAATTCTCGGCTCACTAGCCTTAACCTACGCCGATTGGGCCAAGCGGCTCGAAGATGGCTACCGCATCGCCTCCATCATCGAACTCCTTTCCCAAACAAACGAGATCCTCGATGACATGCTCGTTGTCGAAGGCAACCTCCCAACTGGACACAAGACCACCGTCCGCACCGGTCTTCCTCAGGCCACTTGGCGACTGTTGAACCAAGGCGTCCCCAATGCCAAATCCACCACCGCCCAGATCGTCGACACCTGCGGCAACCTTGAAACCTACGCCGTAATCGACAAAGACATCGCCGACCTGAATGGCAACACCGCTGAGTTCCGCTTGAGTGAGGTCCGTGCCTTCCTCGAAGGTATGTCCCAACAGATCGCCGCAACGCTCATCTATGGCAATCAGTTCACCAATCCCGAACGCTTCACTGGCTTTGCCCCACGCTACTCAACCAAGACCACCTCCGCTTCCCAAACCGCCAATAACGTCCTCGATGGCGGTGGTGTATCCACAACCAACTCCTCGATCTGGATCACGACTTGGGGATCTGACACCACCCACGCTACATTCCCCAAGGGCAAGATCACTGGTCTCCAGCACCGCGATATGGGTGAATGGCCGGTCCAAGACGCATCTGGCAACACCTACCAAGCCTATCGCGATCACTTCAAGTGGGAGATTGGTCTCGTGCTTCGTGATTGGAGATACACCGCGCGTGTGGCGAACATCGACGTGACTCAGCTTACCGGCGTCTCGGCCGCGAACCTGATCAACCTCTTGGTTCGTGCGCTCTATCGCCTGCCGACCGCACCTGCCTCGGCCACCGCGATCCAATCCTCCGATACCCCTGACATCCGTGCCAACATGGGCCGAGTTGTCATGTACTGCAATCGCGTCATCCGAACCTACCTCGACCTCCAGGCCATGAACAAGACCAACGTCCTGCTCCGCCTCGAGGAATTCCAAGGTAAGGTCATCACCACCTTCCGTGGTCTCCCAGTCCGCACTTGTGACGCCATCCTCAACAACGAAGCCCAGGTTACCTGAAGGAGCAATCCCATGATTCTCGATGGATTTCTAGCATTCGACGTTGCGGCCTTGGTCAACCCAAATGGCACAACGCAAAACTCCACCAACGTCATCGATCTCCACATTTCTGGTGGCGGTCTGCCGGTCCTCGCCAACCTCCAAGGTGCACGGGACATTGGCATCGGTGACGATCCCGCACTCAAACTCTTGGTTCAGGTTACTACCGTCTTCGCCGGCGGCACCTCCCTCTCCGTAACCCTCCAAGGCGCAACCGACAACGGCTCGGGTGCTCCTGCAACCTACTCCACTTGGTACGTCTCCGCTGTCTACACCACCGCTCAACTCGTAGCCGGTGCACGTCTCCTCGACATGGACATGCCTCGTCCTCCAGCTGGCGTTGCCATCCCTCGCTTCCTTCGCCTAGTCTACACCTCAGTCGGCGCGGTCTCTGGCAATATCTCGTCCTTCATCGTCCTCGATCGCCATGATCAGATGTATCAATCAACCAACAACGCTGTGCTTGGTGGCTATCCACCGGGTATTGCGATTGCCAACTAAGGAGCCAATCATGAAAAAGCTCCTCCTTGCATCCGCGGCATTGGGCCTATTGGCCCTTTGTCCCGCATCGGCTCAGATCAATGCTGTGCCTCAAACAGGCATCACTTCAGGTTATCTTCCCAAGGTAACCTACTCCTCAGCCTTCTTTGGCTTTGTACCTGTCACTACCACGGGCACAGACCAGATTTGCATATCGGGTTCCGCATCTAAGATTGTGCGTGTTCAACGTATCACAATCTATGGTACTACTACTACGGCAGCGCAGACGCTTGCTCTAGCTCTCGTTCGTCGAGCCTCTCTCGACACCGGCGGCACTGCTGCAACCACTACGGCCAATCCAGGTATTGCTACCCAGATTGCTTCTCGTGATACCGGTCAGAATACCAATACTGGTTCAACAGCCGTCTTAGTCTCCTATACTGCTGCTCCCACTATTGTTGATACTGCCCCGGTATATATTGATGCACAGTTGATCGCATTGCCACTGGGTCTAACCTCTACACAGGTTCCTGGAGTTGCGGACTTCTACTTCGCTCGTGATGCCGAGAACAATGTACAGTTAGCTACCCTACGGGGTGTGGCTCAACAGATCTGTGTAAATAACACAGCTACGCTTTCGAATGCATCTGTTTGGGCTGGTTCCATCGTTTGGACGGAGGAGTGAATCATGGCTCTTATAGGACACTCCTTAGTCAATGCCACTACGTTGGGCGCTGGTACATCTATCTTCTTCGATGTGCCAAAGCGTTTCATTAGTATGCAAATAAATGCTAATGGTACAACTGCACAATGGGATGTGCAATTAGAAGTGACTCTTGATAGGGTTACTTGGGTTAGCATTGCCAATATACAGGTTACTACCAATGGCAGCACCCTCGTAGGTTCGGAAACAGGCCCTGTAATTGGTGTTAGGGCAAACCTTGTCGAGGTAACTGACGGCACCTTCAATGCCTTTGTAGCAGGAGCCTAACCATGCGCCGAATCCTAGCCCCAATCCTCCTTATCCTTGGCCTCTCTATCGGCCTCGTCTATGCTCAAAACGTTACCAAATCGGTCCAACTCTCTCAAGATCCCTCGGGACCGATTGGGTTTGACACTCTTCTCAATACCTACTTCCAAGGTCACATTCTTGTCACCCCAAGTGTGCGTCCTGTGCCAACTGTCACTGGTTCAACCTGTGGTACCACTGCGCCATCAGTTGCTGGTACTGATGTCGTTGGTCTAATCACCGTTGGTACATCGGCTACCACCTCCTGTGTGCTTACCTTTGGTACGGCTTGGGTAACTGCTCCAGCTTGTATCATCACTCCACGTGCTGCACTAGCAGCATTCTCAGCGACTTCTACAACCACAACCATGACGATCACACAGACTTCCACTGCCAATGACGTGATCGCCTACATCTGTATGAGCACATCATGAATAGGATCCTCGCTTCCCTTCTTGGCTTGGTCCTACTCTGGTCCTCGCCATCCTTTGCCGTCACCTCCTCCACCCCCATCGGTGACGCCGCCTACACCATGCTCTCCACGGACCAACGCGTTATCACCTCCGTGGCCCTAACCGCCGCACGCATCTGGACCTTGCCCTCCGCAGGTGCCTCCTGTGTCGGCCAAACCTGTCCCGCCATCTCCCTCGACGTAATCGACGTAATCGGTGGCGTGACCTCAACCAACACCCTCACCATCACCCCAGCCTCGGGTGAAACCATCAATGGAGCCACAACCTCCATTGTCCTCACCGGCGCATTCTCTCGCGTATCTCTAACCCCAACCAATGGCTCAAACTGGGCCGCAACCATCTCCGCATCTGATGTTCAAGTCTTCCAAACCGCTGGCGCCGCAACTTGGACCGCACGCAAAGGCATTGCCTGGGCTAGGGTTCTCGCTTGCGGAGCAGGTGGAGGAGGCGGAGGCGCTGGTGTAGGTCCTGCTTCAGGCACTGCCTGGGGCGGAGGTGCAGGGGGCGGAGGCGGAGCTTGCATTGAACAAGTCTTCCGTGCATCCGACCTCGGTGCAAGCCAAGTCCTCACCATCGGCGCTGCTGCGGCTGCTGCGGCTAATACCGCATCAGGAACCGTTGGTGGCAACACTTGCTTCGGCGGAACTGCCGCTTGCGGTGGCACTCCTATCATCCAAGCCTTTGGCGGGGGTGGAGGCGGTGTTGGCCTTACCGGTGCTGGTGGTACCGGAGGTGGCTCAGGTGGTGGCTTTGCCGCAGTTGGCAACGTTGGCACGTCCACTGGCGGTGCGGCTGTCTTCGCCGGTGGAGCCGGTGGCTCAGCCCTCACTGGCGGCACTTCCCAAAGCATCGGTGGTGGAGCAGGAGGCGCAGGCGGTACAGCCGCAGGCGCTGCTGGTGTAGCTGGAGGTGACTCTACCTTCTCCGCACCGGGTGGAGGTTCTGGTGGTGGTATCACAACCGCACCTGCAACCACTGCTGGCGGAGCCGGAGGTCGATCCACTGGTTGTAACACTGCTCCTGCTGGTGGTGCTGTAACCTCCTCAGCCACAACCCCAGGTGTCTCAACCGCCGCATTTGCTGCCAACCAAATCGGTTGCGGAGGTGGCGGCGGTGCATCCTCAACCCTCTCCACAATCACCCCAGGCGCCGGTGGTGCTGGTACCCATGGTGGTGGCGGTGGTGGCGGTGGCGTAGCCTGTATCTCTGGTGGCGCTTGCACTGCTGTTGCCACAACCGGCACTGGCGGCAAAGGCGGTGATGGATTCATCGCTGTAACCTCTTGGTAAGGATCAACCAAATGCGAAAGCTAGTAGCGGCATCTATCCTTCTCTTTGGGCTGGCAACGCCGCTGCTGGCTCAGCAATTCCCATTAACCCCTCCAGTCAATCTCTCCGTCACCGCTGGTGCTCTATCCGGCGCCAAGAACGGAATTCCAATTGGCGCCGTGCCAACCACTAACGGCTCCTATCTACAAGGTTGGCCCGATCAAACCAAACAACTCTTTGTCGACGATTTCTCCACCGGTACCCTTAACACCATCAACCGTTGGAACACTCCAACCACTGGCTCAGGTGGCGTAGCCGCAACCAATTCTGTAGGCCAAACCACCCTCGCTGGTGGCACAACTGCCAATGGCTTCACCACTCTTAGCTCTCAGCTAATCTTCTTCGACAAGAACCCAGGCTATCTCTTCTTCCAATCCAACATCAACCTTTCTAATCCAGCCACCACCAATACCGTCGAATTCATTGGCTTCGGCACCTTCCCAACAACTCCAACCGCCGCAGCTTATTGCACTAACTGTGTTGGCTTCGAAGACGGAATCGATGGCAAGCTTCGTGCAGTAACCTGGGCCTCAGGTGGTAAGACCGTTATCGCCGATCTATCTATAGCTCAACCACCCCTTCCAGTCTCTACCCTCACAACCTCAGGTGTAGCTGGTACCTTTACTGGTGGTTGCGGTTGCACTCCGCAACACACCGACACAGCGTCCTACAAATATGTCATCTACTTCCGTGGTGATAACATTCTCTGGTACATGGAGGACCAATCCACTGGCCAACTCCTTCTTGTAGCCTACACCACCCGTGGCGCTGCGGGCCCTGACGTTAACCAACTCCCTGCTACTTTCCTAATCGTCAACAACACCGTGGGTCCCACTAGCCAATCCACAATGCAGATTAACCAAGTCACAGTCGGGGACTCTGCGGGTAACCCAATCACTGCTGTGCCATCCATCGCTGGTTCAGCCGCATCCTCCCTAGTCCTCAAGGCTGGTGCTGGTCATCTAATCTCGGCATACGCAGTCTGTTCAGCAGCATGCAATCTAATGATCTTCAATTCCGCAACCGCTCCGGGTGATGGAGCAACCACTGCGGGCACAGCTTCTGGCAATCTCCAAGATTGTATCCCAATCGCTGCGGCTGGTATTGGTTCAATCAACTATGCTCCGCAACCAGCTGAGTTCTTCTCTGTTGGTATCACCGCTGTAATCTCCGCTGCTGCTGGTGGGTGCGCAACAAAGTCCGCAGCTACCACAGGCTTTATCCACGGAATGGTTCAATAGAAAGGACAACCCAATGGCTCGCTGGCGTCTCTCCACTTCCCACTACCTCTCAGTCGAAAACAACGAATGGGAGTATAACGAAACCGATCGTGCTACTGGCAAGCAGATTCGCACTCGGCTCAAGGTTCCTCTTCAACTCGACGTTGACGATCCCAATTGTTGGAACGTTCAATACCGTAATCCACGAGGCGAAGTAGTCGCAGGGGAAATCATCGTCGCTCGGCGTACTGGCGAAGAACACAAGGACGACATTATCTTCATCGGCGACCCTACTCCTGACATGATCCCTGTTGACGACGAAGCCAAGTCCGTCTCCGCAACCTTCGCCAAGCGTTGGGGAATGGCACCGAATGCTGACATGTCCTTTGGCCAACACGTTATGGAAAGCTTTCAAGCTGAGCAAGCCCGTATCCAATCCGAAGCCAACGTCGTCAAGATCGAAGGCATGGCAGAGATTATGAAAACCATGTCTGACATGCTTGCCCAGAATCAACAGCTTATCATGACCCTTGCCGCAACCAAGACGGCCGAACGGAGAGTATAATGTCATCCCAGACTGATCTCGACCAAGGCGGAACGTTTCGCCAATTGGAACGAATCTACCTTGGTCCATCAGTTGGTTGGATCAACGTTCCACAAGCGGCTGTGTTGCCAATAGTTGCCACGGGAACCTATGCCATCTCCCGTGGCACCAATCTAATCACCATCAACACAAACTCCAATGTCACTATAAACCTCCCTTCATCTAAAGCCTCGGCCCAAACCCCTCAAGCCATCCCTGGCCAATGGGTCTTAATTCCAGTCACTATCATCGATATCGGTGGCTTTGCTAATGCTAACACCTACAACATCAATGCCAATGGTGCCGAGCTAATCGATGGCTTTGCCCAAATCCGACTCAATGCCTCCTATGGCGTCTACGTCCTCAAACCCATTCTCGAAACCGGTGGTTGGAATCTGACCCAATGAAACGACTTCTCCTTGCGCTTACACTCTTTGCCCTCCCATCAGCTACTTGGGCCCAATGCAATGGCGTATTCCCTGCTCAGACCTTTTGCGGCAATGCAACTGGATCCCCCGCGTTACCTCAGTTCGTTCCGCAATCCGCAACGGCAGCACCTGCGGGAACCAATGGTCAGATTCAATACAACAACGCTAGTTCACTCGGGGGATTTACTGCCACTCAAGATTGCACCATCACTCCTAGCACAGGCATTGTACTATGCTTAAAAACCAACAACGTTGCCTTTGGCACTGCCGCAACGCAGAACACTGGCACCTCAGGCGCCACACTTCCATTTCTTAATGGCACTAATACATGGAGTGGTATTAATACTTGGTCTAGTCCGAGTGTGTTTCCTAATGTTAGAAAGAAACTCACCACTACCACAAGCTTCTTCCTTGATCGCACATCTGGCTCGGATGTAACTGGATGTGGCTTAGCTAGCGGAGCATCTGCTTGCCAAACGCCGGCCTTTCTTATCAGCATCCTTCTTACCTTATATGACTTCGGTGGTCAAGTCGTCAGTATAAATCTAGCCGATAGCGCCTCAACCTACGCCCCCATCATCGTCAATGGTCCTTGGGTTGGTGGCACAGCTGTTGCGCAAACCTCAAGCAATATCGCCTTCATAGGTAACACAACAACTCCAGCCAATGTTAAGATCGACGGTGGAGGCACGGGCTCCTGTGTCGAAGCCGATGAAGGTTCATCATTCCGCATTAGCGGTGTGCAAGTGCAGAATTGTGCCCTGGGTTTAACCGCCCCTGAGCAACACGCAGAGCTATATTTCGACCACATTTCCTGGGCCTCAATGCCGGCTGGATCAATCGGCATCTATGCCTCCCGCATGGGCTACATCGAAATGACTGGAGGCAGTAACACCGTTAGCTCCATCGGCGCCTATTTCCTTCAAGCCACTCACCAAGGCAACTTTCGCGCATCGGGTCTTAACACCGGTGCCACGGCCATCACCCTTGTAGGCAGCTTAACCTGCACCAATGGCCAGTTTGCCTATGCTTCATCACAAGGTGATATCACCTTTACTCAATACTCCGCAACGGCGTTTGCCGGGCCAGCGGCCACTTGCGTCCAATGGTCCGCTGATAGTAACGGTCTTTTCCAAGTACTAAATTCCTCAACCGGCAAAGCCTTAACCCCCAACAACTTCTTCCCTGGTAACGTTGCCGGTTCATGCCTTGGTGATTGTAGCATTGATCAAGCAGGTCATGGCAGCACCTCAATAAACACCTGTGGCACAAGTCCAGTTCTCAGTGGCGGTAGTAATGACTACTACGGTCATGTATTGGAAGGCACTACCGCAACTGGCTGCATAATTCTATTTGGTTCCCCTGTTGGCTCAGTTCCCTATTTCTGTCAAATCACATGGACTACAGCCGTCCCAGCTACCTTAACCCGCGCGCAGAATGGTAACCAATTAGTATTATCCCACGCTTCTACCAGTAGCGCAGCGTTCGACTACCTATGTAAAGGCTTCTAAACAAATGGCAGACCAAGACATCTCCGACTCCGATCGACAATACAAACTCGATGACTCCGTCACTGAACGAGATCTACTCTTCCGTATCTATCGTGAACTCACCACAATTCGTCAAGGCATGACCAAAGCCCTATACGCCATGGCGGAGGCAGAGAAGGAGGTCCCTGAGAAAATGCGACGGTTCATGAACTACTATCACGACGTAGTTCATGTAAAGGCTGCATATGTTGAACTTGGACTCACACCACCAAGGGAGATTGACCAAGAGATGGAACGCAATCATGACCGTGCCTTGCAAATCCTCCACGATCTTCATTCCGATGGAGGTCATTTTGAAAAGGTTCGACGTGAGATGACTACACATTCTGTTAAGCCTCGTTATGATCACACTCGCCAAATAGCCAAACCAAATGGAGAAACGAAATGAAACAAGGTCGCCCAACTCGGGACGTGAATGAAAGCTGGAAGACGGAACCAGTCTCTCGCGGCGTGAGCCCCAAAGCTGTCTCCGACATCGGCATTCATCAAATTCGTACAGTCTCAATCCCTATGTACGAAGGTCGAGGGCTCAAGGCCCCGATGGTAAGCCAAGCCACTCACAAAGCCGGAAGCCAAGGAAAGAGGTAATACCATGATGGACGTGAATGAGATTGCGGCCCTTCTTCATATTCAGAAGGAAACTCGGGATCAGCCTAGCTTGAAGGCCATCCACGACGCAGCGATGCGGAAGCTTGTGGAGCACAATTCCTCTCACACCGAAGCTCCCAAACCCGATGAAATCCCACCCACTGCTGGGCCATTGACCCTTGGTGCGGTGCAGGAAGGCGAAGACGACAAGCCCAAAGACGATAACGGCAACGGCGTAGGAAGGCGAATCTAATGTCACTCACTCGCGATGGCGGTAAGCCCAACGTTGGCGATGTCCGCAACTATATGGCACCTCAGGGCCCAAAGAACATCATGGATGGCAACGGCCCAGGTCTCCATGGTGATAACTTCGGCAACGGCCAACAACCATCTGGTGGTCAGTCCTCTGGCTCCGTTGGCCTCGGTGGTGACAACTGTGGCGTTTGCGGAACTCAATCTAAGAGATGAACATGTTCGATATAACCAGCAAACTTTTTGATCGTTTAGTGAAAACTACTAATGGTTGTCTTGTGTTTGCTGGTGGCAGAGACACAGGCAATTATGGTATCATATGGAAAGATGGAGCGAATAAAGGTGCTCACATTATTGCATATGAACACTATAATGGGCCTGTGCCTACTGGAATGTTAGTATGTCATAGTTGTGACAATCCACCTTGTTGCCATGAACAACATCTGTTTCTAGGAACCAAGCAAGATAATTACGATGATATGGTAGCTAAAGGTAGGAACTACATTCGACGTGGAATTGAAGTTAATACTGTTGTGCTTAATGAACAACAAGTTATAGAGATCTATGATCTTTTAGACCAAGGATATACTCAACGACTAATTGCTGAATGGTATGGGGTTACGCATTCAACTATTGGTGCTATTGGTAAAGGCAAGAACTGGCGTCATTTGTATGAGGAATATCGTACATGACAACCTTGGGGGACATCTGTAATCGCAGTTTGCAGGTACTTGGCACTCGCACGACCGTTGCGGCAAGTGAGGTTGGATCAACTGGCACACCACTCTCCAACGAAGCCACTCAATTCAACCTCATCTTCGCCAACGCTAGAGACGACCTGCTCCGCAAAGCACCATGGAATTGTGCAATGCGGACAGCAAACCTAACCTACATCACCTCAAGCCCCGGCACCCCTGAAAACACCTCCGCTGCCACAACCCTCTGGGCTCCAGGCCAACCACCGCCACCGTGGGCTTATGAATACCAATATCCGGTAGATTGTCTTCGACCAGCCTTTATCATTCCCTCAACCCAAACCGGCTTCACTAGCGGAATCCCAATTACCACCGCAGTAACTGGAGGTGCTTCATCATATTGGTGGGGCCAGCCAATCCGCTATGCGGTGCAAACCGACTACTTCCTTCCAGTCACCGCGGCCGCAATTGCCAATGGAGGCACTGGTCATGCCGTAGGCGATATCATAACCCTCTCCGCAGGTGCCACTGGCGTAGCGCCAATTGGGGCACCTGTTCAGCTTCAGGTCCTAACAGCCCCAGGTGGAGTAATCGCCACCGTCTCTGTTGTTAACCAAGTCAATGGCGAAGCCACTCCTCTCGGCGGATCTTACTTCGCCATCCAAGCCAACCCAGTTGCCCAAGGCTCAACCACTGGGGTTGGTATCAACGCAACCTTCACCCTTACCCAATCCTCCCCAGCACAACCCCAACGCGTAATCCTTACCAACCAAGAATTCGCCACACTCAGCTACGTTAGCCAAGTCACCGATCCCAACGTCATGGACTCCTTATTTCAAACAGCTTGGATCAATCTCGTTGCCAGTGCCATGATGATGGCCTTGAAGGAGAACTCCCGTGACAAGGCCAACTCCTTAATCAAACTCGTCAACGAACGTATCATGGAAGCTCGTGTTGCCGATGGCAACGAAGGCCTTGTCATCAACGACGTAACTCCTGACTTCATCCGCATTCGGGGCAATGCGTTTGGTAATAGCTACACCTCTGGGCCTTACGATGGGTTCCAATGGGGTGATTGCTTTGGAATGTACTAATGAGTGAACAACATATCCAAGCCTCATTCAACTCTGGCGAATGGAGTCCTAAGCTCTTCTCCCGTGTTGATCTCGCCAAATACAAATCTGGCGCAGCCTTACTCCTAAACTGGTTCGTGGACTATCGTGGTGGAGCCTCCACTCGAACTGGAACCAAATACATCCTCCAATGCTATAAATCCGCAACCGCTGTTCGCCTAATCCCCTTCCAAGCCTCCTTCACCGTTGGCTACGTACTAGAATTCGGCGACCGCTACGTCCGGTTCTTCTTCAATGGTGCACCGGTTCTTGAATCTGCAATCGCCATCACTGGCGCAACCCAAGCCAACCCATGTGTCTTAACCATCGTTGGCAACACCTACGCAATCGGTGATTGGATATTCGTCACTGGCATAGCGGGTATGACCCAACTCAACGGCCGCTATTTCTCAGTCACCAACGTAGCTGGTAATAATGTCACAATTGCCAATCTTAATGGCGTGGCTATTAATGCTACTGCCTATGGAGCCTACACCTCCGGCGGCACATCTGCTCGTGTCTACACCATCACCTCCCCCTATCTCGCAGCCGATCTCGCTAAGGTCAAATATGCCCAGAACGTAAGTCAGATGGTGCTTTGTCATCCAAGTTACAATCCCTATGTCCTAACACTAATCACCGCTACCAACTGGACCTTAGTCCCAATCACAATCGGCTCCACTGCTACAATACCAACTATATTCGGTACCGCCGCCACATTCCCCTCTCCTGGAGCAAACCCAGCTGTTACCAACTATGGCTACGTAGTCACCTCAATTGATTCCAATGGCCAAGAATCATCACCTTCAACCGTGGCTATCATATCCTCAACCTATGACATCCGTGTAGTAGCAGGATCATTACAAGTCACATGGAATACAGTCTCAGGCGCCATTGGTTATAACGTTTACAAATCCGATGTTAGTTACTTCGGCACTGTGCCAACTGGCATAAGCTATGGCTTTGTAGGCTCTGTTGCAGCCCCTGGTACGACATTTGTCGATGCCAACATAACCCCAGACTTTGCCCAAACACCTCCAATTGCCAAGAATCCATTTCAAGGCGCTGGAGTTGCGTCGGTTACCGTAACCGCAGCTAGTACATATACATCTGTTCCTTCGGTATCATTCAGCGGTGCCTCAACCATTGTAGCTTCTGGTGCCGCAACCCTAACCGTTCAAGGCACTCCAACAGTATCTGCTGGTGGGGCTGGGTATGTTATTGGCGATACTGTATCATTCACCAACGGCGTGGTGTTAATCGTCAATACCGTTGCTGCTGGCGTTATAACCTCTTGGAAAGCTATCACCGCCTTTGGCGCATCGGCTGGCCAAGTTACATCAGGCTCAACGCCAGCTAATCCAGTGGCACAAATTAGCACCTCAGGCGTCGGCACAGGGGCACAAGCAACATTAACCTGGGGCGTTGGGCTTGTCACCGTCACAGCCCCTGGTGCTGGATATGCTGCACCGCCAACTGTTGTATTCTCCCCTGCTGGTGCAACAGCCACTTCTGTTCTTGGCGCATCATCTAATGGCTTCCCCACTGTTCCAGCATTCTTTCAACAGCGCCTAATCCTAGCTGGCCCAACGGCTTCGCCTCAAACCTTCTACATGTCTCAGCCGGGAGCCTACTATAACTTTAACGTCTCTAGTCCTCCACAAGCTACGGATTCCATAACCGCAACGCTTGTCTCGGGCCAACTGAACACAATTAAATCCATGGTCTCGCAGACTACAGGCTTACTTGTCCTTACCGACCGTGCTTCGTGGCTAATCAATGGGGGCTCTCCGGGCTCTGCCATCACCCCAGCCGCATTAGTCGCCAATGCCCAATCCTTTAACGGCGTTAGTGATATTCAACCTATCATCGCCAACTACGACGTTCTCTATGTCCAAGCTAAAGGCTCCATCGTCCGCGATTCCTCGTATAACATCTATGCCAATGTCTATACAGGCACAGACATCTCCATCCTAGCTTCCCATCTCTTCTATGGCTTCTCCATCACCAGTTGGACATGGGCTGAAGAACCATTTAAAATGGCTTGGGCAGTGCGATCTGATGGCACTATGCTAACTCTTACCTTCCTCAAAGAACAAGAATTCATCGGGTGGGCTCATTCGACTACAGTCGGTGGTTTATTCCAATCCGTTACTTCAATCACCGAACAAAACACCCCTGCGGGCACTGTTGACGCTGTATACTCAATCGTCCAACGAACCGTTAGTGGCTTCACCGTCCAATACATCGAGCGCTTTGCCGAACGAATCTTCGCTAATGGAGTCACCGATGCTTGGTGTGTCGATGCTGGTCTTCAGTACACTGGTAGTCCTGCTACTAGTTTCTCTGGGGCTGAACATTTGGCTGGTCTTACGGTTACTGGTCTTGCGGACGGAATTATCATCGCTCCGTTTGTTATGTCAGCTAGCGGACAGTTTACCCTCGGAGTTGCAGCCTCCAAGGTAACAGTCGGCATTAGCTATACATGCGATCTTCAAACTCTCGCCATCGACCTCGGCGAACCAACTATCCAAGGCAGGGTGAAGAAGATCCAAGACGTAGATGCACGCGTAGCCGAAACCCTTGGCCTAAGTGTTGGCTCAGACTTCACTACTCTAGTTACCATGAAGGATCTAATTCGAGGCAATATTAGCTCCATGCTCACCGGTCTCCCATCCCAAGTAGTCACCGATCTCGTCACAGGTGATGCCAAATCTATCCTTGACCCAACCTACACCGTCTATGGCCAGACCTGCTTTCGTCAATCGAATCCATATCCAGCCACAGTCCTGGGTGTAATCCTCAACGTCGACGAACATCAAGCAAAGCGAGTTGGCGGATGATTGAGATCAAACCCGTACCAGAAGATACCCGAATATTTATACTTCCTGATTTGGCGTATGAAATAACCATGGGCGATATTGAATTGAATATTATGAAAGATTATCTTGAAGGCTCAACTGGAGTTTGGGTTGGACTTGCTGATGGTGAATTAGCCTGTGTACTTGGTGTTATCTCTCGTCATCTGGTCTCCGATCAAGCCTATCTCTGGTTCCTCAACGGACCCAAGTTCGACCGTCATCGTTTTGCCTTCGCTCGGCGTTCTCGAGACATTATTGCTGCCCTCCTCGATCATTATCCAATCCTTACCGGCCATTGTGTTCGTTCCAATCCATCCGCAATCCGTTGGCTCACTTGGCTTGGCGCAACCTTCACCGATGCCAACGATTTAGCCGTTTCGTTTAAAATAAGGGCGCAGTAATGACTGATCCAGTTTCCATGGTTGCCATGGGGTCCACCATTGTTGGTGGGATTATGCAAGGCGAGGGGAAGAAGCAGCAGGCTGAGGCCCAAGCAGCAACGTATAACTACCAAGCTCAGGTTGCCAAGATCAACTCCGACATCGACAAACAAAACGCTGACTACGCCATAAACAAAGGCGAACAGCAAGCTACCATCGAGGGTATGAAAGGCGCTCAGCAACTAGCTCAAATCAAAGTCGGTCAAGCTGCATCAGGCTTTGATGTAAACACTGGATCAAATGCCGATGTTCAAGCTGGCCAGCGCAAAGTGACCCAGATGGATATGGATATGATCCGTGCCAATGCGTCTAAGGTTGCCTATGACTACAACGTCAAATCCGTCGAAGACATAAACCAAGCCGGGCTCTACACCATGGCCTCATCCAATGCTAGCCAAGCTGGGGACCTAGCCTTAATGTCCAGCCTTGTCTCCACCGCTGGATCTGTCTCCGACAAATGGCTATCGGGTCGGCAATCGGGGTTGATCAATGGCTAATGTCCCATACTCAGGCGTACCATCGGTTGGTCCTGAAGACGCTCCACTTCCACGCTATTCCGCTGATACCCCAACCGCAGCCTTTGGTGGAGCAACAGCCCAGGCCTTAACCGAACTTGGTGGCAGCTTTCGTGAAGTCGGAAACGAGCTATGGTCTCGTGCTGATGCTATGCAGCAACTCAAAAACCACAGTGAGGCTAATGCCGCAGCAGCAGACTACGCTGAGCAAGCAGGCAAGGCCCATGCGGACTATAGCGCATTGCAAGGCAAAGACGCGGTCGAGGCCTATCCTAGCTATATCGATAGCTTGAAGAAGACCCGACTCGATATCCAAAATGGCCTCTCCAACCCAATGTCCCAGAAGCTGTTTGAAAGCGAAAGCTTCTCCACCATGGGCCGAACCATATTCAATGGCGCGGGTCATGCTGCATCTGAGAACAAAAGCTATTCCATCGGCGCATCAGCAGCCCGAGTCCAAGCTTCCCGCAATGCTGCACTCGTAGATCCAACCGATGAGAAGGGATTTAACGAACATGTCGCCACCACGATCAAAGAAACCACGGCACAATGGCAGCAAAAGGGTGCCGATGACGACACCATCGACAACGCCAATCACAAAGCCGTCTCCGACCTGTGGTATGACCGCATTGCCGGGCTCGCCAGACAACAACCCTTCATGGCAGATAAGCTTCTCAGCCAAGCTACAAAGGACGGAAAGATAAATGGCGAAGACATTGGCCGGCTCACGTCGATTGTCCGCGACGCTACTCACACAGTTGGTGCACGTAATATATCTAGCGAGGTTATGTCGGGTAGCGATCTTAGCTGGGGATCGAAGCCAGTTTCAATGCCACAAGCGAAGCTTGCAATTGGCACTTTCGAAAGCGGTAACAACTACCAATCGCTTGGAGTTCAAACTTCCCACGGAAGGGCCCTTGGTCGATACCAAGTGATGGAAGAGTTTCTGCCAGACTTCTTGAAGCAGGCTGGAATGCCAGCAATGACTGGGAAGGAGTTTCTGCAATCACCGTCTTCCCAAGACAAGCTATTCGAATCCGTGTTTGGCAAATATATGCAGGATGGTGGATCGTTCAACGAAGCCGCAAGCAAGTGGTTCTCTGGCAAGTCTGTGGCTGAGGCAGGCAATGCCAAGGATGCCAATGGAACAACCGTTCCAGGCTATCTCCGCAATACCAACGCAATCCTTGCCCGCAATGCTGGGCTTCAGGATCAGATTGCCTCGGGTCGGACCAAGGCCGATGCCATGTCGCCGAATGATCCCCTCCTTGCTGACTATGCCGAGTCGCGCATAATTACCGACCACAATATGACCCTCTCTGCCAAACGGGATGATGACTATAAGAATCGCCAAACCGTTGAAGGAGGCTTAATCGGTGGTGACAAAGGCGGCAAGATCCCAACCACTGTTGAAGAATTAAAGGGCCAAGGTCCTGAAGTCGAAGCTGCTTGGCAGAAGATGCAGGATAGTGACAAACGCCGATACATGACCGTACTTGCCCACAATGCCAAAGGCGATACTGCTTGGACCCAAGACAACTTGATTGAATACCAACGGCTAAAGGGCATGGCTCAATCTGACCCTGCGGCGTTTATGGACACGGATATAGTTGGTGCAGCGTTGCCGATGTCAGCGCGGAAGGAACTGGTCAATCTCCAGATTGCCAAGAAGGCCAATGCCGAGGCTGATCCTCGAGTCATGCACGCATTGCAAATCCTTCGCCCGACGATGGAATCAGCCCAAATCACGCGCAAGGGCGACACAGAGGGCTACGACCGATTCGTTGGTTCACTTCAAAACGCACTCGAATTCTACGCCCAAGACAACAAGAAGCCAGCCGATGCCAAGGCCATAACCGAGATTGGCCAACAGCTTCTTCAACGAGTTCCTGGGACAGGATACTTTGGTTCTAACTTCAGTTCTGATCCAGTTTATAACGTCAGCGTGCCAGACAAACATCGCAACGCAATTGTTCAGCAAGTCCAAGACGAACGTGGAATTATGCCAACTGATGATATGATCCAACGCATCTATGCCGGTCAGATCCTTCGACAGCTACAGACCAAAGGCAAAGCCGATGGCCGATGACGATCTCGACTACACCGGTACTATCCGCAATATCTATGGTGCTGGTGCATCATCTCGCGTTGCGGCGAATGCTGATGTTAATCCTGATGACTCCGCACGGGCCTATCAACTCGAGAAGGTAACTGGAGTTCCAGCCTCCATCATCTCTGGCGATCTTGAATCCTTCGAGCGAAACACAAAGGTCGCCGCGTCGAATGTGATCGTAGGGCGCAATCAATACATTGCCGACTTCGTTCAACGGCATCCACTAAATTCCCAGATCTTCAACGATTCCTATGGCGAACTCGACAAGCTATCCGATGGTCTCACTGGCCTCGGCAAATCATTCCGTGAAGGCTTTGGCAATCAACCAATCAACACGCGTAAGTTCTATACCGGCTTCGGCTCAGACGAAGAGTTTGCCAAAACCTTCGACATGACCGGAGGTAGCCACGCCGCAACGGCCGCATACGGAGCCTTGGGCCAAATTGTAGGCCTTGGTGAAGTTGGCTTCGAAGGCCTGTCTCGTTCAATCGGTGGCGCAATCCACGCCTCCCATGACATGCTCGAATCCGTTGGTGGCAAGAAGCTTGCCGATGACGTAGCTGGCATGGCTGAATACTCCATGATGCGAGGGGACATCGGCGTCAAAGGCCTTGGTGGCGGTGCTGAAGGCCCAATGCAAGTCCTTGCCAAAGCTCGCCCATGGCTTGCCTCAGACAAGGTTCCACCAGCAGGTATCCACCCGGAGATTGACAAGCTCAAAACCGAACTCAATCAATCCGCACTCGATCTCCTCGATGAAAAGATCAAAGATGCCCAAGCTGTTCCTGGGCGTGAGCGTGCGCCTGAACTCCTTCGTGACTTCATCGATCAACACACCAATGGCGCAACCATGGGGATTAGTGGTGAAGCGGCGTTGCGCCTCTATGGCGATAAGCTTCCTAGCGCTGACGACGGGATTCTGGGTTGGGTGCCGAATCTCGCAGAGCAGCTTGAGGTGGCTAAGGATACAGGGGCGGATATCACCGTCCCAATGGCCGATTGGATCGCGAGGGTTGATCCAGAGGTGCATAAGGCGCTGCATGATGATCTACGGGTTGTACCAGAAGGGATTACGGCGAAGGAAGCCGAGGATCTAAAGGTCGCGCCACCTCCAATCCCAACCGTTGATGAAACCATCCCCGTAGTCCGTGCCGCAAATGGCATGGAACCGATGTTTTCTATTGGGGATAGGAAGCTTGAGCTTAAGCGGCTAGCGTCTGAAGGTGGAACATTTGGCCCTGAGCAAGGATTCCATGACTTCGACATGATTAATGAGAATGGCCAATCAGTTGGTACTATCAATCTCTCCGAGCAGAAAGGTGGCAAAGATCTCTACGTCGAAATGATTAACGGCCTTGGGGAATACTACAATCCCAATAACTTTGGCGGCGCATTGATGCGGTCATTGATTCGGCAGATTAAGACTGAGTTTCCCAACGCGGAATACTTAACCGGACATCGAGTCTCTGGTGCGCGTGAAGCCGCAGGTAGTACAGGCGCACCTTCTGCAATGCCTAGGATTAAACTTAGTGAATTCGACCACGACCCATCCACCACTGACAAACAATTCCGTGATCTAACCACCGGAACCTGGGTCGAACCCTATCCCGGCTACAACGTCTTTGCCAAGTTTGGTGAGAATCGCACTAGGGTTGAAAACCAAACCATCAATGACA
>Ga0307516_10003865_pt1 | contig 18926 bp, 19 predicted proteins | sample 19_EM_MG_FD_203310 | JGI IMG/M metagenome (GOLD analysis project Ga0307516, IMG submission 203310) | Populus trichocarpa ectomycorrhiza microbial communities from riparian zone in the Pacific Northwest, United States - 19_EM | ecosystem: Host-associated > Plants > Roots > Unclassified | place... | reverse complement strand
GCGGGCGAGCTGTGATTCCACAGAGGGAAGGAAAAGTATAAAGGAAGGGCACGGTAGCTAGTCTGGAGATTCTTTCTCCACGCAATCTATTATCTCTCTCCACAGACCTACCTCTCTATCCCCGTGAACGGCGCTGCGACCACCACTCCCGAGAACAACGAGCCCACGCAAAGGTGTGTGAGAAGAGCCGTGAAGAGACCACACCGGGCGTGACATATACCGCGAGAACAACGAGCCCACGCAAAGGCGTGTGAGAAGAGCCGCGAAGAGACCACGCTGGGTGTGACGGATACCGCGAGAACAACGATCCCACGCAAAGGCGTGTGAGAAGAGCCGCGAAGAGACCACGCTGGGCGTGACGGATACCGCGAGAACAACGAGCCCACGCAAAGGCGTGTGAGGACGAAAGAAGTGTGAGTACGCCGGTAGTGTGAGTAGGACCCCATGCGCCACCGCCCCACCTACGTTACCTGTCGAGCCCAACAGAGAAGTCGAGGCAGGATCTTGACAGACGGATCCTATGGACATCGAGTCGGTGATGGATCCAGAGGCTGACCTGGTCATAGATCCAGACGTCAAGCCGGTCACAGAACTGATGGACGAACAGGTTATGAATCCTGTTGACAAGCCAGACATGCCTCACTGGGAAATACCAACTCTGTGTTCGACATGTGTTAAGGTGAAGCAACATGTACAGGTCATACATACCAAAGTACCCCAGTCCTCAACGCTGTTTGCACTCGTGCACTCAGATCTCTGTGGACCTATGAAGCACAGTATCGGAGGCACCCAATATTACATCATCTATATTGATGACTATACGAGATACACTGAGGTGTACTTTTTGATCACAAAAAACACAGAAGAAATATTGGCCAAGTTTCAACACTATCAAGCCTGGGTGGAAACACAGGGATTCCACATCAAACATTTCCGTAGCGACAATGGATCCGGAGAATACAACAACTCAATATTCCTAGGTTTACTGGGAGAAAAAGGAATTACGTTTGAACTCTCCCCCCTATACACCCAACACAAGAACAGAACGGCCGAGCGGATCATCCGGACACTGAATGCGAAGGCATGAAGTATGATATTGGATGCAAATGTGCTGATAATATTTTGGCCGAAAGCCATCAGGACAGCATGCTACCTGCATCTAAGGTCACACACATCGAGTCTGACGGACAGCTCGTCACCATACGAAGTGCTATACGGCACCATTCCAAAAATGGGACATTTAAGACGATTCGGATGTCAAGTATACAAACATATTCCGTCGGTTCAGAGAACAGAGAAGAAATTCAAAAACTGCTCCAGTATGTGTATGATGCTGGGATATGTTCATAACACCAAGAAAATCTGGAGAATTTGGGATTTCAAATCAGGAAGAACCGGACGAGCAGTGGAATGTTCAAATGTGTTGTTTGATGAAGAAGAAAATGCACACACAGAAGAGCAGATGGAAGCCATTGAGTTTCGAGAAAATGCAGACGAATTGCAGGACGAGATCCAAGAAGCGAACATGAATGAAATAAGTGACCTGACGAGTCAAGAAAATAGTAAGTCAAGAAATCTTGTTTCCCTGTCAGTGAATTGGCGGAAGCCTGCTGGTTTGGGTAGAAGCCTGCCAAATTCAATATTTGGGCAGATGCCTGCCGGTTTGGGCAGAAGCCTACTGGTTTGGGCAGAAGCCTACCAAATTCAATATTTGGGCAGAAGCCTGCCAGTTTGGGCAGATGCCTGCTGATTTTGTACAGAAGCCTGTTGAATGAATCAACGGATGACTGCCAAATTCAGTGAAAAGCGAGAACTGGTGATGTGGATTCCATATGATTAAGACCAAGACTGATTGAAATGGCAGACAAGAATGAATATGTTTCTGCACGGACAGGCAGCAAGGCACAAAACCTGAAACCAATTAAGCGATTATGAGCAAGGCTTACAAAGAAGGGGGTGATTTTACATCTTCAGAACACCTTGCCTCTGCCTTTCTGCTACTTGGGATCACCAACGAGGCTACCACTGTCAAGTGCGAGAATGAGAGTGAACCGCTCACCTACGGAGCTGCATTATGAAGTCCGCAAGCAAGACAATAGAAGGAAGCCATACCCCAGGAATAGCAGGCATTGGTTGAGAATCACACATTCGATATCGTGGCAAAAGGTAATACCGTCCATATACCAATGACTGATAGGACAGTAGAAGAGCCTATTGGATGCAAGTGAATCTACAAAAGAAAGATTAATCCGGATGGATCCACTCGGTACAAAGCATGACTAGTCATCAAGGGCTACGAACAAAAGGAAGGTATTGACTACGACGAAACCTATGTACTGGTGTCCAAGATGGTATCATTCCGATTGATACTGGCACTGGCCACTCAGTATGGCTAGGATGTCGATCATATGGATGTGGTGACAGCTTTCCTAAATCTAAGGATTGACCGAGACAACATCCACATGGAAATGCCACTTGGAATTGACTGGCTCGTGTCGAGCGGAAGCGCATCAAACAGAAGCAAGTCAAACAGAAGCGCGTCAAACGGAAGCACGTCAAATGGAAGTGCATCAAGTGGAAGCATTTTAATCCTCTGAAAAGCACTCTACAGACTTAAACAGGCACCCAGACTTTGGTATGAGGATATCGATGGATACTTGCAATCCATAGGATTCCGACAATCAGCGGAAGACCCAAATCTGTACTTCCAACAAGGAGTTCTTCTAGTACTATATGTGGACAATCTGCTCATTGTGCACAACGGTGCAGAAGGACGGGGACATTGGATCAAGCAGCTGCTGCGAAAGAAGTACTACAAGATGTGTGACTAGGGTGTGGCAAAGTGTTTCCTAGGAATCGAGATCGAGAGGACCAAAGATGGAGGATTCAGTATCTGAGGTTACATCAACACAATCATACGACGATTAGGACTGATAGATGCAAAACCAGCCAAGTCTCCACTTGATCCTCAGTCAGATCTGGCTAACACCCACTGTGAGAACAAACCGGCAAACCGCAAAAAGTATCTGTCAATGGTTGGATCACTCATGTATGCGGCACTTGGAAGTCGACCGGATATCACCTTCTGTGTCACTGCTCTCAGCCGGTACAATGTTCAACCTCTTGAAATGCATGCAATGGCGGCAAAGAGAGTACTCCGATACCTGAAGACTACTGCCAGATTTTGAATTTATTACTGATGGCTCCTGAATCCTATCACCATTGTTGGATACACCGATTCTGACTGGGCAGGGAATCTCACAACTTGGAAATCTGGCGGTGGATGCATATTTAGACTCGGAAACACCAATGTCAACAACGAGCTTGTCATATCTGGCTTGATTCATTGGCAAGCCAAGTCTTAGAGCGTTGTGGCACTCTCAACACTTGAGGCCGAATATATTGCCTGTTCGTATACCACCTGGGAAAGCCTCTGGCTCAGACGTATGATGAAGGAGGCTGCAGGAGCAATGGCAGTAAAGGTAGTTGATGGGCCGGTACCCATCAGATGCGACAACCAAGGTGCCATCAAATTGATCTACTTGGGAGTTGTATGGTAAAAGTTGAAACATATTGATGTTAAATATCATCATGTTCACGACGAACAGGTGAAAGGCGCAGTTAACTTCCAATACATTACCTCTGAGTATAATCTTGCCGATCTGCTGATGAAACCTCTTGCGGTTCGCCGACACGTACAACTATTGCAATTCACTGGACTCACTCCATTCGACTCCCACGACGGAGGATCCGAATACAATAAATACGGCCAATCACATTGACAAAAAAAAAAAAAAAAAAGGGTATGGTTCTTTGGGGAAGAAAAGGTGGGACATGTGATAAGGAGTTGGAAGAAGATAGAAGGTTTCTTTCGTTGAGTTTGCTCTTGCATCCTGTTGGCAAGTGTCAGTCGGCACTCTTTTTTATACTAGCAAGTGTTTTTCCCACAAGGTTTTCACTGCAGAAGGTTTTAATGAGGTCAATGAGGATTTAATGGGATTGGTTTTGTTTTCTTCTTTTTGTTTCTGATTTGGTGCCCGCCGACATCAACATCTCTCTTGCCAGAGAGCTGGTGGAAGACATAGGAAGCTACTGGGAGGAGGAAATGGAGGACGCAGGCAGTGAGGCCAGCAGCAGCCTCTCTGAGGTAGAGAGAAAGGAGGGCAAGGAGAGTCAGTGGGAGGGAAAGGACAACGGGCGACCGAACTTCAAGCATGCTGTACCAGGTGCTGGAAAGGAGCAGAGCATGCAGGAATTCTTCCGGCATGGGAACGGCAATAAAGTGTGTAATGATGACAATATCTTTGCGACCCCAGGCAAGCAGATCATGAGGGGGACACTCGCACACTCGCTCTCAGCGGCAACCCCCAGCACCAAGAACGCCCAACCGGTTTCCCCAACGACCACAAACGGACGAATGCTACAATTGCGGGAAAAAGGGGCACTTTGCGAAGGAATACCCCCAGCCCAAGAAATCACGAGTCCCATGGAGGAGGCCATACCGGGTAGCAGAAGCCATGTACGAAGAAGACACCATAAACAATGAAGCAGGAAAAGAACCCGAACCGGCAGGAAACGACAGCCCTCCGGAATAGGCCTAGGCAACAGCCACCCAAGGGAGAAACCCATTGCAGAACCAGACCCACCCTACAGAATACGGAATACGAACAACCAGGTACGACCGCGAAGAAAAGATCATGATCAAAGTACGAATCATTGGAACTAACGGAAACGAACACAACACCACCGCCCTAGTGGACAGCGGGGTATCCGAGAACTTTGTCGACAAGGCTTATGCCAAAGCAAGCGGAATCCCAATGCAGCAAAAAGCAACACCAAGATGGGTCCTGACTGTGGACGGGAGCGAGGTCACCAGCAGGCCGGTAACCCACGACGCCCAAGTCTACCTCACAATCAATCATCACGAGGAAGACATCTGGCTACACTGCATCACAATCGGAAATGCGCCAATCATCCTAGGACTTCCATGGCTCAAGCTCCATGACCCGGTGATAGGGTGGAAAAATCATGCTGTGAAATTCCACTCGGACCACTGTGCCGAAAAATGCTTACCTAGCTCACCAAGAGCGAACATGGTCCCAGAGGAAAAGGCCACGGAGCAATACTACAGGAAAACACCGGAAAATTGGGAGATTGGCGAAATGGACTCATGGAAGTATGCCAGACCGTCATCAACAAAATCAAGGAAAACTCCAAGACCAGTGAAAATCCAATTCCGCCGGAATATCACGAGTTCCTCGAAGTATTCACCGAAAAAGAACCTACAGCACCTCCGCCCCACCGCACTCATGACCACCACATTCCACTGGAGGAAGGAAAGATGCCCCCATACAAGCCCCTGCGACCCCTGAACGAAGAAAAAATGAAGGCTCTCAAGGAATACCTAGAAGTCAATCAGAAGCGGGGATGGATCCAGGCATCCACCTCTCCGGCTGGGGCGCCAATACACTTTGTCAAGAAGAAGGACGGGGGACTATGCCTATGTGTGGATTATCGACAACTGAACAAGATCACAATCAAAGACCGGACACCATTGCCATTAATCGGAGAGTCCCTGGATCAACTATCCAGTACCACCATCTACACCAAACTCGATATCCGAGACACCTACTACAACCTCCAAATCGCAGCAGGAGAAGAATGGAAACCAGCCTTCCGAACCCGGTACGGACTATACGAGTACTGCGTCATGCCTTTCGGTTTGACCAATGCACCGACATCATTCCAACGATGGATGAATGAGATTCTGAGCGAATACCTTGATATCTTCTGTGTGGCATATCTGGACGACATCCTCATCTTCTGGCAAAATCTGGAAGACCACCGAAGGCATGTCCAGACAATCTTGAGACGAGTTGAGGAAACTGGGCTCACGCTGAAAGCATCCAAATGCGAATTCCATACAATGGAAATAGAATACTTGGGATACGTCATATCACCACAGGGACTGTGAATGGACGAAGAAAAATTCCGGACCATCAAAGAATGAAAGGAACCAACAAACGTCAAAGGAATCCAGAACTTCCTCGGCTTTGCCAACTTTTACCGGCGCTTTATCAGAGACTACAGCAAAATCATGACACCCCTATCCTCCCTCACAAGGAAGGAAAAAGGATGGGAATGGAGTAATAAACAACAAGAGGCATTTGAGACGCTCAAGAAAGAAATGATCACAGAACCTATACTACAACACTTCGATCCGGAAAGACCTGTTACCATCAAAACAGACGCCTCAGATTATGCCATAGAAGCAATCTGCTCACAACCTGACGAAAAAGGGATCTTGCACCCCGTGGCATACTACTCAAGAAAGCTCAAGGATCCAGAGCGCAACTACGATATTTACGACAAGGAACTACTAGCGATCGTAGAGGCACTATGAAAATGGGATACTTATTGCAAAACAACGGGACCCAAAATCACAATTCTCATGGACCACAAGAACCACAAATATTGGAAAACGAAGAAAGACCTTAACCTACGGCAAGCCCGGTGGGGCGAACGACTAGCCAACTATGACTTTATAATCAAATACCGACCCGGGAAATTGGCCGGCAAGCCGGACATCCTGACTAGAGAGTCGGGAGACTCTCCCTGGGAAGGGGATATAAAACATCAGCAGAACCACAGCTGAATCCTATTACCCGAGGAAGCTTTTGAGGCGCCCCGAATCGATAACCACGCCAAAGCACTCCAAGCCAATACAACAGAATCCATCAGCCTTGAAATAGACAAAGAGCTCCTGAGCGAAATCCGAACACTAAGCGCCGCAGATAAAGAGATCCAAGAAATCCAGAGGAAAAAGGCAAACAGGACCACCCGCGAGGGAAAGATCGCACTAGGGCTATGCCAGGAAAACTGCGGGTTGCTAATATACGACAGCCTCATATGGATCCCTGACAACGACACCCTGCGACTTCACATATTAAGAGACCACCATGACGTGCAAGCTGTGGGACACCCGGGCCGAGCAAGAACCCTGGAACTCGTTAGCAGAAATTTCTACTGGCCAAGACGACGAAAGTACGTCCACAGATATGTCGACCACTGTGACACCTGCCATCGCATCAAGCCAATCCGACATGCACCATTTGGACTGCTAAAGCCACTCGAACTCACACACAGGCCATGGGACACAATATCAATGGACTTTATCACTGTGCTGCCAACAAGCAACGGAAAAGATGCGTTATGGGTAATAATCGATCGCCTGACAAAAATGGGACACTTCGTCGCCTGCCATGGCACCATGAACCCTGAAGACTTAGCAGACCACTTCCTCCGACAGATAATCAGACCTCACGGATTGCCAAGCAGTATTATATCAGACAGAGGGTCCCTGTTTACCTCAGACTTTTGGAAACGAGTAATGGAATGTGACACTGGGGTTGTCTCGTAACCGGAGTGTGGGTCGAATCAAAGGTAATCTGGCTACTTTCGATAATTCACAACGGGATAATCTTAGATCTTGTGTGTGGGTTCGGTGGTAGTGTTTGGTGAGGATGTTTCTCGCTGATTTCTCTTTGTCGGGGCGAGAAATCCTTTCCTGATATCGGCGAGCGCGCGAGTGAGAAGTGGTGATCCGGTCTGTTTTTTCTTCTCGAGGTAACTGCGTACCTTTGGAGAGCTGCGGGTGGATCAGACGTGGATTCCTACGAGGTGTCCGCACCTCCGAAGGAACGTGGGTGGATTCATTGGTCATAGTCAGGGTGTAGATAAGGTAGATAAAGTGTTCATACGCCGGAGCGGGGTCGGCATCAGTCCAGACCTTTTTTTCCCTCGCACCGTGAGCGGGGTCCCTCCCTCAGGAGCCAACCGGGTCTTGTCCCGCGGGATCTCCCTGTTCCGCTGAGGGTGACGCGGCCTTCCTCCTGCAGGAGTTGGACCGGTGTGGCTGTCTTCCCGCAGGAGTCTTGCCTGAGTAGCTATCTTCCCGCAGGAGTCTAGCCCAAGTCCGTTCCTATCTGATTCCGCTCATTTGCAATCTCTCCCCTCATCCCGGAGTTTCCTCGGCCTCGACCGATCTAACTCCGTTTCTCTATCTCCGGCCTAGACTCTCTGATTTCTCCAGCCACGGCCTCAGCCTCCTTCGTCCTTTACTGGATCTTCCTCTTCTATCTAGCTACGTACTCGGGATAATTCGTTCAAGTGTAACACTACCTCCCCTCTCCCTTAGCCTCGTCTCGAGTGCTAACATGTTCCTCTCTGAGTAGCCCTCCACTTTCTGTGATCATATGATTCTTTCAACGCCGAAAAATCTTTTCGTTGTCACGGACTGCAGTCCTCCTCCCCTGCAGCCCTCCCAGTCGCCGGATCAGAGATCTTCCCTCAGAACGTGCCTGTAATCCGTCGGTACGACTGGGCCCTCTGAGTAGGTCGATGCGTACTCTTACTGTCGTGTCTTATTGAGTCGTACTCGCCGCCGCGCTGCATCAAGGCTTGGCCGGCCCGATGAGGTTCCAGGGTTGTAGTTGGCCCAGGGAATCGGGAGAGGCATGGTGTCCTTCGTGCTAGTAACCTGTATACTCGGCAGTGACTGCACCCATGTCCTTCCGGGGGGAGACTAGTATGCTGGAGCAGTGACGGCGCTGTCGGGGACTCGCTTCACCGCTTATGTGCCATCTGCGCCGGTTCCGTCGATTCGGGTCGGTCGCCGCGAGGTCGATACGTCTGTTCTGAACCGTTTTCCTGACTCTCAATGGTTTCGGTCGCGTGCCTTCTTCGCCGGGCGCCCGGTCAGCGGCTTCTCGTGGTTGCCCGAGAAGCGGGTCTTTTTGTTGATCTTGATACCTGGGTACTGAAGTCCTCCGCCCCTTCAGCCCACTACCGCCAGGTCCTCGGGGGAACGGGTCTAGCCCTCGGTGAGCCGGTAGTCCCTCGGCGCGTCTGGATTTCGTTGGTGAAACTCCCGGAGTTTCTCCAGACCGCCTACTGAAAAGTTGTCGAATGGTTCTTCCGTCCAGTCTTTTCGTTCCGGATAATCGAGCCAATTGACAAGGTATAGAATTCGTTTGTTATTTCCCCGGCCATGCTCGACCGAGGACATGACTTCTTCGACATCGTATTCCTCGCTTTGTTCGATGTCGTCCGCCTCCCGGAGTACTTTGGACGGATCCGGTTGGGCTCGGTGTTCACTCGTTCAGTATGGTTCGAGGAGCGAGACATGGAAGACATTGTGTATCTTCCACTTGCGGGGAAGCGTGATGCGTACTGCTAGAGGAGAGATGATTTTCTCGATTTGAAACGGGCCATGATTTTTGTGGTCCAGCTTCTTCGAGGGGCGGTGTGTTTTGATATTGCGTCCGCTGAGCATTACCAAGTCCCCTACTTGGTATGCCGGGGGTCTCTTCCGATTCGGGTCCGTATAACGCTGCATTCGTTCCTGTGCTTCTTCCAGCCCATGCCGGGACTCGTCGTACACGGTGTGCATCCAATGGGCGTATACTCTGCTGGGCGGGTTGAGTGGTTCTGTTGACGCCGGGTCCATGGCTACCGGGTGGAAGCCATAGTTAGCGTAAAATGGAGACATACCGTTTCCAACCGTGATCGAGTTGTTGTAAGCAAATTCGGCCATGGGTAGTAGACGTACCCAGTCATCCTGTTCTCGGCTGACGAAGGCACGGAGGTAGGCTTCAATTGTCTGGTTGAGCCGTTCCGTTTGTCCGTCTGTTTGTGGGTGGAACGCTGTCGACATTCGAGGTCGAATGCCGGAAAGTTGTAAGAATTCCTTCCAGACTTCCGATGTGAACCGAGAGTCCCTGTCTGACACGATATCAGTGGGGAGGCCATGGTGCTTCCATACCTCTCGGCCAAAGATGATGGCCAGGTCCGCCGCTGTTTTATCCCTGAGCGGAAGGAAGTGCGCCATCTTGGTGAACCTGTCGATGATTACCCAGAGCTGGTCGCATCCTTCTGAAAGCGGGAGCTCCGTGATGAAATCCATGGCGATCGATTGCCAGGGGGCGTATGGGAGCTCTAGGGGCGAGGATAGACCGTATGGCTGGTGGCGAGTCGCCTTGTTTTGCTGGCATTCCGGGCAGCTCCTGACGAAGTCGATGATTCGTTCGTTCATCTTTGGCCACCAGAAGTTTCGTCGTATTAGCTCGATGGTTTTGTCCTGTCCCATGTGTCCGGCCACTTTCGTGTCGTGTTCTGATTCCATTATCTGCTGTACCAGGTTCCTCGGAACCCAGAGTAGGTTCCTTCTGTACAACAGCTTGTTTTCTTTCCTTAATTCCTTGATCTTTCGGTCCTTCGGTGACAGTTCTTCTGTCACCGCTTCCTGTTTCATAGCCTGTGTGTAAGCTTCGTCCTTTTTCCCTTCTTCCTTGACCCTCGCCAGGAATTCTTCCGACCATTTTCTTTCCGGGAGTGATGCTATCCTTGCTGATGAGCAGACGAACGTGCACGACAGGTGTTCTTCGAAGTGGTTTTTTCCCAAAACAGTCGTTATTGGCTGGTTTTCTACCCCCCCCTTTTCAGGGCGGTACTCCGCACGCCTAGACAGGGTATCTGGTGTTCCATTTTTCGTCCCGGGTCGGTAGTAAATTCTGAAATCGATTCCGGCGAGCTCCTGAGCCCATCGCGCTAGTCGGCGATTTAGCACTTTGGTCGTTGTGAAGTATTCCAGGTTCTGGTGGTCCGAGTAGACTTGGACCTGGTGGGTTGCTCCTTCACAGTATCTCCTCCAGTGCTTGAAGGCGTCCACCACTGCCAGGAGTTCCTTGTCGTGGATCTCGTAATTGATTTCTGCGGGCTGAAACTTTCTGGAGTGGAACGCCACTGGGTGCAGGCGGTTTTCGTTGTCCCGTTGTGACAGGACGGCTCCTATTGCGAAGTCCGAGGCATTGGTTTCGATAATGACTGGTTTTGCTGCGTCGAAATGAGCCAGGATCGGTGCGGTGGTGAATCGCTTTTTCAGCTCCTGAAATGCCGCCTCCGCTTCCAGGCTCCAGCTCCATTCTTTCCTTTGTTCCTTCTTCGTTAACTCTGTTAGTGGCCTTGCCACTCTGGAGTAGTCCTGGATGAACTGTCTGTAGAAGTTGGCGAACCCTAGGAAGGACTGCACCTCTGTTAGGTTTCGAGGCGTTTTCCATTCTAGTACCACCTTGACCTTTTCCTGAGACATTTTGATCCCTTCTTGTCCTATGATGTAGCCTAGGAACTCCACCTCTTGAGTTTTCCAGACGCATTTCTCCGGCGAAACTGCTAGGCCGTTCCTTTGTAGCCTTCTCAAGACTTCTCGGACGGTATTGTCGTGCTGCTTCTCGGTGTCCGCGTAAACCAGTATGTCGTCCATGTAGGCCAAGACGCCGACATCCAACATATCTGAAAATACATGGTTCATCATATCCTGGAAGGTGGATGGGGCATTCGTCAGTCCAAATGGCATGACTTGAAATTCGAAGAGGCCATAGCGGGTTCTGAACGCTGTTTTCCATTCGTCGCCTTCTCGAATTCGGATGTGGTGAAACCCGTTTTTCAGGTCCATTTTCGTGAACCACTGGGCCCCTTGGACTCGGTCCTGTAGTTCCTGCATCAGCGGCAACGGGTAGCAGTTAGGGATTGTGATGCGATTGAGAGCCCGGTAGTCCACGCATAGGCGAAGCCCTCTTCCATGAGGTTTAGGCACAAAGAGGATTGGGGAACCGGCCGGAGATGTGGAGCGCCTGATTTTCCCCGTACGCTCCATCTCTTTTAGCCATTCCCTGAGTGTCTGGAGTTCTACTTCGGACAGTGGGTATATGGGCCCCCAGGGTGCCGTGCTTCCTTCCTGGAGGTCAATTTTGCAATCATACGGTCGGTGCTCCGGGAGGGCGTTTGTGGCTTCTTTCCCCATGATTCCCATGTGTTCCCTGAATTCTTTGGGGACTGCATCGAGCGGATCTCCTTCCGACACCGTCGAGACATAGCCGATAAGGTGGGCGTCCTGTTCTAGGAGTACAGACTCGTCCCAGGATAGCGAAAATTCCCTTTGTTCGAATTTGGTGCATTTCGCTAGGCATTCGGTGTTATTAAAGCGTATTTCGGCGTTCGTCCAGGAGCCTTGTGGTGGGTGTGTCATTATCCAGTAGAACGGGAGGAAGACGTCGATGTTCCGTTCCATTGGGGAAATTTCGAAACTCATCGTGGAGTAGTGCTTTCGGTGTTGAAGGGTCATTGGTTTTGTATAGAATTGCCCTGCTCCCTTGACGTTTTCCCTGGTGTAGCTCTCGATGCTACGGGTTTGTTTATGCTTCAGTTTTTCCAGACCTAGTCGTTCCACCGTTTCTTTGCTTATCAGCGCTATTGAACAGCCAGTGTCCAATAGTGCTCGGATCAGGGTTTTCCTGTCGCCTAGGTGTAGTAGCATATCGATCACCGGGTGAGTGCCGCTTTCGGGTTTCCGTTGTTTCTTGGACAGGGTTCCAGCACTTGGTTCCTTGTTTCTTCGTTTCTTGGATGCCCCGCATATTAACAACGAGGCTTTGGGGTGCGGTGGGTCCCTACCTCCTAAAAATCCAAGTCTGATTCCCACAGGGGAGCGATGGCGTCTGTTTCCATGGCGTCGACAGCGGCTACCTTCTGTTGTTTGGCTTGTGGGATCTCCCTCGGTTCTTCTGGCTCCTTCGATCTCTTCCTCTTTCCTTCAGCTACGGCTGATACCTTCCAAGGTGCGGGTGGTAGCTCCGTTCCTTGTGCTGTTTGGAAGGAGAAGCAGTCAAAGGTACGGTGCCCCGTTCTTCCACATCGCCAGCATCCATCCTTGACCTTTTTGTGCGCCTCTATCTCGTTCTGGGGTACGCCTTGCAGAGCGGCCCCTGTTGACTCCCATCCGTTTTTCTTCGAGGCTCAGGAGTCATTTTTCCTTGGTTCCCGATTCATCGTTGGCCGTCTTTCTTCCTTTTTTCGTTCGTCCCTTCGCTTTTCTTCGGTTCGGGTCGCACTTCCCGTGGGTTTTCCTTGCTCCCTAGCCTGCTTCAGAGCTTTTTCCTTTTCCACTTGTAGTGCTGCTTGGTAGGTGGCTTCTAGGAACCCTTCGTCGTCTGCGAATTCCCCCATGTAATGTGCGAACCGCATATCCTGCACCGTGTCCGTCATTGCTAGGTCAATTTTTTCCTGCAAACTTTCGCCGGTGGCCCGGGCGTAATTTTTCAGGGCCCGAAATTCCGTCATGTAGGCCCTTATGTCTCCCGAGTACTTGAGCTGGCTTAGCTTTAGCTGGGTGTTGGCTGCCTCCCTGGGGTCGTGGTATTCGGTTCGGATATCCGCTGCGTAATTGACCCAGGAGTCGTTTTCTCCCAGCGTGTCGTAGCGGTGTAGGTCCCCTGCTTTGGCCGTTCCGGTCAACAGTGTCCCTACCCAGGCTATCTTCTGCTGGTCACTGGTTTCCGGATAGAAGCTCAAGTACTTGGTGACCGACTTCCACCAGGTGTTGAACGGGGTGGAGGGCTTTCCGTCGAAAGTCTCGGGATTCGTCATTTTAAGACGCGACGTTCGTACCGAGACTGGCGCGGGGTTAGGCTGGGTGGCTCGTGCCATTCCTTCTGCTACCGCACTGGCCACGGTCCGGGCGAGTTCTTCTGTAGTCAAGGTTCCTCTCGCCGGAGGAGGCATCGGGAAGTTCCGTCGCGACCTTGGGGGCGGCGATGGCGGTGGTGGAGGTGGCAGGGGCCGGTTTGGCGGTCGCGGGGATTCTCCTCCTCCAAACATTGGGGGCCTCGGTGGGGACGGGGATAGCGCTGGACGGCGAGTTCTTCGATCCGGCCTGGGTGGCACTGTCGGTCACTGGATTCTCGTGGATCGTTCGTCCGCAGGTCCTGCGCGGAGTTGTCGCAGGGCGCTGGCTAAGCTGGACGTGGATGGTGGGGCCGGACTGCACCATGCTTCTGGTTCTGGCGTGGAGCGACCCGATGCCTGAGCTGGGGGGAGCGGAGTCTCTGGGATTCGGATTTGCGCAGCCAACTGTTGTAGCGCTGCTGCCTGGCGCTGCGTTTCTTCCCGGGCTTCTAGCAATTGCCGCTCTAGGTATTCCACTCATTTCTGATGTTCTTCAGCCCACAATTCTACATTACCTTGGAAATTCGCCAAATGTTGGCTTCGCGCTATGTTGGCCTCAGCTAGGAACGAGATGGAGTCGTTTAATCGCGCCAGCTGAGTGGCTTGGCCGGCCTGTTTTTGCGTAGCTTCCTGGTTTCGCTCGATAATAGCCCCCCAGACATTTTGTGCAAAGGCCTGGTAGGCCGTGGCTGCGCTTGCCAACTCGCTTCGTATCCATTCTCCTGTGATTGTCTCATTAGCGCGGAGCCGGTCATATACATACCTGGTGCCCTCCGACAGGTCGTTGTACGCCTGCTCAATCTGCTTGATTCTTCGATCTGTTTTATCGATCGTGTTGCCGCAGAGGCGGACTAGCTGCGCCAGATCCCCTTCTGCCTGTTTCTGTTGTTTGACTAAGGTGCGGAGCCATGTCGCCGGGTTGGAGATTTCGAGGGCTTCCTCCGCAGGGGCCGTTCCGTCGATGATCTGTGGTACGTCTCGAGGGGCTTCCAAGCGGAGCATGTTGAAATTGGTAGACACCATTTCACGGGTTCAGTATAGGTCGAGAAAGTGTCCTGTGCAGATTGTTTCGTCGTCGGTAAAGTAATAGTCACAGAGATCTCGGAGCTCGTCTTCCGTGAATTCGGCGTTTGTATGCTTGTGCGCGTAGTTGACCCAGTATTGCGTATACCAGTTGCAGGGCTCGTGGTCGCCTTCAAGGTAGGGCGTAGGGATAGGTCCGTCACTGAATGTATCCCACTGTTCGTAGCCGGCTAATTCGCTATCGATTGATTGGAACGTATAGTCGAAGGAGTACTGAGACTTAGGTTCCAAGAAGGTGGATAGCTCGAGGAGATAAAGGTGGTCTTCGAAGTAGGTGTCGTCGAAGCCCGTCATGAAGGTAGGGTGATTTTTGAGATCAAGATTATAGTGTGACACTGGGGTTGTCTCGTAACCGGAGTGTGGGTAGAATCAAAGGTAATCTGGCTACTTTCGATAATTCACAACGGGATAATCTTAGATCTTGTGTGTGGGTTCGGTGGTAGTGTTTGGTGAGGATGTTTCTCGCTGATTTCTCTTTGTCAGGGCGAGAAATCCTTTCCTTATATTGGCGAGGGCGCGAGTGAGAAGTGGTGATCCGGTCTGTTCTTTCTTCTCGAGGTAACTGCGTACCTTCGGAGAGATGCGGGTGGATCGGACGTGGATTCCTCCGAGGTGTCCACACCTCGGAAGGAACGTGGGTGGATTCATTGATCATAGTCAGGGTGTAGATAAGGTAGATAAAGTGTTCATGTGCCGGAGCGGGGTCGGCATCAGTCCAGACTTTTTTTCCCTCGTACCGTGAGTGGGGTCCCTCCCTCAGGAGCCAACCGGGTCTTGTCCCACGGGATCTCCCTGTTCCGCTGAGGGTGACGCGGCGTTCCTCCCGCAGGAGTTGGACCGGCGTGGCTGTCTTCCCGCAGGAGTCTAGCCCAAGTCCGTTCCTATCTGATTCCGCTCGTTTGCAATCTCTCCCCTCATCCCGGAGTTTCCTCGGCCTCGACCGATCTAACTCCGTTTCTCTATCTCCGGCCTAGACTCTCTGATTTCTCCAGCCACGGCCTCAGCCTCCTTCGTCCTTTACTGGATCTTCCTCTTCTATCTAGCTACGTACTCGGGATAATTCGTTCAAGTGTAACATGGAAGCACTCGGGATATCATGCAACCTCAGTACAGCCTTCCACCTGCAAACAGACGGACAAACAGAAAGGTCCAATGCCACCCTGTAGCAGTATCTCTGGGCATACTGCAACTATCAACAGGACAACTGGGAAATACTACTGCCAATTGCCGAATTCTGCTACAACAACACCCAAACCGGAACCACAAAAATAACCCCCTTCTTTGCCAACTATGGATACCACTGGCGATTTCTGCCAGACCTCGGCACCAGGAACGATGAAACACCAGAAGTATCAGAATACGTTGAGGCATTAAGGAAGCTGATGAGGACCTCAGAGCAGAAATCAAAGAAGTGCAAATGGCTCAAACGGAGCAGGCCAACAAAGTACGACATCTGGACCCGGTATGGAACCCAGGTGACAAAGTCTGGCTGCAGCAAAAATACATCCGAACAACCCGACCATCGAACAAGCTGGACCACAAGCAAATAGGCCTGTATACCATCCTGGAGAAAGTAGGCTCACGCGCCTATAAGTTGGACCTGCCGGCCACTGTCAAAATCCACCCAGTTTTCCATATCAGCCTCCTTGAACCCGCAGCCAGTACAGAACCTATCCCTGGACATCACCAGCTGCCACCACCTTCCATTATCATCCAAGAACAGCAAGAGTGGGAAGTGGAGAAAATCCTGGACTCATGACACCTCAGAAACCAGATCCAGTATAGAGTCAAGTGGACCGGTTTCCACGACCCAGATCGTACCTGGTATCCTGCCCGCAACTTCGAAAACTCGCGTGACATTGTCCAGCAATTCCACGAGGAATACCCGGAGAAACCATCCCCTCCAAACTAAAAATATGTCTACCACCACCACTGTCGACGCCAACGAAGGCTGGACATTCACCAATGCCGAGCAAGCCAACACTGAAACCGAACACGATAACAATTGGGGCATCCCCGCCAATGCCACCACCACGGACGGATGGAATGCCCCTCTACCAGCACCTTCACCCCCACTTTCCACTGGGGGACAGCCTCGCACCAATGACCATGCGTCGTTACACTGTACTGCCTGCTACGACGAGTACTGTGGCGCTCACCACCAGATGAAAGATGACAACTAGTACCCGCAACGAGGAAACGACTGCCGCCGGCGCAACCACCAGCCCTGCAGGTGTCCCCACGCCCATCCATTCGAATTAGCAGAGGTAATCCGCAACCAACACCTAAACCCACCCAAAGCCTATGCAGACTGGCAGAAGGGAAAGCGGGTCTGCCCCGAATGCCGGTTCCTTGTCAACATGGAAAACCACCACCTCCGCTGCAGTGCCACTGCCCCACGGAACCCCCTGGCCGACGTCACGCCACCACAGGAAGACCAGGAGGCCACTCCGGCAGGGCACGCTCCCGACTCTGCCACTAATCCCATCGCTGTGGCAACCATAACCGCCGCACTACAGGATGAACAACTCACCCTCCTGGGAGAAATCATCACCATGATACATCAAACAACCACCCGGGATGCTCGCTGCAATCACATCGTACACCGGATGCTCGCCCAGTGGATGAACGAGTTCCACGACGCAGACCAACCGCAACTCCAGCAGATGACCAACACCCTGGGAGCCATCATCACCGAACAACAGCGAATGAACGAACAACTCCAAGCCCGGCAGCAGGCTAGCCAGCCCGTCCACATCTACCGCACCCCCATCCGCCGCCGGACCCTGACGACCCGACATGATCTCGCCAGAGCTTCGGTCTGGACAGGGGACATACTGTCACGAACCTGGCATGACAGGCTCCTTGGCGCCAGCGCCGGTGCCACTCTCACCCTTGTCACCCTGTAGCTCGTCCTTGTTTCCGCTGCTGCAGCCGCGGTCATCCTCCGCGCTTAGACGCCTTGACCGATCTCCACCATATCGCTCCGGTAGCGATATCCCCGACCGCTGGCCAGTCTAGACCTCTCTCCTTTGTTTCTTCTATGTTGCCTACGCGTCCTTCTTGTCTTTGCCATTTCCTGTTGATAGTGCTTGTGCGTCCTTCTCCTGTCCACTACGTTTGTTGTCTCCCATTGATTGAGCTTGCACATCCTTCTCCCATGTTCGTTATGAGTATTGTTTTCCCTTGTTTAAGTTGTACGTCAGTCTTCCTTTCCTTTACTGTTACTGCTTGCGCGTCCTTTCTCCTGTTGCCATGAGTAGAGTGTTGGCCGCAAGGCGGCTGAGTGCGATTCTGTGTTTTCCTTAAGCGCGGTGATCGAGTTATGATGTTAGATGGAGGAACTGTGTCAGTCTTGCGGGCAAGCTGTGATTCCACAGAGGGAAGGAAAATTATAAAGGAAGGGCGCGGTAGCTAGTCTGGAGATTCTTCTCCACGCAATATATTATACTTCACTCCACCGCAAAATTTTCGTTCGCCGCCAAACAACTTTTTATTCCCACCACCTATTTCGCTGGAAATACCCTCTGGAGCTTCATAACTCCACGGTCTTTCCATCTACGAACTCGTTGGCCACCTCTCACTTGTTTGTTGTTGTTGCCCGCTCGATTTCGTTCCACATCGCGGTCGCTTCGGTCGCAGACAACACCCAACCCCTCCCCTGAAAGTAGACACCTGTCCACAACAACAACACATCACCATGGCAACCACCCCTGTTACCGATCCATTCCTGGCATGCTCTCTATGAGGGGTAGCAAGAAGCATGTCCATTCTAGAGAGGCGAGCGCCGGACACTATATACGAGTGTCTGTGCACCGCCTGTGACTGTCTACTGTGACTGTCCTATGTAGCCCTATGTCACACTCCCGTAGCACTGTCCGTGTCACCCGAACTCTAGACACCCCGCTGGGCGTAGCGTCCGCAGTGCCCGCAGCGGCCGGAATCCTCCTCCTACAACCAATCCCCTCTTAACAAAACCAGCCCCCTCCCCAACAATGTATACCACTCGACAAAACAAACAACAATAACAAGAAATGTCAAACAAAACATAAACAGGAAACAAAAACACAGCAAACATGCAATCATTCTCCCTTCTTCCGTCTCTTTTCTCCTCACCCCCGTTCCATCCACCGGTAGGTGCGTAGACCATTTGCCGCGTGGTATTCGCGAAGCAGGGCGTTGCTGCTGCCTCTCAGGTTTGCCAATGGTTCCCACGTAGCGTCGGTGTACCCCACCCACTTGACCAAATATTCCAGGTCTCGGACGGTACTGCCTCGATGCTC